>Ga0070675_100002094_pt1 | contig 14774 bp, 13 predicted proteins | sample KBSM43metaG_FD_65343 | JGI IMG/M metagenome (GOLD analysis project Ga0070675, IMG submission 65343) | Miscanthus rhizosphere microbial communities from Kellogg Biological Station, Michigan, USA - KBS M4-3 metaG | ecosystem: Host-associated > Plants > Roots > Rhizosphere > Soil ...
GTGAACGACGCCAAATCCAACGTTGGCGTGGCCCAGACGGATGTTGAAGGAGCGGCCGCGGCGCCTCAACAGGTGACGGCAAGCCAGGCGAGGATTTCGGCGGCGGCTGCTGAAATCGAACGAGCTCGCGCTGCAGTCGATCAGGCACGACTCGATCTCGAACATACGGTGGTGCGGGCGCCCGTTGCCGGCATCGTCAGCCGGAAGAATGTGGAGATCGGAACGGTGATCCAATCCGGGCAGCCTCTGTTGGCGGTCGTGCCGCTCGATGATTTGTGGGTTACAGCCAACTTCAAAGAGACGCAACTTCGCGAGATCCGTGCCGGTCAGGCCGCCGAGATTCGGGTTGACACGTACGGCAATACCGTCTTTCACGCGCGCGTGGACAGCATTTCCGCCGCTACCGGCGCTCGTTTCAGTTTGCTTCCGCCGGAAAACGCCTCGGGCAACTTCGTCAAGGTGGTCCAGCGGGTACCGGTAAAACTTGTGATCACCGACAAGCCGGATCCTCAACACACACTGCGCCCGGGCATGTCGGCTGAAGTAACGGTATTGACGGGCCTCGGCGGAAACTGAGGCTTCGATGGAATCCCAGCCGCCGGCAGCTGTCGCTGACGTTCCGCATGTGAATCCGTGGATTGTTGCCGTCTCGGTGATGTTTGCAACATTTCTCGAGGTTCTCGATACGACGGTCGTCAATGTTTCGCTGCCGCACATCGCGGGAAGTCTTTCCGCAACACCCGAAGAAGCAACATGGACGCTGACGTCTTATCTTGTAGCCAATGCCATCGTTCTTCCTCTGACAGGCTGGCTTTCGGGATACTTCGGACGGAAGCGGCTTCTGATGCTTGCCGTATCGGGCTTCACGATTTCGTCCTTTCTTTGCGGCATTGCACCCTCGCTTGAGTTTCTTGTGGTTCTTCGCCTCATTCAGGGTTTAACGGGCGGCGTCCTTCAGCCGATGTCACAGGCGATCATGCTGGAAGCATTTCCTGTCGAACAGCGAGGCAAGGGCATGGCGTTCTGGGGTCTCGGTATCGTGGTTGCCCCGATTCTCGGGCCTGTGCTCGGCGGCTGGCTGACGGACAACTACAGCTGGCGATGGGTTTTCTATATTAACCTTCCGATCGGTATTGCTTCGCTGATCATGACCAAGGCGTTCATCTGGGACCCGCCCTATCTGCGAAAGGCGAGAACTCGCGTCGATATCGTGGGCATCGGACTTCTTGTTGTGGGCATCGGCGCCCTGCAGTTTGTTCTCGACAAAGGTCAGCAGGAAGACTGGTTCGATTCGCGGATGATTGTCACGTTACTCACGATCTCCGTGGCAGCGCTGTTGGGTTTTGTCATACATGCGGTGCGAGCCAGTGATCCCGTCCTGGACCTGCGCGTACTCAAGGACAGAACCTACGCCACAGGCGTCACCATGATGACGGTCCTTGGATTCGTTCTGTTCGGCAGTCTCGTGATGCTTCCTCTGTTCCTTCAGACGGTTCTCGGTTATCCCGCGTATCAAGCCGGCGAGGCAATGGCGCCTCGCGGGTTTGGCGCTTTCCTGGCCATGCCGCTCGTGGGCTTGATGATTGGCAAGATTGATCCCCGCAAGATGGTGATGGCGGGTCTGGCGGTTGCAGGCGCAACTCTGTTCATGCTGTCGTCGATCAACCTTCAGGCCGGCTACTGGGACATATTCTGGCCGCAGTTCATCCAGGGCATGTCCATGGGCCTGCTCTTTGTCCCCCTAAGCACGGTGTCGATGAACTCGATCCCTCGCGAAAAGATGGGCAACGCGACCAGTCTGTTCAGCCTCATGCGAAATCTGGGAGCCGGCATCGGCATTGCGGTCGTCGCAACGCTGGTGTCGCGCCGGACGACCTTGCATGCGGCGATTCTTTCCGAACAGGTCAATCCCTATTCCGACGCGGCCCGACAAACCTTTGAGGGAGCACGCGCGATGTTTCAGGCTCAGGGATCGAGTTTCAGCGTGGCAACGCAGCAGGCGTATGCGGCGGTTGCGGGAATGGTTCACCGCCAGGCGTCCATGATCGCATTTATCGACGTCATTCAATTGCTGGGCTTCATCTTTTTTGCAGTGATCCCCCTCGTGTTCATCATGCGGCGTCCGAAATCCGGCGCTCCCGGCCCACGCCAAACCGGCGCACACTGAATCAAGCCAAATCTCTGTAAAACTTTCCGGGCGGGGAGTAGTCTGAGCCCTTCAAGCGTCTTATTCGGAGGTGCATCATGATTGTTGTCCGTAACGTTTTTCGTTTGAAGTTTGGCAGGTCGAAGGAAGCGGTCGGTCTGTGGAAAGAAGGCCTGGCTCTCGGAAAGAAACTTGGATTCCAGTCCAAGTCCAACCGGGTGCTGACGGATCTGGTCGGGCCGTTCTATACCGTCGTGTTTGAGAACACGTTTGAGTCGCTGAGCGATTTTGAGAATGCCGCGAAGACGCTGATGCCCAACCCGGAGTGGCAAGCCTGGTATGCCAAGGTGTCTGCGTTGACCGAGTCCGGGTACCGCGAGGTGTTTACGATCGCGGCGGAGTGAGGGGCGAGTGGTCATCGTGTCGGTGGGTCAGTGGGTGGTTTGACAAGTACATTTGACGTGGGACATGGGACGTTTGACGTCTGACATCCGCAGGGAGTCGCTTTCCTTACTGTCAACTGTCAAACGTCCCATGTCCCACGTCAAATGTATCTGTCAAACCACCCACTGACCCAATGCCCCAATACCCGCTCTGCTGGGGTATCCTCTATCAATTCATTGCAATAGTCCGTAAATCCGTTCGTAGTACCAGCATGGTCGAAGCTGTGGAAACTGGGAAACCGACAGACCTGGATTTCGAAGTCATCTACAACACGCACTACCGGCGCGTTCTGAACCTGTGCCGGTATCTGCTGAACTCCCCCGACAGGGCGGAAGACGCCGCGCACGAAGCGTTCCTTCGAGCTCACGCAAGGCTGGATTCCTACAACCCGGCTTACCCCTTGTCCACCTGGCTGCTGAAGATCGCCAGCAACTACTGCATCGATCTGCTGCGACGCAAGACCGCGGAGAAACGGATTTTCGATCCCGATCCAGGGGACAGCTATGACCCGCCTGCCGGTGGATCCAGCCCGCTTGGCGAGATTCTGGCCGCCGAGCGCGGACGCGATGTCCGAAAAGCCCTTGGGTCGCTGACAGAAAAATACCGTGTGCCCCTCGTGCTCGCCTACTACAACGAACTCAATCACGAGGAGATTTCCGCAATCCTCGGCGTGGAACGGTCGCAGGTCGCCGTGCTGATTTTCCGCGGGAAGGAATACCTGCGTGAGCGGCTGGGAAGGCGGCTCGGGAAGGAGAAGTCCCAATGAATTGTCCGAAGGAGTTTACGTGCGCTTTGTTTGCCGAAGGGGAACTGCCGGAGGCAGAGGCTCGTGAGGTTGCCCTGCATCTGGAGTCCTGCAATGCGTGCGATCGACTTGTCGCCACGCTTCGCGCAGAGAATCGCATGCTTGTGCAGGCCCTTCAGGATATCGACCTGGACGCATCCAGCGACGTGCCCGCGTTCGCTGCCTCCCCGTCGCGGTCGATAAGCGCGCTGGGATTCGCTCTGGGAGTGATTGGCATTGCTGTCGCTTTTAAGCTTTCGACAGGGATCCTCTTTGGTTTCGATCTGCCGGCGGAAGTGGAATGGTTGAATCCCAGGCAATGGGCGCTGAGTCTCGGTGTCGCCGTCAACGCGGGATTCTATGCATTCGATAATGCAGACTCTGTTTTCACGGACGCCTCACAGGCTTTTTTGTTCATGTCCATCAGCGCCGGCATTCTGTTCGCGATGGCCCGGGCTTTCAAGCGGGGGGGCGCAACAGCGGGTTCGATTCTTGGAGTAATGCTTGTATCGATGGGGCTTGCACCGGCGACCGGCGAGGCCATCGATCTTCGCAAGGGAGCGGCGGCCTCCATCCCGGCCACGGAAACGATCGACGACACCGTCATCGCAGCACCTGACCAGAAAACCCAGAGTATCGATGTGGCGGGAACAGTCAAGGGCGACCTGATCGTGATTGGCGATGTTGTCATCATCAGCGGCAATGTCGAAGGTAATGTCATCGCAGGGGCGCGTCGGGTGGAGGTCACGGGGACAGTCGGAGGCAGTTTGCTCGGAGTCGCTCATACCGTCATCATTTCCGGGCGAGTGGGGCGGAATGCGATTGCGGCCGGGGACTCCATGAATGTCAGCAGGAGCGGTGAGATTGGAGGAAACACGATCATTGCCGCCCGCGAGGCTGTGATCGATGGGAAGACGCAGCGGGATTTGCTGACCGCCGCCGCAATAATGGACCTTCGTGGCGAGGTCGGGCGAAATGCCTCTCTTGCCGTTGGGCAGGCTACTGTGGCCGGATCGTCCCGTGTCGGCGGCGATCTGACTGCGCGGGTAGGAAAGGAAGAAAACGTCCGGGTGTCTGAAGGCGCAGTGATTACCGGTCAGAAGAACATTCGCGTCAATGTTCCGAAACAGCGCCCGAGTCCGTATTTGACCGCCAGCTTTTACATCTGGCAGGCAGTTCGCGTTCTTGGTCTCTTCATTACCGGCCTGGTTGTGTTCAAGATGATCCCATCGCTGATGCAGTCCGGCACCGCCTCGGGTTCAGAATGGCTGAAGGCCGGCGGCGTTGGCTTCATGACACTGGTGGCCGTGCCTGTCGCCTCAATAATCCTCGCCGTTACGTTCATCGGATTTCCGATCGCGCTGATTACTCTCATTCTCTATTTGATCGCGTGCTACCTGGCCAAGATCGTCGTCGCGGAATTTGTGGGGCGTTCGGTGATGAAAAACTCCGGCGCCGTGTCGCTGCTGGTGGGGTTGCTGCTGGTTATCCTTGCTGTGAACCTGCCCTGGATCGGAACCCTGATCAACTTCCTTCTGATTCTTCTCGGACTGGGAGCGATTGCCCTTTCCGTTTACAGGAACGTCGCCCGTCGGCACGCGCCGGCATTCTAGGCGGCTAGAAGCGAAACGGCTTTACACCCAGTTGTTCGCCGACCAGACGGCCAACGAGCGTGTCGAGAGGCTCTCCCGTCGAAGGAAAAACAAATCGCGTTCCGTCCCAGTCGAGCTTGAAACTGCGCGACTGGGCAGAGATCCAGATCTGCCGGACGGGCGCATTCGGGCTGATCACCATCTTGCCGGGATTCGGCTCTTCGACTTCCACCGTAAGCACGCCGTTCTGGTACATGACTTCGGCATCATATTGTTCGGCCACAATCCCCAGACTCTTGTTCAGTCTCTCCAGCGACGCGTCGCTGTGGGATCGGAATTCTGATTCAGTGAGTGACATTCGTACGACCTCTAGGGCAATGCAAAGACGTAAAGCGATTCCGTATTGGCGGGATTGGGATCCGTGATACCGCCGCCGCCTGCTGCGGTTACGGCAACATACTGCTTCCCGTTCCTGCCTTCATAGGATATCGGAACAGACAACGCGCTGTAGTCGAGTTTCGTGACCCAGAGTTCCTTGCCGTTCTTCGAATCGAAGGCGCGGAAGCGGCGATCGTTGGACGCTCCAATGAAAACAAGTCCACTTGCCGTGGCGATGGAGCCTCCCATCGTGATTCTCCCCGTGTTCTTCTTGCCTTCGGGAAGTTCATCGGTGACGCCCAGCCGCACCTGCCATGCGAATTCGCCGGTGGCCGCATTGACTGCTGTGAGCAATCCCCATGGCGGCTTCTGGCAAGGCCAGCTGCTTTCGCCAAGGAGCTGACCTCGCGCATCCGTTTTCCGCTCCCAGAACTTTGACGCCACCGGGTTTCCATACACGCTGGCCTGGTCATACGGCACCGCCGATCCTTCGCGCGTCTTTTCAATCCATCCGATGCTTCCGTAATTTGAAGAGCTCACGAAGAAATAGCCGAGCTGCGGATCAGCTGAGAAGCCGCCCCAGTCCGTACCGCCGATCGCACCGGGAAAGATCACGCTCGAGGTGGGCGGCGCGCCTGGCGCCCTGTAAACCCAGGGTGTAAACGGTCCGTCGTTGTACAGGCCACCACTTCGCTCGACAAGGTCGCGGCAAGCTTTGGCGTGCTCTTCGGTGGTGTCCTGTGCGGTAACCAGATCCGCCATCGTAAAACTCATTCTGCCGAAGGGCCTGGGTTTGTTCGGAATGGGCTGCGTGGCAGAACTGTGTTCTCCGGGAACCTTACTGGCGGGAACGGGCTTTTCGTCGATTCCAAAGATCGGCTCGCCGGTGACGCGATTCAAAATGTACATGTAGCCGACCTTGCCGGTCTGGGCCAGGAGCGGCACCTTCTTTCCCTTGATCGTGACGTCCAGAAGAACTGGAGCCGGCGGCAAGTCGAAGTCCCACTGGTCGTGGTGCACCGTTTGGAAATACCACTTCAGCTTTCCGGTTTCTGCCTCGAGAGCGACCACGGAGTTCCCAAACAGGTTGTTGCCTTCGCGGTCGCCGCCATAGTAGTCGCTGGCGGGACTGCCGAAGACGGTGTAGACAATTCCGCGATCGTTATCGACCGTCATGTAGAAACCCCAGTTGTTCACACCGGTCCGATCCTTCCAGCTGTCGCCTTTCCACGTCTCGTTGCCGACTTCGCCGGGTTGCGGGACGGAATGGAATTCCCAGACCTTCGTTCCGGTCATTACATCGAAGGCGCGTGTGTTGCCGGGCTGGTTCGCTGTCTGGCGCTCGGGAACGTTGGCCCCGACGATGAGCAGATTCTTGTAGATGGTCGGAACGGAGTTGTAGGGAATCACCATATCGATCTCGCCGACCTTCTCGCCGCTATCGGAGTTGAGACCGATAAGCCTGCGGCCGGCGGTGAAGTAGATGCGCGCGGGAGTGCTTCCGCTTCCTGGCCAGTAAGCCACGCCACGACTGCTGGGCCTGCCATCGACGGTGTAGGTCCAGATTGTCTTTCCGGTATCGGGATCCAGAGCAAGAATGCGATTGCCCGCCGGCAAATACATCACGCCGTCAACGACGATCGGCGTCGCCTGAGAGAACGGGCCGAGACCGGATGCCGGAGCCCCCGACGTGTCTGGCCGAAGTTTGAATTGCCATGCCAGTTTCAGGTTGGCGACGTTCTTCGGAGTGATTTGCTTGAGAGGAGAGAACCGCGTGCCCGCCAGATCGCGGTTGTACATCGGCCAGTCGGCTCCGGGGGAGCGTCGCGCCTGCAGCGAGACTGTCGTTTGAAGATGTGCGAATGAAAACAGCGATGCTACCGCTGCGAGCAGGAGAGTTTGTCGGAATGTGCGCGAAAGCTTCATGGAGCCACCTCAGGCTGACATGGTTGTATACACTGGCAGGGGATCACCCGCCAGACACTTTTGGGGGAGGACTCTCTCTTTACGAGGGAAAGGGAATTTGAAAATGGACGATCCGACAACTCAAAACCGAAATTACAAGATCTCAGATTGGACTCGGCCAACCACGATGATTCCTCCTCGAGGCGCGAAATCTCGAAAGATTGCGCACGCTGAAGGCGCTGCGGCGTCTGGCAAAACCAACCAGAGGTTGCGCTCGTTTCCCTCCGGGGTTCTCATTTCAGCGGCCAATTTGAGATCTTGTAATTTCGGTTTTGAGTTGCCGGATCGTCCATTCTCCAGATTCTTTCTTCCGCCGTTTGTCAGGTAGGTTATTGCCTGTTATGGCATGATAACGCTTCAATATGTTTGAACTTGCCCAGCAACTCATGTCCATCCCCTCGGTGACCGGTGGTGAAAAGGAAGTCGGGCTGTTCCTTTCCAAACTTCTGCATGAGCGCCGGTACCGGGTCGAGAAGCAGTTCCTCATCCCGAACCGTTTCAACGTTCTCGCATTTGCCGGTACTCCGCGTGTGGTTCTGTGCACCCACATGGATACGGTACCCCCGGTTCTTCCGGTTCGCGCAGACGAGAACTTTCTCTACGGACGCGGCGCCTGCGACACCAAGGGCATCATCGCTGCCATGCTTGAAGCGGGGGATCGCCTTCGCAGCCAGGCCATCGACAACTTTGGCTTTCTCTTCGTGGTCGGAGAGGAAAGCAGCGGCGACGGCGCGAGGGAAGCCAATAAGCTGCAGTGGGAATCAGACTTCGTCATTGTCGGCGAGCCGACAGGCAACAAGCTTGCGGTCGCCCAGAAGGGAACACTCCTGGCAGACTTTTCCTGCAAGGGACGTTCGGCACATTCGGGATATCCCGAAGAAGGCGAATCTGCAGTGACAGCTCTCTGGGGTGTTCTTCAGGACTGTGCAAATACCGACTGGGGTAATGATCCTGACCTCGGCAAAGGCACATTTAATATTGGAGTATTCGCCGGCGGCGAGGCCTGCAACGTCGTTCCGGGTGCTGCTACAGCTTCCGTCATGATCCGACTTGTGGAACCTCGCGACGGCGCCGAACAGAAGCTTCACAAGGTCGTTGGCGGTCGCGCCGAGGTGAAGGTCGTTGCAGGCGCTGATCCCCACCGCATGCATGTTGTCCCCGGATTCGAAACCATGGTGGCTTCGTTCGGAAGCGATGCCCCCTATCTGGACAATCTCGGAAAGCCCTTGCTGATCGGTCCGGGATCCATCCTTGATGCTCATACCCCGAACGAGAAAATCTCCAGACAGTCCATGATCGAAGGCGCGGATATCTACGAGCGCCTGGTGAAAACACTGATTTCATGAGAATCGCCCTCATTGGTTACGGAAAAATGGGGCATGAGATCGAAGCCGCGGCTCTCGAGCAGGGAGAGACGATCGCGGGGACTTTCGATATCGGCAATCCCGTGGACGTGGCGTCGCTTGCGAACGTCGATGTCTGCATCGAGTTCTCGACACCTCAAACCGTCCTTCAGAACGTTCGGACTGCGGTCGAGGCGAAGAGAGACATCGTTGTCGGTACGACGGGCTGGTACGAGCAACTCCCCGAGATTCGCCCGCTCGTGAAGGATTCCGGCCTGCTTTACTCTCCGAACTTCTCCATCGGCGTCAACATGGCGTTCCGCCTCGTTGCGGCCGCCGCGGAAATGATGAATAACGCGACGGCGTACGATGCCTGGATCCACGAGTGGCATCATCGACAAAAGGCCGATAGCCCTAGCGGTACGGCGTTGAAGCTTGCCGAGATTCTTCTCGCGAAAATCGACCGAAAGAAGAGAATCGAGACGGCGAGGGTTGACGGCAAGATCGATCCCTCAGCTTTGCATGTTTCGTCAACACGCGTTGGCACTGTCCCTGGAACACACATCGTGGGATTCGAATCCGATGCGGACTCCATCGAGATCAAACATGTTGCGAAGACGCGCCGCGGCTTTGCGCTGGGAGCCATCCGGGCTGCGCAATGGTTGAAAGGTAGAAAAGGCGTCTATACGATGGACGACGTGCAGTTATAAGATTTTGAAAACGGAAAATGGAGAGTCCTGCATTGGAGATTGGAGGTTGGAAAGCTTAAATTGGACTCCATACTTCGAAATATCGTGGTCCAATTTGAGCTTCCCAACCTCCAATCTCCAATGCAGGACTCTCCATTTTCAAATTCCCTTTGCTGACAAGTTAGGAGCGAAATCATGGCTTTAAAACCCTTTCAGGGCACCGGCACCGCAATGGTGACTCCCTTCACCTCCACAGGCGCGATTGATGAGCCTGCCTTGCGTCGGTTTGTGGATTTTCAAATCAAGGAAGGTATCGACATGTTGCTGCCTGTCGGGACAACCGGCGAAGGCGCAACACTGGAGCCCGAAGAAGCTGAGCGCGTGCTCAGCATTGTCCTGGATCAGGCTAAGAAGCGCGTCCCTGTCATCTTTGGAGCCGGCAGCAACAATACCAGGAAGGCCGTGCAGGGAACGGAACGGGCAAAGCAATTGGGCGCCGATGGAGTGCTCTCGGTGGGTCCTTACTATAACAGGCCGACGCAGCGAGGGTTCCTGGAGCACTTCAAAGCCGTGGCAGAGGTCGGATTGCCGGTCGTGGTCTATAACGTTCCCGGACGAACGGGCAGCAACATCGAAGCCGCAACGACGCTCAAGCTGGCAGAAGTTCCGAACATTGTTGCGGTCAAGGAGGCATCCGGAAACCTCGGACAGATGATGGATATCCTCCGTTCTCGTCCCGCTGAATTTCGTGTGCTCTCCGGTGATGACGCGATCACTCTTCCATTGATTGCAGCCGGCGGCGACGGCGTGGTCTCTGTGGTTTCAAATGAAATCCCTGGCCTGATGAGCAAGATGACCCGCGCCGCGCTGGCCGGAGACTTTGCGCAGGCGCGCGAAATCCATTACAGGACTCTTCCCCTCATGAATGCCAACTTCATTGAGTCCAATCCGATTCCGGTTAAGGCCGTGCTCGCGATGATGGGATTGGTGGGAGAGAACTATCGATTGCCGATGGTCCCGATGACGCCGGCCAATCGCGCTCAAATTCAGAAAATCGCAGAAGACCTCGGCATCGTGCAATCCGTAGGAACGTTGCGATGAGTCGGTTTGAATTACGAGAAGTTCTTTCACGCCGAAGGCGTGAAGGGAAAGTAGCCAGGGGTCTTGCCGCCGACAGGCGTGCTGGGAGAATAGGGGTAAGCGAGTGAAACGAGCGCAACCCCTGGAAAACGGGGCATAATGACGACGGCGCCCTGAAGAGGCGCCAGGAATCCGTCTGGTGTCCTCAAGGCACTTAAGCCTCCACTACCACATCGTTTCTCAACGAACCGCCACCGACGGATCATCGCCGAACCATGGCGCTACGAAGTGCACGCCTACTGCAAATCAGCACCACCGCAAGCAAACGTTTGAAGAAGAATATGTAGATCTGTTGCGTTTAAAGCGACGTCGAAATCGATGAAAAGTACCTGTGATGAAGCATCCTGGCGCCCCTTCAGGGCGCCGCGGTCGTTAGGCCCCGTTTTCCAGGGGTTGCGCTCGTTTCACTCGCTTACCCCCGGCTACCTTTCCTGCACGCCTCCGGCGTGCGAGACAGCAGTTTCGAAGCGGCTGATTAAGGGTGTGGAGAAGGGTACTGAAATCGGCGGTACGGGAAGTCGTAATGCGCGAAAGAAAGTGAAGTCTGGAAGCGGCACGCCTGCGCTCTTCGAGTCAGCAGTGCGTGCCGGTCGCTCTCCCAGATCTGGAAGCGGTACGCCTGCGCCCCCCCGAGTCATCAGGCATGCCGGTCGCTCTTCCAGAGTAACTCTACGATTCCTCCGATGCCTGGAAATGGCGGAGAAGGTTCTCGAGAATCGCGACGGCGCTCGCGACGCTCGAAGCCTTGTAAAGCAGGATGTCCGGCCCTGCCTCAAAGCCCGACACATTGCCGGCGAGTACCATGACAAACGGAGCGGTTTCCTCGCGGGTCACCGCATTAACCAGGTCGAGTCCTGATTTTCCGAGCAGGCTGACGTCGAGCATCACGACGTCAGGAGTCTGGAGACGGATTTCGCGAACGGCATCAGCCAGGTTATCCGCCTCCCCGACGACTTCGAGTCCGGGCAATTCGACAAGTCGCTCGCTGAGTCCTTCGTTCAACAGCCGGGAGCCGTCAACAAGAAAGACCCGCATCGTCTTCAAAGCAAGTTCCACCGTGTTCATATGTTTTAGGAGTCGATTTCGGACAGCTGCGCAGTAACCGTCTTCAGGAAGGTTTCGATTGAAAACGGTTTACGCAAGACCCGTACGAGACCGAAGGTGTTGGCCATATTTACTATCGAATCGGGCTGGATCACCTCGCTGCCGACGATCGCAAGGATGCGAGCGTGTGGAGTCCGGCGGAGAACTTCCCCAACCAATTCGAGTCCATGAGGCGCCTTCACATCCGCGACAATCAGGTCGTGAAGGTGTTCGTTATAGAGGTCCAGGGCATCTTTTTCATCCGTTGCAGTCTCGACAGCATGGTGTTCGCGTCTCAGTATTTCGCTAAGCCAGCTGGTAACCAGCGCGCCGTCGTCGATCATCAGGATATTTCCCATGTAGCTCCCCTGCTTTGAACACACCATGGCTCCGTGGCGTTTCAGAAAGAGGCCATTCAAGGCTCACGTACAACATAGGCACCTGGGCGGGCGTGGAAAATCGGCCCAACAATGATTTTTGTGTCCGTGTTCGCCCTACAAACTAGAGGGGCCTTGCTGGAAGTCGGTGCTAAGATCCGTCATCGAGTCAGATAGACGAGGGCTGCATGCTCAAATGGATCAAGCGGTTCATCGCGCCACCGGTTTTTGAAGATGATGCCGACAAGACGCGCATTGCCCGGCTGCTGAATGTCATCCTGCTGACGCTGATTGCGCGAGCGATCTTCATCCGGTTTGTTACCGGCGCCGAACCTTCTCGTCCCAGCTTTGTCGTACCCATCATTCTTGTCCTCCTGGCAATGATGGTCGTCATGCACAACGGCGCCGTACGCCTGGCAAGTGCAGGCACCGTTATCGTTTTCTGGCTCTCGCTTTCGCTGGCCGCAACGGAAACAGGAGGGCTTCATTCGGCAGGTTTCCGGAACTTCATTTTGCCGGTCATCATGGCGGGTCTTCTGCTGGGACGACGAGCGGCGATCGGGACCGCAGCCGCCAGCATTCTTGCCGGCATTGGCATGTGGCTGGCCGAAAGAAATGGGTTGATCCAGTATTCACCCGATATGACCCGCCCCTCCGAACTGCTGATTACGCATGCAATCAGTCTCATGATTGCCGCCGTGTTCGTTACTCTGGCGACGCGAAGCATCGAGCAGGGACTCGAACGAGCCCGGCAGGAGATTGCCGAGCGCCGGCAGGCCGAGCATGAGGTTCGCGTCTCGGAGGAGCGATTTTCAAAGGCCTTCAACCTCAGCCCGCTTCGCATGGGGATTCTCAAAATTCGGAACGGCGAAATGGTGGCGGTCAATGACTGTTTCGTAAACGACATGGGCTTTTCGCGAGACGAAATCATCGGGCGTCCGATCTTCGACATCAGAGCGTGGGCCGGAGCAGAAGCCGTTCGGATTCGGCAACTCCTTCAGGCCGGCAAACCCATCCGCAACTGGGAAGCACAGGCCGGTACAAAAGGTGGAGAGGCACGGAACACGCTGGTCTCTGCTGAACCGATCGAGATTGGCGGCGAGGCATGCATGCTTTTTGTCTCCAACGATATTACCGAGCGCAAGCGGTCCGAGGAGGCATTGCGCGAAAGCGAAGAACTCTTCCGTACATCATTCGAGAACGCTACCGTCGGTGTCGGCCTGGTGGGACTTGATGGAAGGTTCTTCAGCGTGAATCCCGCGTTTTGCGACATGCTGGGTTACTCAAAGGAAGAACTGGAACAGAGATCGTTCAGCGAAATCACTCTCGAAGAGGACAAGCACCTCGGGATGGCATTTCTTTCGAGCGCAATCAACGGCGATCTTTACAGCGCGAATTTCGAGAAGCGGTACGTCTGTAAAGACGGCCAAATCATCTGGGCGTATGTCTCAGTGGCGCTCGTCCGCCAGCCGGTAAAAGGACGCCGTTTCTTCATTGCCTATATCCAGGACATCACCGAACGGAAGCAGGCGGATGAACAACTCAAAGCGAAGACCGAGCAGTTGCGTGCCCTGACCATCAGCGTCAGGTCTGCGCGGGAAGCCGAGGGTATTCGGATTGCCCGCGAGATTCACGATGAACTCGGGTCTGCACTGACGAGCATGAAGTGGGATCTCGAAGAGATGGGCAAGGTCGTTTCGCGCGCAGAAAACATCTCGCTGTCAGTACCGCTGCAGGGAAAGATCGCCGCCATGTCCGGCATCGTGGATTCGACCATCGACGTCGTCCGTCGTATTTCTGCCGAGCTGAGGCCGAGTATCCTGGATGATCTCGGACTCGCGGCGGCGGTCGAGTGGCAGGCGCAGCAGTTTCAGGCAAGGACAGGAATCCAATGCATCTATGATTGTGCGCCGGGACACATCGATCTGGATCCGGATCGATCAACCGCGGTGTTCCGGATCTTTCAGGAAGCTTTGACCAACGTTTTGCGGCATGCACACGCAACCCGGATTCAAGTCGCACTTGATGAAGATGATGATGAAGTGCTGCTTCACGTCCAGGACAATGGAAGAGGAATTCTCGAATCGGAGAGGACCGGACCCGGGTCGCTGGGTCTGCTGGGGATGAGGGAACGCGCCGACCTGATCGGCGGCAGCCTTGAGATTATGGGAGTCCAGGGAGTTGGAACCACCGTGGAGTTGCGCGTTCCTTTAAGGGATCGCGACGCCGCGGCAACAGCCTGAACGAGGTAACCCACAGTGACAAAAATCCTTCTGGTAGATGATCACGCCGTTGTTCGCGACGGAATCAAACGGATGTTCGATGACAGGCCCGGTTCTGTGTCCTTCGGAGAAGCCGATGGCCCGGACAGCGCGCTCAAACTCGCTGAAGAAAACGAATGGGATGTTGTCATCCTCGATATCACTCTTGGGGATCGCAGCGGCCTCGAGGTTCTGAAAGACCTCCGGAAAGTCCGGCCGCGCCTGCCCGTGCTGATCCTCAGCATGCACTCGGAAGAACAGTATGCCCGCCGGGCCTTCAGGGCCGGGGCGTCAGGCTACGTCACCAAGGATTGCTCCCGGGAAGAACTTGTTGCCGCGGTCCAAAAGGTTTCAACCGGGAGCAAGTACATCACCGCGGCTCTGGCAGAGAAGCTGGTTCTCGATCTGGAGCGCGGCAGCGACGCCCCGCCGCATGAAACGCTTTCCGACCGGGAGTACGAAGTTCTTCGATGGATCGCGTCAGGGAAGACCGTCAGCGAAATCGCGGGGATTCTTTCGCTCAGCGATAAGACCATCAGCACCTACCGGGCGAGGATTCTGGAAAAGATGGG
>Ga0070675_100002095_pt1 | contig 14774 bp, 31 predicted proteins | sample KBSM43metaG_FD_65343 | JGI IMG/M metagenome (GOLD analysis project Ga0070675, IMG submission 65343) | Miscanthus rhizosphere microbial communities from Kellogg Biological Station, Michigan, USA - KBS M4-3 metaG | ecosystem: Host-associated > Plants > Roots > Rhizosphere > Soil ...
GTACCCGTCTGTGCTGCACTCAGAGGTAGGGATACGTTGCCGAGGGTCGGATCACCTACCACCGTGGCCGAGCCGACCATGTGGAACACACCGGAGGGGGCCTTCATCACCCTGCCTGAGACCGTGGCGCCGGTGAGGTTGACTGGGCCGTTGGTGTCCCTGAGTTGGGCGGTCATGGGGATGGAATCACCTGCCTTGATCCTCATGTGGTATCCACCGCCTTCGCTTCTGAATACGTCTCCCTACTGCTGGATGCGCCGACCGTCTCCAGCACCTTGGCCTCGGAGCCTTGATCCTGTCCGTTGGCGTACGCCGCGGTGTCTGTGGCCAGGGCGTATTCGACGGGCTGACCATCAGGGACTGTGGGTGGGCCGGCTAGGAACGCCGTCAGTTCGAGGCTTGTGGTGAGCTGCCAGTCCTCGAGGGTTTCGTAGATCAGGTTATCGACGATCTCGTGGAACGTCGAGTAGTTCGCCGAGGTCAGGTTCTCTATGGTCGCCGGGACTTCGGTGAACAGGGGCGAGACGTCATCGAGTGGCTGGTAGTCCTGCGTTTCTTCGGCTTCCCAGAACCATTCTCCGTAGTGGGGCTGGGACGCGAAGACCTCAATCGCCTCGGCCGCCGTGGGGAACAGCGTCGGAACCGGATCGAGTGTGCTGTCGGCCTGGTAGTCCTCGGTCTCAGCTTCGGGCCAGAACGCCTCGCCGTAGTGCGGCTGCGAGCCGATGAGTTCGGTCGAGCCGACCTCGGGCGGGGCGGTCCACTCGTTCTGCTCGGGGAGGGCTAGGTAATCCTCGATCTCCTCGGCGGGCCACAGGTACTGCTCGGCGAGCGGTTGGGCGGCGAACGTCTCGACGGGTTCGACGGCAGTGGGGAAGAAGAACGCCGTGACGTCGAGCGCCGTGTCGTTGGCGTAGTCCTCGGTCTCGTCCGCCGGGATCGGCAGCTCGCCGTAATGGGGCTGGGCGGCCGTGAGCTCGACGAGCGGGACCTCGGGCGGGGCCAGGAACTCAAGCTGCTCCGAGAAGGCGTAGTCCTCGGTTTCCTGAGCTTCCCAGAACGGCTGATCGGGCAGGAACTGCGAGGCGAACGTCTCGACCGGCTCGACGATCGCGGGAGGGAACAGTTGCGGGACGATGTCGAGCAGATCGGTCGCGTAGTCTTCGGTCTCTTCCGGGATGAAGAGGTAGTCGTCAGCGGTGTCGAACGAGCCGATGATCCCGGCGAGGTTGATCTCCGGGGGTGCCAGGAACTCCAACTGCTCGGCGAAGCTGTAGTCCTCGGTTTCGACTTCCGGGAACCACGGCTGCTCCGCGAGCGGGTAGATGATCGCTTCGATCGGGACCGACGGCGCCGCAGGAGGGAAGAACTGCGGCGTGACGTCGAGCGTTGACTCGTTCTCGTCCCAGACCTCTTGCTGCTGCTCTTCGAACCAGTACGCATCGGCGACCGGATATGACGCGATGAGCGGCGTGATGTCCGCCGCCGCACCGCCTTGGTTCCACAGCCAGATCAGACCGGCCACGGAACCTCCTTAGACAGGCCGACTCGGTCCCGGCATCACCGGAGGGTTGAGCCTTCCCGGCTCCCAGAGCTCGGGATGCATCGCCCACTCCTCATCCAAGACGAGTACGTCGCCAGCATGACCGGTGCAGAACCCCACCTCGGTGTCGGCGCCGATCGGAAGCGTGCGTAGCATCCGCTCGTACCACCCCAAGCCTGGGGGATGGGCGTCGACGTAGAGCGTGAGGATCGCGGTGACCGGATCCACGCAGGATTCGACGATGCAGGAGCGGAAGACCCGCACCTCATGGCCGAGGAGCCTGTCTCTGAATCCCGGACCGTTGCGCTTCTCAGCTAACGTGCTCAAGGCAGGCCTGACACGTCACGTCCTCGGGATCATCCGTCGAGCGTAGCGTGATGTCCTGAAGGACCAACCCGCACTCCGTCTCGTACCCCATCGAGTCCGGCTCGGCCCTGCGGTCTTCGTGGTGAACCATGTGGACGCCCTGGATCACGAGATGGACCGGGAGCTCCAGCTGCTTCTCGAGCTGCGCCGGCAACACCCAGACGTTGCCCATCCGGTCGACCTGCTCCTGTGGCGTCTCGGTCTCCAGGAGTTTCTCGTCCTTGGTCAGACGGGTCACTAGTCCTCGCTCCAGACCACCGTCGCCGCGAGGACGTCTGTCTCGGTGCCGACCGTCTTCTGCAAGGCGAGTCGGCCGGTCGTGACCAGGAAGGGCTCGGCTCCCGGCGGGTACCACAGGATGTACGTCCCGACCCGGTCGAAGCCGACGTCCTCCACGCCGATCCCTGTCGTGGGTTCAGCGGTGAAGGTCGAGGTCGCCACCGTCACCGGGGACGGGGAGTTCAGGTCGAGCTTCGTATCGGCGGCGGTGATCGTGGTGGCCGTCCCCGCCGTGGTGACACGGTTCAGGACGAACCGGTTCCCACCGGCGGAAGTGGCGGCGGTGTTGCCGACCCGGAAACCCCGGACGCGTGCCCGGACCGTCGCCGCCAAGAGCGCGATCTGCGTCTTGGGAGCGGCGGCGCCGGCGGTCGAGTCGATCGCTGCGAATGCAGCACCTGCCATGTCCTTCTCCTTTCCTTACGGACTCGAGATGGTGGTGAACCCCGACATCGGGATGACGGCACCGCCACCGGCGGCGAACGGCCCGGCGGTCCGCGGCAGTCCGTTGACGCTGTTCTGGAAGTAGCCTAGGCGGTCTCGGCTGAACGTCGTACTCGGCGCGGAGCGGAAGAACGTCGCCGTCGTACCGTTGCACCAGAGCGCGATCCAGTACCGCCCCGGTGGTACGACGATCGGCCCGGTGCCGAGCGACTTGATCTCTACGGCGGCGGCGCCCCACTGTCCCGACGTCAGCGTCTCCGTCACCGTCGTATCGTTGTCCGGCCGGAATACCGTCGCCTGCGTCGTCGAAGGTGTGATGTACCCGGCGTCGTCGAACTCGAGGTATCCGGCCTCCGGTGTGAACACCGGCGCGGTGGCGGCGGCTCCGAACGCGCCGAACGTCGCGTTGTTCGCGGACCCGAACGCGGCGAGCGTGGCGAGGGCGGTCGCACTGTTGCCCGATCCGGTGGCGTTCTGCACGATGCCGTGGTTCGTCGCGGTGTCCACGCCCATGAACGCCGAGAGCGACCAGACCGCGCCGGTCTGCGTGTTGGCACCGAAGTTTATGACCAGCGTTCCGGTGTAGTCGACGGTTGGGACCGCCGACCAGATCGAGGTGCGGTGCGCCGTCGAGGTGTCCCATGCGATGCTCGAGCGAGACGTGAACGTCGGGCCGTTGTCGATCGACGAGATCACGTCGGCGGCGCTCGCCTTCGAGTTCGTCACCGAGAGCAGGTAGAGCGTCCCCGCCTTGAGCGTCACCGACGCGGTGGTGAACGTCGTGCCGTCCGTCGTGCTGTTGCCCGAGATGACCAGGCCGCCGGAGACGCCGGGGTTGACGAACTGGCAGAGATTCGCCGTACCCGCCGATAGCGCGAACGGGCTCAGCGCGAACGCCTCGACCGGTCCCGCGTCGCCGTCGACGTACAGACCCCCTTGAACCAGGTTCGTCCCGACCGTCGCGCCGTTGAGCCAGAACCATCGCGCTATCTGCGTCGTGGACGGGATGACGATCGGAACGAAGTTGGCCCGCGATACTGCACCCCACGTCGCGCTCGCGAACGAGGCCCTCATGTTCCAGCCGTAGGAGCCGTCGGCCAGCGGGTTCACGAACATCGGGGCCTTGTAGTTCGGCACCGTGTGCGTCAGCATCAGATCGAGCTCGAGTTCAACGCGAATCCGAAGTATGGGAGCAGCGTGCGCGTCGTCCTCGCGTAGGTGACCGTGGCCGGAAGAACGAACGCCGACGCCATCTCGACACAGCCCATCGCCTCGTTCATCCCCGCGGTCATCGCCCAGCCCGTGTAGTTGTTCGTCCCGTCCGCGCTCATCATCGCGTAATACTGGCCCGGATCGAGCGTGAGGTCGGTCCAGTCGATGTTCGTATGCGCCGAGGCCACGCGGGCCTGCGTACCCGTCGTCTGAATCTTCGTGCCCGCGAGATCGTAGATGCCGATGTCGAGGTTGCCGCCCGCGGTCACACCGGTCGCGTAGAACGCCGCGTATGCGATGCACCGCTCGTTGACCTGGAAGACGTAGCCGAGCGCCAGGTTCGCCAGGGGCCACGCTGCCGATGCTGGAGCGCCGCCACCCGCCGCCTGCACGAATGGGCCGACATCGGTCGTCATCGACCACGGCGCGATCGCGAACTTGTGGGTCTGCGTCTCTCGTGGCGTCGCCGGTGCGTAGGTCACGTCGTCTGCGTGCTGTCGTAGAAGAACGTGACCGAGTCCTTCCACGCCGGGATCGACAGGCCCGAGTCGATGAACGGCTGCCAGGTGTCCGCGGCGGCGAGCAGCGACGGGAGGAGCGGCTGGGTGGCGAAGTCGTTCATGAACTTCATCACTTTCCCGCACTGTTTCGCGTCCTCGCCGAAGCAGCGTAGGAATGCCTGCGCGATGCCCGTGCGCTCGGCCGGGGTCAGCGGCATCTCAATCGTACTCCTCGATGTAGTGAACCTTCGCGTCGCCGGTCGCCGTGTAGGCGGCGGATGTGATGCCGTCGATCTCACCCGTGAAGTAGAGGGTGATCGAGTCGCCGGGGTTCAGACGTAGATCCGAGGTGGTAGCCGTGGTCTGCTCGATGAACACCGGCACGGATTGATAGTTGATGATGATGATGCGCTTGCGGGTGTCTCGAGCCGCCGCGATCGTGGTCGAGGTGCTGCTAACTGTCACCTGAGCCGCTGTCACGTTCTGAGCACCCGAGTCGACAACTCGCTGGAGGTGGACTGTCGTTGCGGCGATAGTCCGCTCATCGGTGGCGATGTTCGTCCCAGAGCCGGCGGTGACAGCAACATTGTCAGCCAATGGGCACCCCGTATGTGTCGGGGCCATCTAGGACCCATGCTTGGATGACTTGACCCTTGAACCAGTCCGCGGCAATCAGCTCTGAGGTGCAAGTAGCGGCGTCACTAGGGACGGCGAATGTTCTCGGCTCGTAGCCGCCGAACCAGTTCTCCTCCCAGATGTAGGGATTCGCCCGATTGCCGAACGGGATCTGAGTACCGTCGCCGCGGAAGCACCATGTACCGAGTGTCACCTCATCGTTCTTGGTGACGTGCTGCATGTTACTTAGGGTCACGGTCACACTGAAGCCCGTGATGGATCGGGTGAACTCACCAGTCGGAGCGGGCTTCGCCGCTGCTAGGAAGGGGGTACACGCCAGGATAATCAATGCGCGGCGGATCACAGCGCCGCCACCTTCGCCACAAGTGCAGGCTGGTTCCAGGAGTTGATGAAGTCGGCGTGCATCGTGAACCACTCGCCGGATGCGAGCATCACTCCGGAGGTCGCATCCACGATGGGGTAGCGAAGACGAAGGATCAACTGCGGCATCCGAACGAAGCCCGCGGGACAGACTCCACGATTGGCGTAGACCACATGGGTGCGCTCGAGTCCCACCTGGTCCCAACAGTCCGGGAACAGCACGTGGATCTGGAGCGTGCCGGGGCCGGTCGTGCCGGTGCAGTTCGGTAGGAAGTTCTTCCCCGAGATGCCACTACCACTACCGCACCCGAAGTAGACGATCTTGGTGGACTGCGGCCCCGTGGCGTGAGCGTCGCCGGCGATCATCTCGAGGCCTGGCGGGAAGGGGACGGGCTGGGGGAGGCCGGTGAACTTGTCGTAGTAATAGGCCGTCGCCGATGCGCGGACCGGGACGCCGTTGAGATACAGCGTCGGCGCCCAGTAGGCGGCGGTATCCGCCGAGCTCGCGCAGGAGGTTGGCTGGCCGATCAGGCTGTTGTAGGTCGAGAAGGCGTCGGTCGTGCGGTTGCCGAAGAAGTCGTGAGAGTGCGATGCCCCGGGCTGGCCGGGGAAGACGATGGGATCGTCCATCAGGGTCCGGGTGTAGGCGCAGTTGATCTTGAACGAGGATGCGTTGGCCGGGAGTGCGACGAGGACCAACATGGAGACGAGCGCGATGAAGGCGAGCTTCCGCATCTACACCTCCGCGAACGGGGATCTACGACGCTCTCGTGTGCCCTGGAGCTGGCTTTCGAGGATGCGGTTGTCACTGGCTCGGGCGTTCAACCACTCCCGGTAGGCCTTGCGCTCGGCGCCGGTCATCTTCGCGGCGACAGAGTTCGGCTCGTAGCCCTGAGCCCAGGCTTTCGAGGTGCGCGACATCGGCTTGGGCATGGGGACGCCTCCCCCCAAAGCGAAGAGCCGCCCACGAGGGAGGACGGCTCTTCGGAGGTTCTCGGCCGGTGGACCGAGGGAGCCCAGAGACAATGCTCCAAGCTTCGGAATATTGTGAACTACAGGCCTGTCATTTGCAACCTTCCGGCAAGCCTGTGCCAGGCACGGTCCCGGGCCTGTTCACGCCGAGCCTCGAGGCGGGCGAGGTAGTCCGAGCGGTCCTCCCCGGTGCGCCGAGCGTAGACGTAGCAGGCTCGGCACTGGCCCGTGACCTGAGCTGGTCTGTCCCCACAGGTCCGACAGAGCTCAGCTCCCATAGCGCTCCCACCGGATATGCCGGCGATCGCGTGCTTCCTTCAGCTTGTCGAGCTCGGTCTTGCCGACCGATCGGGGGAACGCGCCGCGGGGCTTACGCGGGTCCTCCGGGCCGAGCTTGCGGTCCAGCTTCACGCGTTCGGTCTGCAATCCCGTGGTCAGATGATTCACCCGCTCCAACAGCTCACGGATCTCGGCCTTGCGCTCATCGGCCACCACGCCGAGGACCGAATCCGAATACGCGATCTGTCCCGATCCCTGACCGTCTCCTCTTCCAGGAGATAGGGCGTAGTGGTAGGCCCAGCCGTACTGATCGGCGAGACGATCCAATGCGGCGCGAGCGTTGGAGACGTCGATCACGAACTCGTTCGGCGTGCGGAGGGTCACGCTTCCTCCTTGGCGAGGGGGGCGCGGAGTATCTGAATCGCGTGGTCGATGCCCCCCGGCAGTTGCGGCGGCGAGAGCGTCGCCAGGTACAGACGGAGGTCCGCGATGGCCTCACTTGCCGCCGCCTGCAGCAGCTCGACCTCGCAGTGCAGCCGGTCTTGTTCCTCCACCGTTCCCCAGCGTTCCAGCCTGGCGAGTTTCTCCGCCTGACGAACAGCGACCCCGGCGTTCATCTTCACCATTCGTTGCAGCCGCTCGACGTCGGCCCACCGCTCGTTAGCTAGCGCCTCCATTCGGTCGGCTTCAGCTTGCAGCCGCTCGACGTCGGCCAATGCTTCGGCGAGCTGAGTTGCTAGATCTATCTCGAGTTCATTCATGCACAGCTCCACGCCGACCAGCCGTTAGCACGGACCATGCGAACGGTCGTGACGATCTGACTCCTCGGGTTCTGCCAGTGAGTCCACGGGCCGATCCTCCAGCCATCCGGCATCGCCCACTGGACGCGGCCTGCCCAGTACGCGGCGGCATGCTGGTAGATACCGAGATAGTTCCCACCGTTGGAGGCAAAGCGATACCACGATGACTCGCACTCACCCACGGCGCGCGCCTTCGGCACGCCGCCGTCGATCGGACCGAACTTCTCAACGACACAGCCAAGGGTCCGCTGCTCCTCACGGTCGGTCCACGTCCCTGGATCTAAGTATTGAAACCTGCACTGGCGCTCCCTAATCTCCTGAAGCCGAGTGTCTGCTGATGCCTCGGTGGCCGCTGTCGCCCCTCCGCTCAAGAGCAAGGCGATGGCGGCCGCATACACGACTGCTCGCATGTGTCTGCACCTCCGTGCTGTTGGCCGTCTTCGGTCGGCGCGGCGCGGTTCAGGTCTGTTTCGACATCACCCCCTGTAGGTGTTGATGATCTGTGCGAGATCCGGCCGCGGCGCCGAGTCCTTCAGCGCCTCCAGCTGCTCGAGCAGACCGGGACGGGTCTCACGTAGCCACCGCCGACCGGTCGGCTTGTCGAGATCGAACGCCGAATGACACGACCGACACGCCGTCAACAGGTTCAGCGGGTTCCAGCGCAGCCGGTAGTACAGGCGGCGACGGAAGATGTGAGCGGCGTCGTACGGCCCCCGCGTATCGCCGCAGAAGACACAGACGCCGTCTCGGCGCTTGACGTACCGGGCCACTCGTTCGTCGGCGACCTTCTCGGCGTGTTGCTTGCACCACTGGAGGATCGTGGCCGGCCGGTAGCAGCGGAGGCAGCGGTCTCCTTGTTCGGCGAAGGGACCTTTCGATGGTCTCGGCGGTCGAATGAGGGTGGTCATCGCTCGGACTCCCCCAACACCGACGCCACCTGCTGCTCAGCGACGTCGACCATCAGCCGCCAGTACGGCTCCATGGTCGTGGTCCTGGATAGGCGGAGGTTCTCGGCGTAGGTCTGAGCGACGGCTTGAGACGCCTCGATCTTCGAGCAGCCGCGGATGTGAGCGAGCTTGATCGTGGCCTCCTCGGTCGCCTTGACGGCGTCGGCGCGAAGGTTCGTCACCGCTGCTCCCGCGCCGCTTCGTAGTCGGCGTCGGTGATCTCGCGGTGCGCCGGCTCCTTGCCGTTCAGCCGCGTCGGAAGTGGCTCGTCTTCCCAGCCGTCGGCGTTGAGCCACGTAGCCGCGAGCTTGGTGAACTGGTCTAGCCGGTTGGGGTCATCGCGGTAACGCATCGCGCCGGTGATGAGACGCGCCCTTGCGTCAACGATTGCGACGCCGGTTGCGACGCCTCTTGCGACGGCATTGCGCCACGATTGAGCCGCCTTCCGCTTGTCTTGGTGCCTGGGGTACACAGCCCAGAACTCGAGGAAATGAGCGTTGTAGTCCTGGTTGTAGGCACGTTTCTTCTTCGGTGCAGAGTCTTGGCCCTGAACTTCAAAACCATGTGCAACTTGTGCCTGGCCCTCGGATTGCGACGCCGGTTGCGATAGAGATTGCGACGCTGATAAGACGCCGATGCGCATACCAGGGAAGGGACTCGACCCCGGTGTGACGACGATCTCGCCACCGCAATGAGGGCAGGGGAAGCTCATCGCGGCACCTTCGAGACATTCATGGAAGGACGGAGGGCAGCAATGAACGCCGTCTCGGCGTCATAGGCCTGGACGCGTGAGTCGAAGCGTTGGTAGTCGACCCAGTCGAGCCGATCACCGAACTCCTGTACGTGCTCCCGGATTCGCGCTTTCGGTCGTCCGGTCATACCGACGTAGAAGATCCGACCATCCTTCCCGTGAAGCATGTAGACGATCCATGCCCTCGAAGGCAGCCAGGGTGTATGGCGACGTTCCTGCTCTCTGAGGCTTCGGCGTTCGTGCTCTTTCAGAGCTTCGAAGTACGCCGTCTCAGCCTCGTGAAGGAACCCATTGTGAGTGCTTTTGTAGGGGATTTTGGAGTCAGGCGGGTTCTTCCGAATCCACGCCTCGGCCGCTCGAACGAGAAGGCGGCTCACAGCTGCATCGCCGCCTGATCGCCGGTCACGCCGTCGATTCGCGCGACGTCACGCCGAGCACATTCGCGGCAGACCCGCCGACGCTGCCTGACGAGGAACCGGGACTGGGTCACCAGGTCGCGCCATTCGGTGCGCTCCTCGAGGAGGTCGCGGCGTTCGACGAGGCGGGAGCCGGCGTGCGACGGGTGAGAACAGATCGCCGCCGTCATCAGATCCACTTCCTCGCCGAACAGACGCAGCCCTTCTCCCAGTCCCGCTTCTCCCCTATGGGCTTGTCCACCTTCGGGATGTGGCCCAGGTCGGAGCATTCGTTCGTGACCAGGTAGGCCTTGGCTTCTGCGGATAGATAGTCCCGGCGGAGCATGTCGATCCGGCGTCGGCGTTCTGGGGTCATCAGGGGGACACGGAAGTTCTGGCCCTGGGAAACGTCCTGACTCACGACGCCGCCTCCGCAATCAGCGCGCCGCAATCGGTGCAGCGTCCTTCCACGTCCACGCCGACCGTGTGCAGACAGTCCCTCACGGCGATCGGGTACTTCTTCTTCCGACCCCCGGCGGGTGAGGAGCCAGCACTCGATGCGGCTGGCGTGCCCTCACCCTTGGTCGCTATGCCTCGACTCGGCGCCGCGCTGGGCGACTTCGCCTGTCGTGGTCCTGCGGCCGGGGGTACAAGATCGGAGGGGTCCGCAGTCGTTCCCCGAGTCCCTGTAGCGACGTCCGCTGCGGTTGTACCCTCCGACGTGTCGCGGGAGGCCGAGGATGCGTTATCGACTCGACCTCCCGCCTCGGCACCTTCCGATCGCCCGCGTATCGGTGCCGATGTGTCGCCCGCCGCAGAAAGTGAGGACTCAAAGACGGCGGGCGTCTCCCGCGAAGGAGACCCAAGAGGATTGATCTCGCCCGTTCGAGTGTCGACCCGGACTACAGCTCCCCCGCCGAGCGAGCGTGTCTCGGACGCTCCGAGCTCGGCGAGTGAATACGGCAGACGCAGCACGGGGACGATGAATCGGCGGGTCTGCCCTGCAACGACCTTGGAGCGCTGGTCCAGGAACAGCTCGGCGGCGGGCCATTCGCTGCGATGCGCCGTCCGCTGGAGCAGCTCGACCGTTCCCTGGAGCTCGGCGGCGGCGGTCCATCCCTTCGTCGCCAACCTCCACGAGCCGATCCCCGGAAGCTGCGGGAGAAGGACACGCAGGTTCGAGGACGGCTCGCAGACCTGGTCGCCGTCGGCGTTGCACAGACACTCGTCCCCGGTGATGAGCTCGGTCAGGCCGTCGCATCGGCGCTGGATCCCGCCGGCTGTCCACGCCTCCATGTAGGAGGTGAAAGCGTTCGGCGGGACGAGGACCTCGAGCGTGTCGGCCTCGGTGAGGAGTTCGTAGCCGCCCTCCCAGTCGCCGACCACGCCGCCCCACAGCTTCGCCGCGGCGTTCAGTGAGTCCAGGTGCGCCGACGTCAACCGCCAGTGTTCGAGACGCTTCGGCTCACCCTTGGAGCCCTTCTCCCCCATGCGGATGCGACCGATCTCCAGCAGCCTCGGCGCGACACCTTGGATCGGCATCAGTTCACCGTCCGCAGCGCACGAAGCCGTTTGAGATACTCCGGAGCCATCCGGTTCCTGCGCCGAACCGACTCGGGTTGGTGGCGCTCCAGCGGTATCGCGGTCTGACCCGGTGAGCCGTCTGGGTTCTGTGAGCACTCGGCGCGGTGGTGGATCACGCCGATGCTCGCGGCGTCCACACCGGCGCACTCTTCGCAGCGGGACCAGGGGCGGTCGGGAACGAAGCCGGGCATCAGACCGCCAGCTCCCCGATCTGCTCGACGTTCTCGAGTTCGGCCTCGGCGAGCATCCGCCGAGTCACCCGCGCAATCGTTCCCAACCGTCCTGTCTCGCATCGAGGGCAGCGGTCGCCGTGCTGTCCCAGGTCTCCCCGGAGTAGACAGCGACAGAACGAGCAGCGGTACAGGATCACTAGCACCTCACCAGGAGCTCGTCGAAGACTTCCTCTGCCGAAGGGTCTTGACCCGAGCCGTAGCCCTCCGTGAACTGATCCAAGGCCAGGTCGTAATCGCCGAGCTGGTAGTAGGCCGTGCAGAACGCATCGACCTGAGCCGGGTCCATCACGTCGACCACGTCTTGCGCGGTGATCTCGTAGGTCGAATCCGGCGTGTCGCTAGTCGTCGTGTCGGATTCGACAAGGTTCGAGAGAGCACCGAGGACGATCAGCCCGCCGATGATGGACGCGATGATGGTGCCCTTCGACCGCTTCTTCGGTGGAGTGATGTCTGGGCGTTCTGGAAAGTTCTGCATCAGTAGGCTCCGATCCCGAGGAACACCCGCGAGCCGTTGCCCGTGGTGAGTGACGCCGTGTAGTTGCAACGGACGTAGGCCGGGACCGTGCGGACGAAGCGGAACCGTGGTCCGCCATCGGTCCATGAATGGACATGGGTGTAACCGTTGACACAGTGGACGCGGAGCCTCACGTCGGCGTAGCCGTGGTACTCGCCATACAGGACGATGTGGTGGTAGCCCCTCGACCAGGCGTAGACGGCAGCTCGGCCGTAGCCGGTGTCGGTGTCGAGTACCTCAGAGGCACTCGCAGTGCTTGCTCCTAGCGTTAGAATCAACCCCAGGACGGCGATGACCTTCTTCATCGCTGCTCCTTTCCTTGGGTCCGGTGCCAGCCGGACCCGCTTGTGAACAGATGGACGAACAGACCCGTGGGTCCCCACATCGGGAACCACTCGTGGCACTCAGGGCATTCGAGTCGGCGTTCGAAACCGAAGAGCTCGGCGAGGTGATACATGCGGGCGAGAATCCAGTCCCTCACGCCGCACCTCCGCAGGCCTTGCAGAGGAACGCTTCGAGAGGTGGGATCTCCCGGCGGTGAGCCTTAGGCCCGACGTAACGGCCGCAGACCGTGACGGCCTTGCCGGGGAGAACGACGTGCCACAGGGAGGACCACTTGACGTAGCTCACGCCGATACCCCGAGGGTCGTGGGCGGGGGCGGGCATGCACGCCGGGAAGCGTTTTCGCCTCGCACCCCCGCCACACGTTCGAAGTCGATGGTTGGAGTTACGGGGCTCGGACTTACTTCACGTACATTCCCGGCGTCCATACCAGCATCTTGGTACCCAGGAGTGGGCGCGTCAAGGATGTTCGCCGAGGAAGGTCGTCAAGATGTTGCCACCGGAAGGAACGATAGGCACGGCGCGCCCGGCCTAATCGCTACACCGCGTTGCTGCAACGTCCCGCACCTGCACCGCATTACACGTGTGTGATGCGGGGTTGCTTTTCGGGTACTTGACCCAAGGTCCGCAGACCCTACGCTTCTCGGCGTGCGCCGGGAGAAGTCCGATCGTCACCCGTCTGAGCGAGCCTTCGTCTCATGGCTTCGGGAGGCTGCCAGGCGTCGCGGTCTGACCCAGGCCGAGCTCGCGTGGCAGATGGGGCTACGTTCCCCCAGTACGATCCAGAACTGGTTTCAGGGTATTGCCACGCCCTCCTACGTCCACCTCGTCGCCCTCGCAGCGGCGCTGCACGAACTCCCTCCCGAACTAGAACGGTGGTGCCCCCACGCTGCACTCGGTATAGCGGCAGCGGGCTTGGGTCGTACCGAAGGCACTTCTGACACCGATCCTGATCTGGAGATTCAGCCCAAGGACGTGGTTCAGGTGCCAGAGACCCCGGCGGAAGGCCACACCAGGACAGGCCATCCTCGTCCTTCAGGTGCCACTGGGTCCCGGCGACGGACCTGAAACAGCGGCGCTCCCTAACCCTTCCCGGCATCCTAGGTCGACTTCTACACCAACGGGGCTCTCCGTCGCTCCCAGAGCCCAGGAAAGGTCCCCAGATGTGGGGAACGCGAAAGCGCCCGCCCCGACCGCAGGGAGGACCAGACGGTCGAGACGGGCGCTGGGGCCGCGTGGGGCGCGACTTACTTGAGCGTGGAGCCGTCGTCTAAGAGCAGGTTCTTGAGCGCCGACAGAGCAGCCGCTACACCGGCGACCAAAGCGGCCACGCCGAGCGATTTGGCTGCCTCGAGGTTCGGGGCGTTCAAGATCCCCGGCGCCAGGACCAGGACGGCAGCGAGGAACGCTTGGATCGCGGTCCAGACGATGCGCCGTACATCAATCTCGTTGAGTCCCATGCTTCTCCTTTCCTATGGCCCACCACGAGCCGCGAGCGCTCCGAGAACCGCGAGCCCGACCGCGAGGATCGCGACGACCACGCCGATCGTCGCGTAGGTCGAGCTCTTGCTCTCCTTCTCCCCGGTGCGGGCCGCGGAGACGTTGTTGACCTTCGCGTCGACCTCGGCGAGCGCCGCACGAAGCGTGCGCTCCAGGTCGTTGATTCGGTCCTTGTTCTCGTCCGCCCGCCGGCGAAGCTCCTCGCGCGCGATGTTGCCCGCCAGCCCGATCTGCTCGATCTGCTTCTCCGTCGCAGTGTCGGACTTCGCGACGGCCTCCCGGAACGCCGCCGTCTGTTCCTTGACGGCCTCCTTCTGGGCGGTCAGGGCGGCGTCCACGGCGGCCTTCGTGTCCGCCTTCTGCTCGAGGCGGAGAGCCTCGACCTGCTTGAACTGGTGCCGTACGTGCTCGAACTGGGTATCGCAGCTCCGCATCGCCTCCGCGATCAGGTCCCGCGTCTGGGTCTCGAGAGCATTGAGCTGCTCTTGGAGTCGGAGCTCCTTCTCGTCCGAGCGCTGCTTGAGCGAGCTCGTGATCTGCTCCTGCAACTCCTTGAGTGCCGTGATCCGCTGCTCGATCAGGACCTGGAGCGAGGCGACCTCGCGCCGTAGAGCCTCGGTCGTGAGCGTCGTCGGGTCCGGGACCGGGAACCGTCCCCCCGCCTGGTCCCGGGCGAGCTCGGGGGGAGACGGCTGTTCGAACATCAGCCAGTCACGTGGAAACTCGTGTGCCACGGCTCACCAGAGACGCCGTAGTGCCAACCTTCGGCGATGAGAGCCTTCTTGATCGCGGCGATGCGGAGCCGGCCCTGTCCCTGGTCGACATCGACGGCGAGAGCCTCGACGTGCATCGAGCCGTCGGGGTTGGCATACCGCCCCTCTTCCGGAGTGCCCTGGACGCTGTCGTAGAGCGCTTTCTGGAGGTCGTAGGAGCGGTAGCCGACGCCGGTGATCAGGATGTGCGGCTTGCGTCTTGTGGCGCACCGCTCCTCGGCGGCGCGGAACGCCCGGAGCGCCGGCCCTTGGAGTTGGACGATCCGCACGGCGGTCTGGTGGTAGATGTTCACGTTCTCGTAGGCCTTGAACGGCCCGGGATCGCTCAGATGGATCACGCCGTA
>Ga0070675_100002096_pt1 | contig 14768 bp, 10 predicted proteins | sample KBSM43metaG_FD_65343 | JGI IMG/M metagenome (GOLD analysis project Ga0070675, IMG submission 65343) | Miscanthus rhizosphere microbial communities from Kellogg Biological Station, Michigan, USA - KBS M4-3 metaG | ecosystem: Host-associated > Plants > Roots > Rhizosphere > Soil ...
CAGGCGCTGTTGCTCGGCCGGGTCCAGCGTGCGTGCGGGGACTTCTGCATACGTGAGTGCTTCGATGCGGGCCTCCGCCGCGGTATCGACGTGCAGGGCCGTGATGCGCGCCCCGTACCAGCGGGCCAGCGCCGCGGCCTGAGCGACCGCATGAGCCGACGCGTCCGAGAAATCAACAGGGCAGAGGATCTGGCGAATATCCAAGCGGTAACACTCCGAACATTGCCCACGCTCGCCGACGCCAACGCGAAGGCACGTCGAGCGGCAGTCCATACTCCTCGGTCACCATCGTGTCCACCCACAAGGCGCGGGGCTTCGCAGGAGCCGAACTTCGTCTCTAACGGATGTCATTGGGACTCCCGGTTCGACCGGCCGCTGGCACCACAGTTGCCATCATCTCACCGAACGCTTCGGGCTCCCGGCAGGCCTCTGGCTTTTTTCGCAGCCCGTTTTGCGACCTTCACCTCCCCTCTCCCCCCCTTCGCACAGAGGGCGATCTAGTGAACGGCTCTGAAGAAGTGCGCGACTCGCTGACCATGTTCGTCGGTGTAGTGGATGACAACGGTGTTGGCTGCCGTTGCCGCGTCCACGTCGCCAGTCGGCGTCAGCGGACGTATAGTGCACGATGACCGTCGTGCCTTCCCGCAGTCCCTCGAACGCGTCGACGTCGCGTCATGCGTAGCATTGGCCACTCTCAATGGAGGGAAGCGGCGTGCGTCTTCACCTTCGCTACGATCTGGGCGTCAGTGAGGGTGTCGCTTGTCTCCACGACGACGGACGTGGTCCTCAGCGCGTGTCTGCGGGCGAATCGCTTCTGCAGCTCCCGTTTCGCTTCTCCAGGCCCGAACACCAGCAACGACGCCGGCGTGTCGAGCTTCGCAATGACATCGTCGTAGAACTGGTCGAGACGCTGCGTGTGGCGGGCCTCATATTTCTGTTCGCCGCCGCGATCCTGAGCTCCGGCGTAGTGCGGGTGGCCGGGCACGTGTGACCGGATGGTGGCGGTGACCGCATCGTCCTTGGACACAAAGACGAGAACGGCCTTGCTGTGGTCGATCCAGACTCCGGCGTTGACGGCGTCCATCACCCCTCCCTCAAGCGTGAACCGGCGCGAGGCAGCCGGCCGTATCGGCAACGGCATGCCTGGCTGTCTCCATCGGAGCCCTGACGGTCAGGACCGGGCATGCGGCCGTTCGAACCACCCGTTCGGCCACGCTCCCCAGGAGCAGATGGGCCACGCCATGCCGGCCGTGAGTCCCCATGACGATCAGGTCCGCGCCCTGGTCCGCGACGGCGTCGATGATCGATTGCGCGACGGACCCCGTCACAATGACGGGCGTCATTTCCGTATGACCGCGTTTGGTGACGCGGTCGGCCAGGTGCCGGCCAATACTTGCCAGGATCTGGCTGCGCAGTTCGTCGGGCATCGCCACGAACTGCTCCGAGTAGAGGTTCGCGATGCGGGGGTCGTCGAAGACATGCACCAGCGAAACCGTCGCGCCCAGTTTCTCCGCCAGCGCGAGCGCGTAGGTCAGCGCCGCGTCAGCCGGCGCGCTGAAATCTGTGGGTACGAGGATGCGAGTAGGAGTCGTCATGCCACCGTACTGAGCAGAACGCATGCCAAGGGGAGCCGAGGTGGGCCCGTTCGCTGAACATTGAACGGGTGGACGGGATGGGGATTAATCCCCAGGTCTCCTGATTCTTCCCTCCGTCCATCACGAAGCCCGCTGCGTCTTCTGTCGCAACCGCGCACGCCAGTGGAGACCAGGCAAGACTCGACTGGTGCGGATGGCATCCCGTTCGCAGCCACATCACACCGAGGTACAACATGCCACGACGACTTGTGATGCTGAGTGGCCGCGAGGTGAATTTTCGGTCAAACGCAGCCGCTTACCGGAGCCTTGGGCTCCGGTAAGGCGACCGCATCCGAAGGTTAGAGGCCCAGTGGCGTTTTAGGGGCAGACCGCCGCCACGTGGAAGGCCTGGTCGGCATTGGCGCCGCCGAAGAAGAGGAGCGAGCGCTCCTGAATCTGCATCGTGTTCGGCGCGAGCCCGGGCGCGATTTCGAGTGTGGTGGGGCTGAACGGCACGGCCTTGTCCACCGATCCGCGCGTGGCCACGACGGCGCACGCGGGCAGCGACTGGTTGCTCACCAGCTGATACCGCCCGAGGCCGGTCCGGAACGTAGCAGTGGCAGCCGCCGCGCGCTGCGGAATGCCATTGGCCGCACTGACCGCGATATGCGTCTTCGGCGTGTTGGTGCAGATTACCGCCAGGTGGAACGGCACGCCCGGCTGCAGGCCGCCGCCCGGGTTCTTGGTCTCGATGTAGACGGTTTTCGAGTTCGCACCGCTTCCCGTGTAGACGCCCGAGGGATTGAAGACCAGGGCGTTAGCGGGATCCCCGACGGTGGCGAGGAAGGCGCACCCGCTGACGGAGACGGTGAACGTCACCGTGTAGCGGCCGGGGCCGGGACTGGCCAGCACGGCGCCCGGCGTGGAGCGCGCGAGGTTGCCGCCGTAGTCGACGACGGCGAAGAACTGCTTGACGGCGTTGCAGATGACGACGAGATTGAAGCCCCCGTCGAGCAGGCCGCCGCCCTGGTTCTTGGTCTCGACGAACACGCCGTTCGGGCTCAGATGGCCGCCGGCGGTGTACGACTGAATCGCCTGGGAGTACGTGTTGAACGTCGTCGACACGTACGCGCACTGGCTCACGTTGCTCGTGAAGGTCACCTCGTACTGGCCGCTGCCAGGAGCGTGGGAGACCGAGGCGACGCCGCCGCCAGAGATGAGGACGCCGGCCGAGTTCACGGTTGCGAACAGATTCGCGGCGCTGGCGCCGGTGACCGTGCACGCCAGGATGAGGGCGGGCAGCAGGACGCCGGCGCGGACAAACGTTTGAGTGCGTGCCATGAGGAGCTCCTTCTGAAATGCGTTATGACGATGGGTTCCGTATATGTACGAAGCGGCACGGATGGAATCCGTGCCGTTCGAAATGGGTAACGGGTCGCCTCCGCCAAACCGCACACGACGGCCGAGCGTGGAACGGGCGGCCGTGAGCCCGAATTCGACGCCCTGCGCCTCTTCTAGTGCGGCCCTTCGCTGACTCCGAGCCGCCCGGAGGCGCACGATGCCAGGACTACCGTCGCCGACGAGAATGGCCGCGCTTTCCGCGCTGCTGTGCGCGGGGGGCTCGGTCGCTGCCGCGACACGCGTGACCGGGAACATCGAGGCCCGAGACACCGCTGTCCACAATGTCTGGGCCGGCGCCGGAGACAGCCTCGTCGAGGTCGTTGGAAACGGTGCGACCGATCTCGACTGCTATGTCTATGATCGGTTCGGAAGCCTTCGTGGCTTCGACAACGGCGTAACCGACCGTTGTCGCATCGTCATCCATCAGCGAAGCAGCGGCAACATTCACGTCGAGATCGAGAATCTCGGGAACGTCGCCAATCGGTATCGCCTCGAGATCGAGGCAGGGGCACCGAGGTTCTCCGGGAGGTAGCTCCGCGCCTATAATCGTCTCCTCCATGCAATGAGTGGGCGCGGGGCAATCCCGCGGCACCCAGCGGGGACGAGGACAGGTGAGCACAGCGCCTCGGTCGGCACAGGTGCGGGCGATTCTGGGCCCGGCGACGCAGATGCCTCCATCTGCGCGCGAAGCCTTTGTCCGAGAGGCCGTCGGGGACGACGAAGAGCTGTTCGCGGAGCTGATGATGCTGCTCGATGGCCCAGCATCGGAAGTCTTCGAGCGCGCCGCTCGACTGCTTGCCGAGAATCCGTCCGAGCAGGCCGAAGGCTCCGGCCATGGGCGGTCGGCCATGGCCGTTCGCCAGGTCCTTCCTTCCGGCACCCGACTTGGCCTCTACACCATCCGCGAGCCTCTCGGCTTCGGTGGCATGGGAGAGGTCTATCGCGCGCACGACACACAGCTGCAGCGCGATGTCGCCATCAAGCTGCTGCCGGCCCATGTGGCCTCGCGCCCCGATCTGATCGAGCGCTTCAGGCGGGAGGCGAAGCTGCTCGCCGCGCTGAACCATCGCAACATTGCCGCCATTTACGGCCTGCACGAGGCGGACGGCGTCATCGCCCTGATTCTCGAGCTCGTCGAAGGGCCCACGCTGGCGAACCGGCTCAAGGGCGGGCCGCTGCAGTTGCCGGAGCTCGTTGAGATCGCCAAACAGATCGCGGAGGCGCTCGAGGCCGCGCACGAGAAGGGGATCGTTCACCGCGATCTCAAGCCCGACAACGTGAAGGTGCGGCCCGATGGCGAGGTCAAGGTGCTCGACTTCGGCATCGCGAAGGCGCTCAATGCGCCTCACGAGACAGTTACCGACGTCGAACACCTGTCGTTGACGGTGCCGGGTGCGGTGTTCGGGACGCCTGCCTACATGAGCCCGGAGCAGTTGCGCGGACTGCCCGTCGACCGCCGCACGGACATGTGGGCCTTTGGCCTGCTGCTGTGGGAAATGCTCACGGCGAAGCGGGTGTTCGATGGCGTCACGCCCGAGGACCGGGTCGCCGCCGTCCTCAATGCCGAACCGGCGTGGGACACGCTGCCCCGCAACACACCCCTGTCCGTCCGTCGCCTGTTGGAGCGCACGCTGCAGAAGGATCGCAAGCGGCGGCTCGACTCCGCGTCCGTTGCCAGGCTCGAGCTCGACGATGCGTTCAGCACGGCGCTCGCGCCAGCGGCGGTTGTGGGACGGCAGCGCCTGCCGTGGGTGGTGGCTCTGGCCAGTGTCGTGGCGCTGGCCGCTCTCACGGCGCTGATACTGCTGCGTCCGCAGCCTGCATCGGTGGCCACGCGCGCCAGCGTCGAACTGGGAGCCGACATCGCACTGCGGGAGGACCTCGGGCCGGCCACGGTGCTGTCGCCCGATGGGCGCGCCGTCGTCTTCGCGTCGCGCGCCACCGACGTGCCGTCGATGCTCTACTTCCGGAAGCTCGACTCGCTGGTGGCCACGCCTCTCGGCTCGACCGAGAACGCCACCAGCCCGTTCTTCTCGCCTGACGGCAAATGGATCGCCTTCTTCGCGGATCGCAAGCTCAAGCGAATCTCCGCTTCTGGAGGCGCTGCCACCGTCATCTGCGACGCGCCGAGCGGGCGAGGGGGCTGGTGGGGGACCGACGGCACCATCGTGTTCGCGGGGGAGAGCGTCGCGCGTGCGGTGATCTCGCGAGTATCGGCGTCCGGAGGCACGCCGGCGCCGGTCACCACCTTGACCGAGGGCGATGTGTCGCACCGGTGGCCGCAGATGCTGCCCGGCAATCGCGGCGTGCTCTACACGAGCAATACCAGCGACAACTGGGACGACGCCCGCTTGATGGTGCAGCCGTTGCCGAGCGGCAGCCCGGTGGTCGTCCAGTCTGGTTTTTTCGGACGGTACGTGACGAGCGGCCACCTTCTCTACGTCAGGCGCGGCACGGTCTACGCCGTCCCGTTCGATCTCGGACGGCTGCAGGTGACCGGCCCCTCCATTGCCGTGGTCGACGACGTTGGCGCCGATCCCACGACCGGAGGCGCGCAGCTCTCGGTGTCGGAGGCCGGCTCACTCATCTACCTGCAGGGGCACGGCTTCTCGCCCGGTGCCCCGGCCGTGTGGATGGACCGCGGCGGCAACACCATGCCGCTGCGAACCAAGCGCTCCGAGTGGGGCAATCCCAGGTTCTCGCCCGACGGGAAACAGATGGCCTTCGACGTGAGCGATGGCAAGCAGGTCGACGTGTGGGTGCAGGATCTGGCCACCGAGCAGCTGCGCCGTCTGACGTTCGATCAAGCCGACGAGATCAGACCGGTGTGGTCGCCAGATGGTCGATGGATCGCGTTTGCCTCGAACCGTGAGGGGACGCTGAATCTGTATCGCATCCGGTCCGACGGCGTCGGCAGTCCAGAGCGGCTGACGCAGTCTCCCAACGCACAGAGTCCCGCCTCATGGCATCCCGGCGGACGATTCCTGGCGTTCGAGGAGAGTCGTCCGGGCAGCGGGCTCGATGTGATGACGCTGGCCATGCCGCCGGCTGGCGCCGCGCCCGGGACGCTCGGCGTGCCGTCCGTGTTCGCCGCCAGCCCCTCGGTGGATGCGGAGCCGATCTTCTCTCCAGACGGGCGGTGGTTGGCGTACCGGTCGAGCGAGAGCGGCCGGATCGAGATCTTCGTCGAGGGGTTCGACGGCGTGCGCGGCAAGTGGCAGGTCTCGAATGGCGGCGGACGGGACGCGGCGTGGTCGACCGTGCGGCGGGAGCTGCTGTACTTCGGGACGACACAGGAGCGGATCATGGTGGCGCCCTACGAGGTGGTGGGCGAGTCGTTTCGCGTCGCCGCTCCCAGGCCCTGGTCGATCATCCGGGTTGGCCGTCCACCACGGTCAGGCCGGATGTTCGATCTCCATCCCGACGGCGAGCGCGTGGTGGCGGCGCCCGCCGAGAATCAGAAGTCCGATCACATGATCTTCGTCTCGGATCTTGCGGACGAACTGCGCCGGCTTGCGCCCGCGGCGCCGTAAGCGGGCTAGAAGAGAAGCCTGAACCCGAACCGCACCAGCCGCTCGCTGCCAGCTCCGACGCCGATGATCTGTCCGAAGGTGGCGTTGCCGAGCCCGCCGTCCGGGTTGTTGAAGTGCGGGGTGTTGAAGACGTTGAACACGTCGACGCGCAGCTGCCCGCGTAGCCGCGGGAACGCGAGCGTCTTCACCAGGGCCGCATCCACGTTCTGGTAGCCCGGGCCATTCAACAGGCTGTTGCGCTGCACATTGCCCCAGGTGGCCGCCGCGGGCGCGGAGAAGACCGACGTATCGAACCACAGCTGCCCGGACCCGATGTCGCCAAACACGTCCGGTCGTGCGCTGGCGTTCGGCCGCTGCCGGTTTCCCGGGGCCCGCAACGACGCGTTGGCGGAGGTGAACTCGATGGGCAGGCCTGACTGGACCACCCAGATGCCGCTGATCTGCCATCCGCCGAGCAGCGCGCTCGGGAGACCTCGGGATGCGCGATCCGGCAGCGCGTAGGTGCCCGCGGCGACGAAATCGTGCAGGCGGTCTTCGCCGCGCCGCGCCCAGCTGCGCTCGACGTCGGCAGGCGTCTGAATGTTGCCGTTGGAGTCGCCGGCCGAGTAGTTCCTGCCGCGACCGAGCGTGTAGGACGTCTGGAGCCCCAGCCCGCGGCCGAGACGGCGGTCCGCCTTCACCTGCAGGGCGTTGTAATACGTCTTGGTCCGAGCCCAGGTCGTCACTTCAGCCGTGCGTCCGTAAGGCTGGAACAGGGGTCTACCGGCGTTGTCGGCGCCCAACGTCATTCCGGCGTTCATGTTGACCGTCGCCAGCACGTCGCGTCCGCGGTTGCCGAGGTAGGCGGCCTCCACCGTCCACTGGCCTGGCAGTTCACGCTGGTAGGACACGTTCCACGAGTGCACCGACGCTTCGTGCAGGTCGGACGGCACGTAGGTGAAGGCCAGCGCACGAAGGCTCGGCGTAGACGCGTCGATGACCCCGTCGTCTGGTATGGCGAGGACGACGGGGGGAGGAAAGCCGGTCGCCATCGACCCCGCGGCCGCGAACGTGCTCGGCGCGTTGAGTTGAAACGACTGCCGCACCGGGAAGTTGAAGGCGTAGACGTTGTCGGGAAAAGGAACGGTACTGACGCCATAGGCACCGCGAAGCACCGAGCGGTCGTCGAGGCGAAACGACACGCCGCTCCGAGGCGCGAAGTTACGGCGATAGGGCCGAACCCCGACGGCGGGATCCACGTCGCCGTACCCGGCGACCCTCAACGTATTCGTGTCCGGGTTGTAGTTCGACAGCCCGGCGCGCGACTCGAGGCCGATGAGCGGCGAGTAGTACTCGTAGCGAAGCCCGTAGTCGAGTGTCAGCCGTGAGGACACACTCCACTTGTCCTGAACGAAGCCAAACGCTTCCCAGTGACGCGTGCCGGTGTCCAGCACTTTGAGGTCCCGGCCCATGCTGGCCGGGAGATCCAGGAGAAACGCCGCGAACGAATTGGCGAAGCCTCCCTGCGACGCCGAATCGTTTGGCGACGCGGTCTGTGCCCCTCTGAACTGAAAGATCCCGCGAGAGCCACCGTTGTCCTGCGTCTGCAGCAGGAAGTCGCGGTTGTGGCGTACGTCGGTCCCAAACCTCACAAGATGGCGTCCGCGCAGCTTCGTGAACGACGCGGCGACCTGGGCCAGCTTCTCCGAACGGTTCCACGGGAGACTTGGATCGAAGCCGACCAGCGGGTTGGTGAAGCCCGAGATGTCGATGGTGCTCATTCCGCTCGTCCACTCGTCCAGATTGACGCCGGGAATGCCGAGGTCCGCCGCAGTGGTGAGCCCGTTGCCCGCGGCGATCGCCTCGTTGTGGTAGTAGCTGAAGCCGCCGCGCACTTCCGTCGTCGTGGACGAATTCCAGACGCGGTTGTAGTTGAAGCCGGTGCTGTAGGTGAGGTCGGTGCCGGTGCCGGCGAAGTCCTTCCCGCCGCCGCCCATCGCGCCGAAGATGGGCGGGTCCACGATCTTTGGACGCTGGAAGCTGAGACGAGCCGCAACCTGATCGGCCGTGCCGACCTGCTGCGTAATCTTCACATCGAACCCCTGCGTTTCCTTGTCGCGGCGATACGACGTCTGGTGGTTCGGCTGACCCGGAGCGGCCGCCAGGTTGGGCGGCGGCAGTCGGGAGAGAATCGCTCGCGCGATCGGACTGAGGCGGTCGGCGGGGATCACGTTGCCTGGAAAGGGCTGCCGCCCCGAGCCGTCGGCGTTTCCGGTAAGCGGATCGTAGATGAGTGTGGGCGCGGCGCTGAAGTCGCCGGTGCGAAACGCCATCGGCGGCGTCACCGCCCGGCTGACGCGACCGAGATGATCGAACGTGTGCTGGTAGTCGGCGAAAAAGAACATCCGATCCCGTCGAATCGGCCCGCCGAGCACCGCACCGCTCTGCAGGTAGGTCGTCGGCGATTTCGTGCGCGAGAAGTAGCCCTCGGCGATGGTGGCCTCGGTGTTGCCGAGCGCGAATATGCTTCCCCTGAGCGTGTTGGTGCCCGATTTCAAGGTGACGTTGGCGATTGCGCCTCCGGCCCGCCCGAACTCCGCGTCGTAGTTCCCCGTGCTGACGCTGACGCTTTCGATCGCCTCGATCGAAGGGATCAGCACGGTGAGAAGACCGGTCCGCTGATTGTTGTCGACGCCGTCGAGCTGAACGTTGTTGGCCAGCCGCGACTGTCCGTTGACGTTCGTGGACAGGCTGTCCTGGACGTTGAAGAACTCTGAATGCGGCCTGAACGGCGTGGTGGCCCCAGGTACGGTGACGAGCGCGCTCTGGAAGTTCCGGCTGAATCCCAGCGGAAGCGCGGCGATGAAGCCGCCGGACAGGATCCGGCCGGTATCTGCCCGATCGGTCTGCAGTGTCGAAACGGCGTTCACGACCACCGTTTCCTGGACGTCGCCGAGCTGCAGGTCGATGTCGACTCTGATGGTGTCGTTCACCGGAAGCGTGACGGCAGACGAAACAGCGGCTTTGAATCCCGGCGCGGCGACGCGCACCTGATACGCACCGTCTCTCAGGCTGGCAGCGTAGTACCCGGCCGCATTGGTCGAGATCGTCGCGACGACATTCGTGTTCACTTCGACGATGGTCACGGTCGCGGCCGGCACCGGCAGGTGGTCCGGGTCGGTAACCGTACCGAGGAGGGTTCCGGTTACGGCCTGTGCGAAGGCCGGCACGACCGGCAGAAGCGTGGTTGCGACGGCGAGCCACGCTCGCACGACTGCGATCGTCATTCCCGTTCGCAGGGCTCGGTCGATGTGCATGGCCGCCCCGAGTATAGCGGTGCCTTCGCCTATAATCGGCGCGAACCGCGCCACATGAAACGCCCTCAGGACCTCACCATGTTTCTCGAGCGCTGGCGCGCTGGCGACGAGCGCGCCGCCGGAGAGTTACTGGCGGCCGCGTATAGCGACCTCCGGCGCGTGGCCGGCGGGTACATGCGACGGGAGCGCGTGTCTCACACGCTCCAACCTACGGCACTGCTGCACGAGGCGTGGCTGCGCCTCGATAAGTCCACTCCCGCCAGGCCCGCCACCCGTGAAGAGTTCTTCTCGGCGATGGCCCGCTACATGCGGCGTCAGCTGGTGGACCATGCGAGACGCCGCAACGCGGAGAAGCGCGGCGGCGCGTATGCCCGTGCGGATTTCGAGGATGTGGCGTCGTCGCTCCCGGCAGCGCCGCCGAGCGAGCTGGAGGTGGTGGAGCCGCAGCTCCAGCAGCTCGATGCCGCGATGGCCAAGCTGGCGGCGATCAATCCCCGGGCAGCGCAGGTCGTCGAGATGCGGATGCTCGCGGACAAGTCCGTCGAAGAAACCGCCGAGGCCCTGAAGATCAGCCCAGCGACGGTGAAACGCGACTTTGCCCTGGCCAAGGTATTCCTCCTTGGCGAGCTGTCGGCGCTGGAAGGTGCGGCTGATTCCGAAGGGAAGAAATGACGCTAACGCGTTGAAGGCGCAGCCGATTGCTGGGCCATCCGTACCGGTCGCCAGCAAGGGTGGTTTCGTGAGAGCGCCACTGCGTATCTGGTGCAGTACTTCGGTAACAACCCCGGAGACTGGACCCATGCTCCAGGCCCCGTGAAAGTTGGCGCGATGATGCAGTGCTTCGCTACCGCGGCGCCGTCCCGCTGGTGATCAATCGCTGCGCGACAATCAGCGTGCCTGCGTCATTGCAGGCCTGCGGCAGTGAGTATCTGTCCACATCGCGCTGCGGTACTGCTACCAGAACTGGATGTTCGTGTACAACCACCCGGGCAATTGGCAGCAGGCGGTCGATCTCTACACGCATCAGTGCTCGATCGGCGCGGAACGCGCGCGACCTCGCGGTGCTGGCGGCGACGCTGGCGTCTAGGCGCCCCTCAGAGGAGTACTCGTCGTGTCCGTCTTCTCGAAGTGGAACACATCACGACCTACCGCTATCACAAGCCGGTGGAGTTCTCTGCGCACCGGTCATGTTCCGGCCGCGTGCCGCGCATGACATCCGCGTGCTTCTGGCCACGCTGATGGTGTCGCCGCACAGCAAGCAGTACTGGGTGCAGGATGTCTTTTCCAATTCCGTGGCGATTGTCGTGCCGCAAGTGCCGGCCGAAATCCTGGATTTGCGCGCACGCTTCGTGATCGAGCTTTTCGGCGTGAAGAACCTGGAGTTGCTAATCGCGCCCGAGGCCGAAGACTACCCGTTCCACTACCAGGACGAGGACCGGTGGACCTGGCTAACTTCCTGCCACCGCAATATACCGAGGACACCGCGGAGGTGCGCGAGTGGGTGACGCAGTTCCTGCCTCGACGCGGCACTATCCCTACCCGCGACATCCTCGCCAATCTCAGTGCCGCGATCCGGAACACTTCCGATACCAGGCGCGTGACGCGATGGGCACGCAGCGTCCAGCCGAGACGCTCAACCTGCGCAGCGGAACGTGTCGCGACCTGGCGCTGTTGATGATCGAGCCGGTGCGGGGGCTGGGATTGGCCGCGCGCTTCTATCGGGGTAGCTCTACGACAAGACGCTCGACACGCCGGCAGTGCGCACGAACGGCTTGCAACAGGGCGTCCGCCAGGTCGAGAGCCTTGACGACGCACCCGTGCTGGGTGCCGGCGCGACACACGCGTGGCTGCACGTCTAGCTGCCCGGCGCCGGACTGGTTACGACCCGAACCAACACCCTGGTCGGCGGTACCGACCTGATTTGCGTGGCCTTCACACGCAAGCCCGAGCAAGCCGCGCCGTGTCCGGCTCCTTTTTCGGTGCGGCGCAGGACTGAGCAGTATGGGCGTTGGCGTCAGCGTGCGGCGTGTCGAGCCTCCGGCCGAGGCCGCCGAGCCGGACGCGCCGTAGGAGCACGAAAGTCCGACGCCCGACCCGTCGCTCCAGACATCAACCGGTGCTCCGAGACGGGTGTCGCTGCGATTGGTCTCGTGCGATCCGCGCCCACGGGGTGCCACCACAGCGACGAGCCGCCGCGCTTCGCTAGAACCGATAGCGGATGCCGACGATGAACGGCAGCGTCCAGCGGGCGCTCTTGTCGTTGATGTTGTCGAGACCCGTGCCGATGAGGTCGTCGACCTCGGCCATGCCGCTGACGTAGCGCATGCCCAGTTGCCCGTAAAACCCGATTTTCTCGCCGGTCGCGACGTCGAGGCCGACGTTGACACCGAAGGTGAACGCCGCGGTCTGGTCGTAGAAGTCGTTGGGATTGGTCACCAGGTTGGCGCCCGGCGCCACCAGGGTCACGTCCGTCTTGTCCACGAACCCGATGCCGATTGTCCCTTCGCCGTACGCGCGCAGCTTCGGCCGCAAGGTGGCGTACCGCCGGAGGCCGAAGTCGATGCCGAAAGTCTGGTAATCCGAGTATTGCCCGTACAGATTCGACGTCCCGATGTCGCCCATCGGCGTGATGAAGTCGGCGTCGAGCGACTGGAACGTAAAGGTGACGCGAGCCTCGGTGTCGGGCTTGAACAAGTAGCCGCCGCCGAATCGCAAATGGAGGCCCGCGCCGTAGACGTCGTTGTACGAGTTCTCGGTGATGACGACAACCTGGTTGTTGATCTCCCCCACGCCACTCGCGTTGATGTTGCCGGTGATCCCGTTGTCCCAGCCGAGGCCGAACTCCGCGCTCCACTTGGATTCGGCTTCGGTGGTCTGCGCGTGTACCGTTCCGGCGACGCCGAGCCAGATGGAGATAGTTGCGGCAGCCGCGGCGCGCTTCACAGTCGTCGATGTCATGAGTGCTCCTGAAGGGGGCGATTGGTTTCCAGTGGCAGCGCCAACGGCTGCGCGAACCCGCGGTCACTAGTTGCACCCAGCGTGCCATGGGGCGTTCGCGGCGTCGGGCTGGCGGTAAACGGGGGCTGCCCTTGCCACCGTGATGCGAGTACGCGTGTTTTTGGGCGTGATGCAGGGACATCCAGCTCGGGTGGCAACGATTTCGCTCGCGCCGAAGGCGGTGGCTGACGTTGTTCGGCGGCGCAAATGTTCTGCGCCAGCAACCGGCCCGCGGGGCAAAGCCGACTCAACGTCGCCTGGCAACTTCATGACCTTTTTCTCTACCCTCACGACATGCCGTGAGCGGTGCTCGGCAAACGGCTCGGCTATCTTGTCGAGGTTGATCGGAACGGACAAATTGAACCGGACGCTCCGTTCGTGCGGGTCGTTGGGTTTACTCCTGTTCCTGACTCTGCTGACCCCAGGCGAGGGCGATGGTCGGGTTCCATGCCGGCGTGAATCTCGGCCGGCTCGACGAAGTACGGGCAGGCGCAGAGTCGGGAGACGTCGATACGGAGGTCAAGGGTGGGCCGCCCGGATCTGCCGACGCTGAACGGGAAGCTGTCGCTCGCACGCCTGCGCCGGACGCACGATTCTCAGGACAATCCGATTGTTCCTTCACGCGGCGTCCATGCCGCCACCGAGCTCCGCCCCTATCTGTCCGCGCCGACGCCAAGCGTCGAAACCGACCGCTCGGCAGATGGGGTCACCCAATTCGAGACCTTGCTGTCGTGGGCGTGATCCGTTCCGCTTGAGCGCGCTCGCCGGCGGCGAACGGCGAGGCGACGGCTGGCAGTGGGGCCAGCCGACCGGCAAGACGAACGCTGAGGGCGTGATTGCCACCGCAACGAGGCAGGACGATACTACCGGGCTAAAGGAACGTCTCATGACTCGAAGTGCCCGCGTCGGCGCCGTCGTCTGCTCTCTCGGCCTGACGCTCGACGCGGGTGCCGCGGCCGCGCAGGACGTGCGTTCGGCTGCTCCGCGCGCGCCAAAGGAATACACGATCGAGCAGTTCCTCGACACCGTCGCCATCCGCGGGGCGTCCTTTTCGGCCGACGAGTCGCGCATCCTGTTTTCCTCGGACCGGACGGGAATCTGGAACGTCTACTCGGTGCCCGTCGCCGGTGGCAACTGGACGCCCGTGACGACGTCGACCACGGAGTCGACGTATGCCGTGTCGTACTTCCCGAACGACGATCGCATGCTGTTCACGCGCGATCAGGGTGGCAACGAGCTCAATCATCTGTACGTCCGCACGCCGGAGGGACAGGAACGCGACCTGACGCCGGGCGAGCGGCTGAAGGCGTCGTTCGCGGGATGGACGCCTGACGGCGCGGCGTTCTACGTCGCCTCCAACGAACGCGACCAGCGGTTCTTCGATCTCTACCGCTACGACGCGACGACGTACCAACGCACGCTCGTCTATCAGAACGACCAGGGTTACACGCCGGCGGCGGTTTCCGGTGACGGGCGGTGGGTGGCCCTGGCGAAGCCCAACACCACCAACGACAGCGACATCTACATATGGGACGCGTCCACGAAGGCCAGCACCCACATCTCGATGCACCAGGGGCAGGCCAACTACGCCGTGGCGACGTTCGACCCGGCGTCGCAGTACCTCTACTACCTGACCGACGAAAGTTCGGAGTTCACGCGCGTGCGACGCTACGCGCTGGCCGACCGCCGTCACGAGGACGTGCAGCAGGCGAACTGGGACATCGTCTTCACGTCGTTCTCGCACAAAGGGCGGTACTGCATTACCGGCATCAACGAGGACGGCCGCGTCGCCATCAGTGTCATCGAAACGGCGACGGGACGTCCGATCAGCCTGCCGGCGGTGCCCCAGGGCGGCGTGCGCGCCGTGGCGATCGCGCGCAGCGAAACGAAGCTGGCGTTCTACGTCAACGCCGACCGTGCGCCAAGCGACCTCCACGTACTGCAGATCGGAACCGGAACGCTCACGA
>Ga0070675_100002101_pt1 | contig 14753 bp, 10 predicted proteins | sample KBSM43metaG_FD_65343 | JGI IMG/M metagenome (GOLD analysis project Ga0070675, IMG submission 65343) | Miscanthus rhizosphere microbial communities from Kellogg Biological Station, Michigan, USA - KBS M4-3 metaG | ecosystem: Host-associated > Plants > Roots > Rhizosphere > Soil ...
GCGCGTAATCTCAGGATTCGTTTGTTCGCCTGGTCCTTCAAATATGGGTTCCGGAGTTCCGCCGGATGAGGATATTTTCCAGAGTGTTTTGCTGCCTCCGCGTTGGGATTGGAAAACAATGTAATCGCCGTCCGGCGACCAGACGGGGCTTCCTCCAAAATGATTGTCAAAAGTCAGTTGCCGGGCTGCTCCCCCTTTTGAGGGAATAACCCAAATGTCACCCATCGGTCCGTCCTCGGGTTGGAAAAACACGATTTGCGACCCGTCAGGGGCTAGCGCCGGCTCCCGATCCACTATCAGTAAATCGACATCCGGTACGCCTTCGACTTTTCGTTGATTGGTCCCGTCGGCATCAGCCGTCCATATTTCATCCCTTTTCTCGAAAACGAGCCGATCTCCATCCAGTGACCAATTCGGATTGCGCCCTCCTTCGATAAGCAAAGTTGGACCATGGCCGGGAGATGGCGGAACGGACCAGATGCTTTGAGCTTGTTCTCCGCGGTTAAACACGATCTCATTGTTTTTTGGCGACCAACGCGCGTGAGATGCAGGAATCTTTCCTGAGGTGATCGGATAGGGTTCACCTCCCGACAGGTTTTTTATCCAGACCTGGGGCACACCGTCGAGTTCGGCGACGAAAGCGATGGAGTTCCCGTCGGCAGATGCACTAATGGACGTGTACGGAGAGGAGAATGAGGCAATTGGCGTCTGGCGTAGGGATTCAGGTGCGCGCGGAGGCCATAACAAAATACCGCCAACGAGTGCAGCAAAAATCACGACTCCGGCCGCTAGCAGCCAAAATCGACGATTCGCTTTTTGGTTCGTCCTCGGTAATCCGGCTGGAACAGGAGCGTCGGTCGTTCCTTGTTCCGGGTGTTCCAGGGGCAAGAGGTTCTCGGGCAGCGGTTCCACGATCGTGACTTGAGCTATGAAGCGATAACCCTCGCCCGACACAGTCTGAATGAATCGGGGATTCGTCTTCTCGTCATCCAGCGCCCGGCGGATCTCGCGCACTGCCTTTACGAGTGAATCCTCAGTTACAAACGCGTCCTTCCAAACCGCATCCAGAAGCTGTTGCTTTTGAATGGTCTGGCCTCGATGTTCTACCAGAACAACAAGAGTTTCAAACGGCTTGGATGTCAAACGGACACGCCTGTCCCCGTCGTAGAGTCCATGACGTTCCAAGTCCAATGTGAAATTCCCGAAACGAAGCAGAGCGAGCCTGGCTCCGTTCTCGCCCGATTTCGGAACCGCTTGTAAGTTCTTCTGGGTCATAGACCAACTTCCGGTCGGAAAATTTCAGAATGCTTCCGCGCGATAGTCGGGACTTGTCAGCGTTCGATCCGTAACGTCGGTCCGTGGAAATCGCAGCGCCATTATACGTTTTCGGATCTTGAACGCCGAAGGGTACGCGGAGGCGCATTGCGGTAACTCCAACATAAGGAGGAAGCGAAATGAAAACTGGGACCAAGTCTCGCTGTGTTCTTGCCGTGGGAATGTTCGTGTTTGCTCTCATTGCGTTCGGCGTGACTCCTTCTGAACCAGGTCCGGAGAGACACAACACGGGAATGGCGGATCCGGAGGCACTGACAAGGGCTTTCGACGGGCACGTTGCCAACCCTGCCAGCCGTTTCTTGAACATTGCGTTGACAGGACTGCGTGGTCTAACCAACGAATCCTGGAATGCCGGCGGAAGCGTGAAAATCGATTCAGCCACCGGAACGATGACTTCCCAGGTGACGGGACTCCCGCAGGCTGGCTCATTTGATTTATGGCTTGTTGACAACCGCCCTGGTGCCGGTGGCACCACATTTGCTGAACCGTATGACGTCCTGATGAGAATAGGGACGTACAATTGGTTGGCAGGGTCACATAATCTTTCGGCAATTCTGAGTGCGCAAACCCTGGCAACTTTCTATCCCGACCGCGCGTTTGTTGTCCGATCGGACCGAAGTCCCTTGAACGGATTCCTGCTTACAGGTTCGAGTACCATCCTCGATCGACTTTACTGGCGACAAGTGCGACTCCTAGATCTGGCAAACGCTCCCCTCGGGTTCGACCCTACGAATGTGTCCCAGCGCGGGTCGGACTTTGCCGCCTTAGTCGCCCAAGGTCGCCAGGTTTTTCTCAGAGAAAAGTTCGGTGGAAACGGCCGCACGTGTGGCACTTGCCATGTCGAGAGCAACAATTTCACCATTGATCCGGAATTCATCGCCGGCCTACCTCCCAGCGATCCTTTGTTTGTCTCGGAAACCGATCCCTCGCTCTTCAACCTGGAAAATCCGGATCTGATGCGGAGATTAGGGCTAATCCTGGTGAACGCAGACGGGTTCGAGGTAGAGAAACGGTTCACGCTACGGTCCGTTCAAAACGTTCAGGCTCTGGCGAATTCAATGACTCGTCCCGACCCGAATCTTGAGGCGGATTTCACGAGTAATGGCCAAAATGCCGATCCGCCGGAGCGGCTTGGCTGGGGCAACGATGGCGCGCCGCTACGGGATTTTGCGCTTGTAGCGATTGCTCAGCACGCGACGAAGACGCTCCGCCGTAGTGCGGGCATCGACTTTCGTGTTCCCACGGATGAAGAACTGGATGCTCTCGTGGCCTATCAACTTACGCTTGGACGCCAAGAAGATTTCAACCTTCGTACGGTGGTTTTAAATAGCGACACTGCGACGATTGGCAAATCGCTCTACCTGGACACTGGCAACGTCGGTGAATTCGGTCATAAGAATTGCAACTCGTGCCATTTCAACGGAGGTGGAACTGCGGCCTTTTCACTCAATCCCGAAAAGTTTGGTGTCCCCCGTCTCGATGGAATTCCTCATGGCGGTAATGTGACAGCACCTACAAAAGTCGACGATATTCCGTTGGCACTCGCACTTGGTTTGCCTCGGGACGGAGGATTTGGTCAGATCCTTCTGCCGCTGTTTGGGGCATTTGGAAACATTCAGAATGTCGGTCCGCCTATCGGGCTTGTCCAAGCTGAAGAATTCAACTCTCCGCCTGTGGTTGAATCGGCCGATACAGGTCCTTTCTTCCACAACCACACCGTTGACGATTTGGAATCCGCAGTCGCGTTCTATGGAACGTCCGAATTTCAGACTGGATTGTTCAGCATTGGCAGAAGGCTGATACCGGTCGCTATCAGTAATGATCCCAAAGACCCCGAAGTGCAGGCGATCGCGGCCTTCCTGCGAGTGCTAAACGCCTTGGAGAATATCCGCTCGTCGATTTCAGTGGCGCAGCGCGCGAGATCAATGCAGGCGGAAAACGATGCGCGTGAACTATCAGGCCTCGCGCAGGCCGAGACTATAGACGCGATTGACGTGTTGTCAAAAGGAGCCTTCTTTGAAACGCGCGAACCCGCCATTCTCGCGACAAGAGCTCGTCTCTTTCAAGCCAGACAATTGCTCGCGCTCGGACAGACGCTTCCGAAGCGGGTACCAATCGACAACGCGTTGGAAAGTGCTATCCAAGCTCTGCGTTCAGCGCGAGCAACACTGGCCGATTCCCGAACTCTTCCAGTCTCTTTTCAAAATTGATTGCGGCCCCACCCCGGCGAACCGCGAATGTTCATGCCTATTGGTTTCCATCCGCGCTTCCTGGGATTGATGAAGAAGGCACAACGCTTGCGGAAATCGCCAAGGCGACGGACTGGCAGAATCACAGCATCCGTGGGTTTGTCAGTGGTCACGTTACGAAGAAGCTCGGGCTGAAGGTCGAGTCGACAAAAAGCGATACAGGGGAACGCACGTACCGGATCGTGGGCTGACTCCTTCTCACTTTATAAGCCGCCTCGAAAGGGGCGCTTTTGTCGTTTGGGCCACTGCGACGTTATCTGCCCAGTGGCGTTATTGTGAACTGCAACATACAGGGCCGGCCGGTCCGGGCACGATCGCCAGCAACAGTTTCTCTGGCTGCGCAAGCGATGCTCCAGACGCATTCGTTTTTCTGTCAGCGAGCACAGTTTTCGTAACCGGAATTCATTTGTGGCGTAGTAGTGGTCAAGTACGGAGAACAACTTATGCGAGCAAGCGGCCGATTGGTGATTTTGGTTGTGGTGACCACCGCGACGTCATTAGCACTGGAGTCGACCCCGTCGGCGCCATCCGATCAGGCTCCAATCGTGACCTTTAATAAGGATGTCCTGCCCATACTTCAGGAAAACTGTCAGTCTTGTCACCGGCCTGGCGGTATCGCGCCAATGTCGTTCATGACTTATGAAAGCGCGCGTCCGTGGGCAAAGGCGATCAAGGCTGCGGTGATCAGCAGGGAAATGCCGCCGTGGTTTGCGGACTCTCAGTATGGTGAGTTTCGCAACGCGCCGAAAATGACGGCGGCAAATCGCAACACACTGGCGGACTGGGTCGACAGTGGCGCGCGAGAAGGCGACGCCGCGGACAAGCCGACGTCGCCGCGATGGGTCGATGGCTGGCGCATTCCGCCCGACGTTGTGGTGTCCATGCCCACGGCCTATCATGTCCCGGCAAAAGGACCAGGAGAGATCCGCGAGTTCACAGTTCCGAGCCCCTTCAAAGAGGACACCTGGGTCACGTCGATCGAGATTCGGCCGGGCGATCCGTCCGTAGTCCACCACGCTATCGTCCGAGTGCCGCAACGGCCAGCCCCCACCCCGCCCCCGACGGAATGTGGCGAATGCCTGCTGGACCTGCCAGACAACGAAGAGGATCTATTGAAATACCTGGAGGAACTCGCCGCTGCGCGCGGCATTTCGCGGAACAATATCAATATCATTGTTGATGGTTTCCCTGGTCGCAGTGTCCGAGGGGGCGCCTACTCGCCACTTAGTCTAAAGGAACGTCAGACGGGTCGCGGCGCGTTTACCACGATGGAAGCGGTGTATGTGCCGGGAAGTCCACCGCAAAACTTCCGGTATTCGGACTCCGCGAAACTGATTCCGGGCGGAGCGCCGATCCGCATCGAAGTTCATTACACACCGAACGGCATGGAAACGAGCGACACGACGATAGTCGGGTTTACGCTGGCAAAATCACCGGCGCAGCGCCGATTTGTCATCATGGCGCCCGAACATCTTGTTGACGCTCGGAAGCCCATCCCAGCCGGCGAAGCAAACTGGGAAACCACCGGCGAACTCAGATTTGAGCGGGACGCCGATCTGGTTTGGTTCATGCCGCACATGCACCTGCGCGGAAAAGACATGACGTTTCGCCTGATCCATCCGGATGGGCGGGACGAGACCGTTCTTCGGGCGACGTTCAATTTCAACTGGCAACTCGGCTATGAACTGGCGACTCCCATCAAAGTCACGAACGGCACCCGGATGCTGGTCACAGCGCATCACGACAATTCCGCCAACAATCGATCGAATCCGGCTCCAGGCATGAGCGTCAATTGGGGCGAGATGACGACAGAAGAGATGATGCTTCCGTGGTTCGGCGTCGTCGTGGACCGCGATGCACAACCCGACGCGATCGCGTCGTACCGTCCGGGCGAAATTCAGGAGTCTAAGAGCGCCCCCTGAGTCCGGTCAGAGCATTCGCGGATTTGTCAGCGGGCATGTGACCAAGAAGCTGGGGCTGAAGGTTGAATCGACGAAGGGCGAGGCGAGGGAGCGGACGTACCGAGTCGTGAGCTAATCCTTCATCCTCCTCCAAAAGGCCGCCTCGAAAGGGGGGCGGCTTTTGTCGTTTTTGGCTGCCTTTCGGCTACGTTGCGCCGTGCCTATCGGGAAGTCGGCTTAACTGTTACGGCGTAGGATGGTGCCCGTGGTCTTCCGCGTCGTCGGAATTTCACAGGCCGGGCGTGACTTCAGGAGTTACGGTCGGCGGTGCTGAGAGCTTGGTGAACGGCGTCGAACAAGTGTTTGTCGCGGCTAACAAAGTTCAGGTAGTCGCCATCTGCGACGTAGGACTCGGGATTGACCCATCCGAGTTGTGCCCAGAACCGGTCGGTTAAGTCAGATGTGAGGTCGTGCACTCCGAAAGCTCCGAAGTTAACAAAAATGTGGAGCTGCCCCGATGTCAGCGGGGTTTGAAATAAATTGCCTCGGGCCACTTGTCCCAAGTCGACGAGGTTTTGGAACACGTACCACTCGTCAAATCCACCACAGTCTCCGTGCGGCAATTTCTCAACTGATTGAACTCGCGGACTGTACGCAATACCGCCGTGGCTCCGCCAGCCAACGCTCATTTCCTGGTCGCTTAAGCTCAAAGCACCACTGTCGAAGGAGGTGACGGCGAGGTATTTGCCTAGAAACACATTCGGGCATGCCAGTAGTAGGGTGTCAAGGTCATGCAGCCCTGTGGTTATCCATTGATACACACCATGTGACCCCGCAATTGTTGGCAATCGTTCGCTCGCTGCCATCGTATGCTCCTTGGCAGAATTATAGGGCACGTCACCAACGAACTCGGGTTGAGGTTGGAGTCGACGAAGAGGGAAACGGGCGAGCGGACTCACCGTATCGTGAGCTAGAAGATCGCCGACCTCTTGGGGGCCGCCTCGAAAGGGGGGCGGCTTTTGTCGTTTAGCCACCATTTCGCCCACGTGGCGCCGTGGGCGCGAACCCTAATGAGGTTGGCTCATGCGGTCGGTCTGTAAGCGACGTTTACTCGGGGCGCCTTGTTGGAAAGATATTCTCTACGCCGATCTCACGGATGTCATCAAGGAGGCCAACTGCACCCGAATGTCCTTGAGCCGCCGCGGCATTCAAGCACCTTATGGCCTCACGCACGTCGCGATTACAACCTTCAGCCGCCAATAACATAGTCGCCAGGTTGAACTGGGCGTAGGCGTTACCCGCCGCGGCCGCTTTGCGATACCAACCGACTGCGGCAGGCAGGTCAGCAGTGATATCCGCCTCGTCCTTGAACGATCCGGTCGCAAGGCTCACTCCGACGTCGTACTGGGCTTGAACATGGCAGGCTTCGGCGGACGCAATCAATAACTTCCACCGTGTCTTGGTCGAAAGGGTCGACGAAAACGCTTCGGCCACGAACGCAGGGAAAGTCGCGAGATGGTACATTGCTGCGGCATGGCCCTGGCTAGCCGCGGCCTGGAAGCACGCGAACGCTTCTCTGCCAGTAACCAGTTCACATTCTGTAAGCGCAAGGTGTCCCAACTCGAACTGCGCGTCGGCGACGCCTGCCTCCGCCAATGGGCGCAGAAGCGCAACTGCGGTGGCGAAATCACTCCGGGCGGCTGCCTGTTTAGCGTTCAGGATCTGTTCGCTTTCATTCATGTCGTGCTGAATTTTTGTCCTCCGGCTAACGACCATTGTCGTTCAGCGGCAAATGCACGACCGAGCGAGCCGAGGGTTCAGTCGTTTCACTAGAGATCTCATCCGCCCAACGCTCTGGCTTCAGCCGGCTGCGGCAGGGTTAACCTGCCTCCGGGCTCGGTTGACGACTCACGAATGCCCGAAGATCTGGCAGCGTCACTTTCCATTCCGACAGCGGCTCCCCATCATTCGAGACTGTATCGCGCTGACCTACCAAGTCGTAGGGCAGATCCTGCAAGTCCGCGGCCCATGCTCGCGCCATCGAGTCGTCAACCAGCAGGCGCTGTTGGACCAATACTTGCTGACCCACGCGCCAGGCAGTCCACCAAAGCCGACCAGCCTCCGCGACGAATGCTGACTCTCGTTTCCCTTCGATGAGGCGCCGCGCACCGTCGATCCATTGGCGCTCGTAATCTACGCGTTGCCACAAACCGATGGGAGCAACGAATCGCTCGCTGAAGTCGCCCAGTTTGATGTTGGCCCCAAGCCCAGTCCATCCCTCCTCATCAAGGTAAGGCGGTTCATCATCAATGAACGCGATGTCAAACATCTGCGCAGAAAGGGATATTCGGCGGAACCACAAGAGCACTCCTTACCACTTCAGCGACTGTATCCTTGCTGATCCCGCGTTTCTCGCAATAATCAGATTCGAGCCAATCGAAAGCCTCTTAGTGCCTTTACTCGAATTGCACGAGAAACAGCATCGGGCAATGCTTTCCCGATTGACCATTCTCGCGTCGTTAACGATGTGCTCCCAGGTTGCGACCGACTTTCGCGTTTCCTTGGACGACCCAAATTCAGTGCAACAATAGACGCAATTCTGATCGCGGTCCTTGATCTCCCTTTCAAGCCAATCCGGGATATTCCAAACGCTCACTTCAAACGCCTCTCATGCTTTTGCAAAGTGTGCCTCAGTATTCCGTCGAATGATACTTGCCGTTGGCCGCGAGGACCAAGACGAACTGACGATTTCTCAACCATTACAGTAGGCGGAAAGGAGGCGGCATTGGCACAGCAGCTCGTTCTGAAGTTGCAAACGGCTTGGGCTCCATGCCCGTGTTAGCCAGTTCCTCGCGGTGGAAAGTACACATCGAAGCCGCACTCGAGATCAAGAGCCGCAAGCCGCTGTGCTTGCGAAGGCGAGATTATTGGTCCGCCGTGCCCACTCGCGGAGAGCCAATAGCAAAAGATATCAATGGTTGCTCCGCGTCCCCGTAGATCAGCGAGCGCAGTCGCTCTTGGCTCTAGACGATCAAGCAACCAATCTAGATGACGCCGAATGTCTCTCGAGTTGACCGCGTCCTTTGTCGTGAGAAACCAACCGCCTGGGCGACTGGGCGCTCCTTCACCAGCCGATTGCGTCCGTGTCGGGATAAGTCCGAGCGCGCCCCCGATGTCATTGGCTGGCATCCCGAGGATGCGAACCGTCGCGTACGTTCGCTCACAGGTCGGGTATTCGTCGTTGTATTCCATTATGTCTGGCTGACGGACTAGCGTTCAGCCGCGAAGCGCGCGAGAAGTCCGCAACCAAAGGGTGAAGCGAGTTTACTGAGGGGTCACGTTTTCAGGCAAGCGGAGTTTGGAGATCGGAGGCAACCTCGGATGGAGATCAGAACGTCCAGAAGAACGTCATACGGAAAATCGAGTTGCGGCCAGGACGGAAGCTTTTGGACTGCATCGGCATTTCGCCAATTCGCGAGGGCAAACAAGAGGGAGTGATCTCGTTTGAACTGATTCAGATGAGCAGAAGTCCTTAATTGTTGATCAACAGAGTTGGTCTACTTAATCTTTTCGACGATCACTCTTCCTTTGTCGTTCAGAAAGACATGGTATTTATTCTTGTCCTTACACGTCACGGCGTAGTCATTTTCAGCCTGAGTTTTGACCGCGATAACCTGACCACAAGGCAAACTCTGAAGCGCGATCACGGCGGTCAGGTCTTTCCTGAGGGATTCTTCATCATCGGCGGCAAGCGACGGCACTACAAAAATCGCCGCGAGCAGAATCGACTGAATGATTGCCAGGATTCTTTTGCTCATAATTCCTCCTACGTTTTAAAGGTCGAGCGTGGCGAATTTATTGGGGTCAGCGAGCAGGGCCCATATCGCCGCGCGCGACGAGACGATTGCAGTAGCGAGTGGGGGGTCGTGGTCCTGTACCATTGACAGAACTTTCATAATTAGAAGGTCGTAGGAGCTCCGCAGCTGCATCATTGTGGGTGGCTCTTTTCCCTTGTAGTGGTCGCGGAATTTCCCCAGCAGATCATCGACCTGGTTCTTGAGAGCGATCTTACTGAAGACACCGATCGCTTTCGTTGATCTAAGTTGCTTCTCCAGTCCCGCCAAGTCGAGCGTAGGTGCTGCGGCAGCCGTGACGGGTTTCGCCGCTGGCGGAGCAGGCGCCGCTACCTTCGACTTCGCAACAGGCGAGTTCACAGTAGGCTGTTTTGCAGCAGGGGGTTGCACAGAGGGCGATTTTGCAGCGGGCGACTTTGCAGTCGGTTGTCCCACCGACGTCGCCTGCGTAGTAGGTTGTGCCTTTGTCGGAGCTGCGTCTCCAGCCGCTTGCCCGGAAACGGAAGCCGTCGCTTTGGAATCACGTGATGGCGGCGCGTCAGCTGGAACAGACGTTTCAATGTTCCGTTTACACCCAGTAAGACCAGTGATGAGAGCGGCAATAAGACAAATTCGTGCGGCTGCCATCAATGTCATAGTTCCCCCTACGCACAGTGCTAAAGGCATTTGCGACGTCAATAAAACCGGCTATTCGATTTCTTCATCGCATCCGAAAAGCGCGCGGACCAGGCTACATACGCCGACCAGAAGCTGCGCGACTTGCGGCCCTAAGCTTCTAAAGGGCATTGGGCTCCTCGCCGACTGTTAGAACGGCCTCGGCGTTGAATGCGCGCAAAGCGGTTCATCTATTACCTGCAGTTCCTACTGCAATCGTGCTGCCGGTTTTCCGAAAGGACTCATTTCATATGGGCAAACGGTCTCAGTCCCAAGCCGATTTGCGCGGTCAATTTGGGGGTGTTGTCTCAGAATTTGGCATCTCGGGGAACTCAAAGTCGATCGATTGCCGGAATTACAGCATTCGCGGGCAAGGTCGATGGTAAGGAATATCCGGATGGCGATAAATGTCCGGACATTACGTCTGTTACGGTCACAGCTCCTTTAGAATGGGTTCCATGCGTGAAGTGGTGGAGGCTGGAAGTACATGGTGTCAAAATTCAGTGTGACAACACAAATAATGGTGGAGTATGGAATCGATCCAATCCAACCATAACAACAGAGTCTTCACCAAGCGGCTTAGCCCCATCAGCAGCGGGATCCTTCTGCTTGCACTCCTGGGCTACAAGGAGTCGGTTGAAGCGCAGCAACTCCGAGGTCTCCGAGTGGAAGTTGCTCCCGACGAGCAAACATACGTCCTGCATGCTCCGGTATATGTCGTAGTGTCAGTTCAAAATGGTCTCAGTCAAGCCGTAAAGTTCAGTTTCGGACGCAACAACAAGTCCTCATTCGACTTTTCTCTCATTGTGCCGGACGGGCGGGTTATAGATGTTCCGCATCCGAAAGAGTGGGACTCTGGACTCGCCGGGGTCAGTACACAATCTTTAGCGCCAGGGGAGACTTACAAACAACGCCTGTTGCTGAATGAGTGGTACGACTTTTCAGCTCCCGGGGCATACACACTGCAACTGAAGACAGACGCGTCTTTCCAAACAGCAACCGGTCGCACTGTGCAACCGCTGCCCATAGCGAAGATCATGATGCGGATTGGGCCTCGAGATGACGGCCAACTTGGTAGGGTCTGTCGCGATTTGCTTGCGCTGGCCCTGGCAGATAGGCCGTTGCAAGAGCGTGTGGACGCCTCTAATGCGCTCAGTCGGGTTCAGGACCCCGTTGCCATTCCTTATTTGAAAGAGATCATTGAAAAGGGTTTTTCTTCTATCCAACCATACGGATTCCAAGGCCTCAGCCGCATCGGGAACGCCGAAGCTATCGAAATTCTGATCGCTAACCTAAGCATTCGCGATCCGGAATTACAAAGGAAGGTCGTCCGCGAACTCACAAATTTAGAGAGCACTACACCAGACCCAGCAATTGAAGACACGCATCCGAACGTCACTGGACCGTGAGTAGGATGAATAACTCAACTTCTCCCGTTTTTGCCCTGCAAGCTCCGTTGACCACGGGTAGTGTCCTAATTTGGCCGAAGGACCAGATTAATGAAGCCATCTATTTCCGTTCTGGTTCTCAATCTCACTTTAGCCTGAGAAAACTTATTCCATATTCCCAGATGGCCCTTGAATGAGATACCGTCCTCGCGCACCCAATACGCCTCAGAGTAGGTCACGTTCTTTACGAATTCCGCTTCGGAGCCGAGACCCAAACCGCACTTCTCGTCTTCGTCGTCACGACGCCTTTGATGCTGCTTGTCGGGCTTAATAGAACGTGCTGGAGGGTAGCCCTGTTACTGCGGTCGAACTGAATATTTCAATATTTCACCCACCTTGGGGTGTTGATATTGCTCGCGGCTCTCACTTTTGTTCTCGCGATATATGTGACTGATCGGTACTTCTGAACGCGGCGGTCCCTCTCGGCTTTCAGACCAGACGGTCGGGTTAACTTCTCAGTTCCTCAACTCAAGCTTCCGGTTTCGCGGAATTCCACGCCTTGCCCAGATGAGATTAATACCGAGCAAAAACCCTCAGCTACGTCTCTCTCAATAAATCTTCACCGTGTTCTGACAGAAAGCTGACACAGCCGCGATTCAAATCACATTTCCGGTCGCTAGTCTCAACCACACGGCGATAAAAGCGAGGAGTTTTTTTGAACCGCGAACAGGAAGGCGGGACCAATCGGGGATCTGACATCTCTATCCTCACGGAGGTCCCCATGCTGATTACGCCACTTTACGAGGACCATGCTTCAGGAACAATGAAGGAGAATCAATCGACGGTGCGTGCAACGAGCGACAATTCAATCGAGGATAATCGGACGCACTGCGCAAACCGGCGCCATTACACCAGCATGCTCTCGAGCGATGCACGAGCCAGCGCCATCGAAAGAGGAATTCTCGGCTTGTATCGCCGCTATACCCTGCAATCCCTGCAGCGTCGCAATTGGCACGCCGACACCTGTGTGGACTGGAAAGCGCTCGGTGCCAACCATAGCGATGCAGTTCACACCGTGGTTGAAGGTTTTTTTGCGGTCGAGCAATACACGCCGGACTACGTGGCGCCGCTGATTATTCGTCTCAGACAATCTTATGGCCGATCGCAATGGCACATTCGCTGGGGCGCCGAAGAACAGCGCCACGCGGATCTATGGCGCAACACCGTCGTGGCGTTGGGACGACGTGACGAAGCATGGATCGACAAATACACCGCAAGCCTGCGACAGAGGGATTGGAGGCTGCCATGGGAATCGCCGCTGCACATGGTGTTCTATCAGGTGATTCAGGAGCGGGCAACGCAGGTGAGCTACCTGAACCTGGCACAGGCAGTCCTAGGAAAACTTCAACGCCTCGAAACTCCATTCGACGCCACCCTTGGACAGGTCTGCCACCTCATCGCTGCAGATGAAGCCGCACATTATCATTTCTTTGTCGAAGTCGCCCGGCTCCTGCTCTATTACGAACCGCAGAAGGCGATACCGGCATTCTTAGAAGTCCTGCGCAGGTTCTCGATGCCAGCCCGAGACATCATTGACGACTACGACACTTTCGGAAAGACGCTTCACGAAAGCGGAATTTTCGGCCGGACAATTTACTATCGGGAAGTGGTCCAGACCGCCTTGGATGCTCTCACTATCTCGAGCATTCGCGAAGCCGAACACGCACTGTCGCGAGCCTCGGATGTGACTTCAACCGATCAGGAGCTTTCCACTCTTCTCGACATAGTGAATCTGCCAGTGTTGGAGCAAAACGTGCGGCATCTGTTTTTGCGAAATCAAAATCATCTGGAGAAAACCGGGCTCGCTCATCTTTTTGCAAGTCCATGGCAGCCGGCGTGGCACATCGAAAACCCCTCATGAGCGTTCAGAATCACGGCTTCGCTGCACTGGACCGATTCCAGGCCAATATTGAAGAACATGGTTTTCCACGTGCAATTCAGGAATTGGTGTCGGACCTCGCAGCACAACGTGCCGCTATCCCGCCTTTGATGTGGAAGGAGTGGTGCGCCAATGCGTCGCAACATTCAGCTTTCGATGTGCTCCTGCAGGATGCTTATTCCCGTGACGCTAGGTTGAAACCGGCGGGTTATGCGGGTGACGCCAGGACGCTGGATTACGTGTATCTGCGCAATCCGGGAAACCAGGAACTGACTCCGGCAGGACATGAACTGTTCCGTCTGACGACGAACGTTCCCATTGCTAAAGCTGTCCGCGACCGTTGTGAAACGCTGGGCCACTATATTTATCAGCTGCTGAAGCGGCAACAATTCTCAGCCATCAGTTGCGTTGCCTGCGGTCACGTACGCGAACTCGAATGCCTGACTCCGAATTTGCTCGAGCGAATTCAGTATTGGGGAATGGATCAGGATGCTGAAACCATCCGCGCCTGTAAGGCGCAACATGGGAGCCCCAATTTCCACTTCGAAACCGGCGCCGTGTCGGACGTGTTGCAGGGAAGATTGCGCCTGCCGGCGTCGGATCTGGTTTATGCCTCGGGATTGTTCGACTATCTTGAAAGCCGGGTTGCCCGCCTGTTGCTGCGCCGGATGTACGCCTCGCTCAATGCCGGCGGCGTGATGGTGATACCCAATCTATCTCCGGTGAATGACGAAATCGGCTACATGGAAGCCGTCATGGACTGGTGGATGCAATACCGCGATGCCACCGCAATGGCCCAGCTTGCAGCCGATTCATTCGCGCATGCGCCGGATTGTAAATTCGAAGTCTTCTCGACCTTTGATAATCGCGTGGTGTGGTTGCAGGTAACACGTGAACCTCACTGAACAATCACCCTGCCGGGAATACGCTTCGGAGGCGCTGGCTGCATTTCGAGAATCGGTGGAACGTATTGTTCTGGAACATCGAGCTTCGGCAGGCCCTGATGACATACGGCACGTTCGAGTATTCGATTGGATCGGCCGTGTGATCGGATTAACCGGATACATTCTGGCCGCATGGCAACTCAATCCCCTCTCGCCCATTCTCATCGTCATTGCTCAAATGGGGCGATGGGGACTTGCGCATCAGATACTCCATCACAGCTATGACCACATTCCGAATTGTCCTGACAGTCTGAACGGCACGAAGTTCGGGCGAGGCTGGCGTCGATTGTGGGACTGGGGCGACTGGATCATTCCGGAAGCATGGCAAATGGAACACAACATACATCATGTTTACACCGGAAGCCGGAACGATCCTGACGTCGTTGAAGCCAATCTGGATTTCCTGCGGCGATCTCCGCTGCCGATCTGGCGAAAGGCCGGTCTTGCGCTGCTCATCATGTGCACCTGGAGACTTACCTATTACGCCCC
>Ga0070675_100002102_pt1 | contig 14729 bp, 7 predicted proteins | sample KBSM43metaG_FD_65343 | JGI IMG/M metagenome (GOLD analysis project Ga0070675, IMG submission 65343) | Miscanthus rhizosphere microbial communities from Kellogg Biological Station, Michigan, USA - KBS M4-3 metaG | ecosystem: Host-associated > Plants > Roots > Rhizosphere > Soil ...
AGGCACGCGGTGAGCAGGCAACTCAGATCAAAACGTTTCGGCGCGTCCGGGACGAGATTGCCTCCAGGCTCAGGCTGTTCGTCCTGGCAAATAAGGATCGAGCAGAGACCAGGGAATCGTGAGAGGCCAGTGAAGCGGGCAATGCGCGAACCAAAAAACCTTGAGACTTGTTCTAATCCCGCCTGATCAACTTCGTCCACGCCTCTGAGTTCGGTGCAATCAATATCCGGCACCCTTTGACTGCTTCGATACAACGTCGCACCCCACACGTCCACGGAAAGCATCGACGTCTGGTTCTCTCAGTCGTTTGAAACTCGCACCCCTCCAACGCGATGTGATATACCACGCCCAGTACTAGCGACGTACTTTCCAAAACAACATGGGCGCTCACAGCGCCTTCCGGGGGGACATATGAAAGCTTTCCCAGCAGTTCAGTCGATCTGTGGGGGTGCGGTCGGTGTTTTAACCGAGACCATCGCGACCGTAGTCAGGACCACGCCCTTCAACGTCAAGAGAAGCCATGTTTGTGCGGCATTCCTGGTGTGTTTGTTGTTCGCGATTCATGCTCCGGCGCAGGTCGGAGTCAACTCCACATTGAGTGGGACGGCGGCGGATGCCACTGGAGCTTTGATCCCAGGAGTCAGTATTACGGCGACGAACGTTACGACCGGTGTCGCGTCGGAAGCGCTTACCAATGAGGGAGGAACCTATCGGTACCCGAGTCTGCAACCCGGAGTCTATGAAGTTCGTGCATCGCTTCCCGGATTTCAGACGCAGACATTCCGCTTAACGCTGGGAACCGCCCAACAGATCCGGCAGAACTTCACGCTTCAGGTTGGCACCGTGGCCACACAAGTTGAAGTCAACGCCGCAGCAGACGAGTTGATTACGGCGGCCGCGGCTTCGGTCAGCAGTGTTCTGGCGTCTCAACAGATCGTGGATCTTCCGCTGGTCGGACGCAACGTGATGGATCTCGTTACGGCAACCATGCCCGGCGTCGTGGGCGACGGGCAAGCGAGCACGACGTTTGCAGGTATCACGACGAACGGCGCCGCTAATGTCGCGATATCCATGGACGGTGTCACCATGAACACAGGGCGCCATACGCAAGGACTGAAGACGTCGTTCTTCGTAGCGCCCGACATGGTCGATGAAATGCGTGTCGTGGTTGCACCCGTGGATGTCGAAGGCCGAGGCGCCGCTCAAATTCAAATGCGCGCTCGCTCGGGAGGCAATCAGTTCCACGGCGCAGCGACGTGGAATGTGCGCAACTCGGCGCTTAACGCGAACTCCTGGTCAGCAAACCGTCTGAGTTCATCACCGATTTGGTACAACCGTCACGAAACGACCGTGAGTCTCGGTGGTCCCATATTCAAGAACAAGACGTTCTTCTTTGTCCTCTACGATCGTAACGACCAGCTGCAGAAGGAAACTGTCAACGCGGCTGTCCTCACGGAGTCCGCACGAGCCGGATTGTTCAGGTATTTCCCCGGCGTCAACAACGGGAATGCCGACGTCACGCCGAGCGGCACCGGAGCCACGCGCGTTGCGGCCGTTGTGGACAAACAGGGAAACCCGCTCGATTTCACCCAGATTCCCGGAGCTACGGGGCCAATGCGTACCTTCAGTGTGTTCGGCGACGCTCTGAATCCGGGGGATCCGGCGAGAACTCGGCCGGATCCGACGGGTCTCATTCAATCCATCATGAACAAGATGCCGATGCCCAATGCGTTTGACGGCGCCGCCACGATTGGCGGGGTATCGATTGATGGTTTGAACACCGCAACTCATCGTTGGGTACGACGCACTGTGGGCGGTTCTGCAGGTGGAACAGCGCAGAACATAGAAGCGTTCAACCGATCTCAGATCAACATCAAGGTCGATCATCAGTTCAACTCGAAGCATCGGCTCAGCGGTACATGGGTTGACGAAAGTCACTACACGGACAACAACAACCTTTCGCCCTGGCCCACGGGATACTCCGGAGAAATCAGAGAGAAACCCAAGGTTCGGACGTTGAGCTTTACGTCTGTGCTCTCTCCCACCCTGCTGAATGAATTCCGTTTCGGTTACCGAACCACGTCGTTGTACTGGTCACCGGCAATCGAGACGCCAGGGGTCAAGGACGACGCCTACAGGTTTCTGCCACAGGTCAACGGATATCCTGTTTACGTTCGCCCCGTCATGTTCGCCAACCACGTTGTCGGCGCCAGCGGCGACTTCGGAAACAGGAGTCCTCTCACCACCTACAGCGATAACATGACGTGGACTCATGGGAACCATTCGCTGAAGTTCGGTGGAGAGTTACGTTATGCGTACACCGCCGGGTATCAGCCCACGCCCGTAACGAGCCTACAGTTCGGATTGATCCCAACGGTCACGGGAGGCGCCGGTAATGTCGCGGTTACTGGTATCTCCCAGGTCAACGGATTACTGACGAACAACGTCACGCTCGCTCAGAATCAGCTGTTGTTCCTGGCGGGATCGGTCAGCAGCGTCTCTATGCGGTTCGAGACGTGGGAGCCGACGGATACGACTTATATCGACTACAAGGAGTCGTACAACCATCCGGGTCAACCCGAGAATACTCGCGGCAAGATTCGTGAAAACCATCAAAACGAGGTGAACTTCTTCATCAAGGACGATTGGAAAGTCTCGCCGTCGTTCACCCTGAATCTCGGCGTGCGGTATGACCTGTTTCGTGTGCCGGACTTTCGCAGTGCGACGGGCCAGTTCTGGACGCGAGGGCCCATCGATGGCAATGCCGGTTACTTTGGAATGTCCGGACGCAGCTTCGGCGAGGCCTTTCACAACGGAGGAGTGACAAAAGCCGGACTGACGGAGGTCGTCTTGATCGGCAAGGACTCCAAATACCCTGACCTCGGAATCTGGCCCAGTGACACGAACAACTTTGGTCCGGGAGTCGGTTTCTCGTGGTCGCCTGGTTTTGGCGGTAAGGACAAAACCACTGTTCGCGGCGGTTACCAGATTACATATCTCTTGCCGGGAAACAGCCTTTCGTGGATCGACGCGGATTCCGGGCGCCTGCCTGGACTGGAAGTCAATGCGATTGATAACGGAGGATCAGCTTACCGGGATCTCACGAATGTCATACTGCCGCTCGCGGTTCCTTCGTCGATAGACGAAAAGGTTGTCGTTCCCACAAACAACCGATCCGTCGCCCAGGCGTTTTACGACCCCAGTTATACATCGCCGTATGTCCAGACGTTTACGTTCGGCGTAACACGGTCCCTGCCGTTGGGACTCATTTTAGATATGCGGTACGTTGGGACACGCGGTGTGAAACTACACTCCACGCTGAACTACAACGAGCCCGACTTCCGGTTCAACGGATTGATGGAAGCCTTGACGATAACTCGCGCCGGCGGAAATTCACCTTTGTTCGACCAGATGTTCAACGGGTTGAATTTCGGCACCGGTATCGGTGTCGTTGGCACTAATGTGTCGGGTTCAGAGGCGTTGCGCCGTCACACGACTTTCCGGACCAATCTTGCCAACGGCGATTTCCGGGCGGTCGCAAATTCGCTGAACACGGCGAACATCGGCGTGAACATACCGGCGGGGCAGACCATTGCTGGTGCAACAATGGCATCCAGCGGGTTGTTCCCGGACAACTTCATCGTCGCGAATCCGCAGTTCTCCACGATGGAAATGCGGAACAACTCCGATCAGTCCGTCTACCACTCCCTGCAGACACAGGTCACAATGCGTCCAAGCAAGGGCATAACGTTTCAGGCCACATGGACGTGGAGTCGTGCGACTGGCGTCCAGGGCAGCACTCCCGATGGCGGCGGAATCACCGCAACTTACCGTGACTTCCTGAATCGTGCCGCGGACTATACCGTTGCCTCGTCCCACCGAACTCACGACTTTCGTGGTTACGCGACGTTCGAGTTGCCGTTCGGTCCTGGAAAGTTCATCGGTGGAAACTCGAGCGGCTGGTTGGCTCGCGTTATCGAAGGTTGGCATATGGGAACCATCTTCAACGCATCGACTGGAGCGCCCCTTAGCGTTGCCGCACGTAATACGATCAATCGGACCGGTACGCCGGACCTCGTGGGAGATTTTCCGCGCAAGGGTACCGTGAATTGGGGAGATACCTTCGGGCAGTACTTCGGGCAAGAATACCAGCGGATCCAGGACCCGGCCTGCCAGCAGGTTGCCGCGAACCTCGTGGCATTCTGCTCGAACACCGCGATTGCCGATTCCAATAACAACATTATTTTGCGAAATGCGGCTCCAGGACAGCTTGGCAGCCTGGGCTTGAATCCAATCTATGGGCCTGGACGCTGGGAGGTCGATGCCAACATTCAAAAGACTTTCCGAATGACGGAAGGCACGAGGCTGACCGTCCGAATAGATTCGAACAACGTCTTCAACCATCCCAATCCAGGGGATCCAAACCTGAATATCAACAGCGGCACTTTCGGTGAAATCGATTCCAAGACCGGGAACCGCTCGCTTGCCGGGCAGGTCAAGTTCGAGTTCTAGTGGGGTGTGGCGTGCCACTAGCCGCGTTGGTCAGACACCGAATTCTGCATTTCGAATTCGGTGTCTGACCAACGATATCTTCCCATCTCTTTATTCGCTGTCATCCGGGATCTGTGATTGTCGAAGCCACGTGAAGAGGACGGGCGTCACAATCAGAACGTGGATCAGGGAGCTCAACATACCCCCGAGCACAGGTGTCGCGAGCGGCTTCATGACTTCGGCTCCTGTCTTCGTGGACCACATGATCGGAAGAAGTCCCGCCACAACGGTCGCAACGGTCATGACCTTGGGACGCAGGCGGAGAAGAGCTCCTTCAATCACCGCTTCTCGCAGGCTTTCGCGCGTGAGCGCTCCTCTCTCTGAAATCTTCCGTCGGACGGCCTCCTCAAGATAGATCACCATGACCACGCCAGTCTGGACAGCGGTTCCGAAAAGCGCGATGAATCCGACCCAAACGGCGACAGAGAAGTTGAATCCCATGTATTTCAAGAGGAAGACGCCGCCGCTCAAGGCGAAGGGCACAGCCAGCAGAACGTGAAGCGCTTCTTTCGCGGAGTGGTAGGTCATGTAGAGCATCACAAAGATGATGACGAGAACGACGGGGATTACGATCTGCAGACGCTGTTTTGCGCGGATCTGATTCTCGTACTGACCGCTCCACTCGACGTAGTAGCCAGGCGGCATGACGACGCGCTGGGCCACCACCCGCTTCGCTTCCTCGACGAACCCTCCGATGTCGCGTCCGCGGACATTCATAAGCACGGTCCCGCGCAGAAGACTGTTCTCACTGGTAATCATCGAAGGGCCAATCGTGGTTCCGATGCGGGCAACATCCCGCAGCAGAACGGCAGCGCCGGTTGAAGCCGGCACGAGAACGTTCCCTAACGACTCGAGATTTTCGCGGAAGTCTCGCGCATATCGTACCCGCACGGGATAGCGTTCTCGTCCCTCTATCGTGAATGTAAGGTTCCTGCCACCGATTGCCGTCTCAATGACGTCCTGAATATCTCCGACCGACACTCCCCGACGCGCTGCCGCCTCACGATCGATGCGAATCTCAACATAAGGCGCACCCGTGATCTTCTCGGCGTACAAATCGACGGCGCCGGGGACATCGTGCAGGACGCGCTCGATCTCCGCAGACTTTTCCTCGATGACATGCAGGTCTTTCCCGAACACCTTCACGCCAACCTGCGTTCGAACGCCGGTTGACAACATATCGATACGATTGCGAATCGGTTGCGTCCAGATGTTTGTTACACCCGGAGTACGCAGTTTTTCGTCGAGTCGCTGCAGGATGGAATCCTTCGTCGTGCCTTCGGGCCAGGTGTTCTTAGGCGTGAGCGTAATGATCGTCTCGCTCATGTTGATCGGGGCGGGATCCGTTGAGGTTTCCGCCCGGCCAATCTTTCCCACAACCATCTTCACGGCCGGATCGGAAGCGATGATGCGATCCTGTTCCACCATCAACTTCGTCGCCTTTGTCAGGGAAATGCTGGGATCCGTGATGGGCATCCACATCGCTGTTTCTTCATCGAGTGGAGGCATGAACTCAGAACCTATCGTCGTCGTAAGGTACACCGCGAAGGCAAACAGGCCTGCGGCCACAAGCAGGGTCGTCGCGCGATGGTTTAAGGCAAAAGAGAGAACAGGGCGATATATCGCCCGCAAGAGTCGCATGATAGGGTTGTGCGCTTCGGGGTGGAGTTTGCCGCGAATAAGGAAGGTGCAGAGGACTGGTACGAGTGTTACGGCAATGATCGTTGAACCGATCATTGCAAATGTCTTGGTGAACGCCAGAGGGTGAAAGAGCTTGCCTTCCATTCCCGTCAACGCGAAGACCGGTACAAACGCCAGGATGATGATCGCCATCGAAAAGAAGATCGGTCGTCCGACGAGGGTTGCCCCGCGCAGCGTTATCTCGAGAATCTTGCTTCGATACTCGCCATACTGCTCGAAGTGCTGTTCAGCGTGACGAAGGACGTTCTCCGTCATCACGATTCCTGCATCGACCAGCACGCCAATTGCGATTGCGATACCTCCCAGGGACATGATGTTGGAAGAGATTCCCGTATACCGCATCAGAAGGAATGAAGCGCCGGCGGCAAGGGGAAGGGGAATCGTGACGATCAGGATGCTTCTGAAGTGCCACAGGAAGAAGATGTGTGCGAACGTGACAAGAACGATCTCCTCGATCAAAGAATCTTCAAGTGTCCTCACCGCATGGTCAATCAGTTCACTTCTGTCATAGAACGGTTCGATTTGCACTCCCTCCGGCAGGCCGGCCTGTAATGCGGAGATCTTGGCTTTGACTTTCTGGATCACCTGCCTCGCGTTTGCACCGTAACGAATGATCACAACGCCACCGACGGCATCCACGCCTGCCTTGTTGAGCACTCCTCGGCGGAATTCCGGTCCAAGCTGGACGGTCGCGACATTTCGCACCGTGACGGGTGTTCCGTTCGTGTTCGACAACACAATGTTCTCGATATCCGCCACGGATCCAATGAGGCCCAGCCCGCGCACCACGAACTCCCGATCGTTTGCCTCGATAACCTTGGCTCCGACGTTGCTGTTGCTGCGCTGAATGGCTTCGAACACCATTCGGATCGGAATGTTGTAGGCACGAAGTTTGGTTGGATCGACATCCACCTGATACTGGCGGACGAAGCCGCCGATGCTGGCGACTTCCGCGACGCCCGGAACGGCGTTCAGTTGGTATCTGATGAACCAGTCCTGCAACGATCTCAAAGTCGCCGGATCATAGGGGCCGTCGACGGTGTACCAGAAGACCTGGCCGACCCCTGTAGCATCCGGACCAAGCATGGGAACGACGCCGGGCGGTAGAAAACTCGAAGCGAGATTGAGTCGCTCGAGCACTCTGGTGCGGGCGAAATAGACATCAATCGAGTCCTCGAAGATGATGTTCACCATCGAGAAGCCGAAGGCAGACGAGGATCGAACGGTCCGGACGCCGGGAAGCCCCTGCAGGTTTACCGTCAGCGGGTAGGTGATCTGGTCCTCAACTTCCTGTGGGCTTCGACCCGCCCAGTCCGTAAAGACGATCACCTGATTCTCGCTAAGATCCGGAATCGCGTCGATTGGCGTGGAGAGGATCGCCCAGTAACTCCAACCGGCGAGCAACAGGTACGCCAGCACGACGAGGAAGCGATTCCTGAGAGAGAACTCAATCAGCCGTTGAATCATATCGACTCCTCAGTCATCGAGCGTTGACGTGGATCTGAGAAGTGGCGAGGAGTGCGCCTCCGCGCCGTGCTTCGATCGCAACGTTCCAGCTACCGGCAATCATGATCGTGATGGGGCCGACGTACTCGGAACCGTTCCACTTCAGATCGGCGCTGTTGCGCATCTCGGCCATGTTCATCGCGGGCATAGCCGGCATGACGAATGTGAGACGAACTTGCGCATCGGAAACCGGCTTGCCTGCCGGGTCCAGTAGTGTGACGTGGAGCGTGTTTTCCTTCGCGCCCTGCGGGGGATCGGGGTCGATGCGGAACGTAAGCTTGAACGCAGGCGCACCTGAAGGCGACGGCGCGTCGGATTGCGTAAATGATCTTGAGCCTCCAAACATTCCGGTCAAACTGCCTGAGAGCCTGGTTTGAGAATCCACCAGGAAGATACCGTTCGTTACGACTTTCTCGCCTGTAACGAGTCCGCTGGTAACCGGATAGCGACCCTTTACAGGGTTGCCGACCTGAACCTTGCGCTGTTCGAACACCCCCTTATCGCGAACAACATAGACAATCTTTTCTGTTCCACCGTCGAGGACGGCATCTCTCGGGACCGTAAGAACGGAGCCGAGCGAGAGACGCAATGACGCCTGAACAACCATCCCGGGCCTCAGGCGAGCGCCGGGGTTCTCGACCTGTATGCGGACCGGCGTGGTGCGTGTTTGCGGATCGGATTGCGGGTCGATGAAATCAACCTTGCCCGAGAGCTTCGTCCCCGGCAGAGCCTCGCTCGTAATGGTCACGGCAAGCCCTGGGCGAATCTTTGCGAGATCCGTATCGAAGACCTGGGCCTTGACCCACAGCGACTTCAGATCCGTGAGTTCAATCAGGATATCTCCCGGGTTTACGAATTGACCGGCGGAGACTTTCCGCGCTCTTAAGATTCCCGAAGAGGTGGACGCAACCGTGGTGCGTATCGGTTGTTCCGTTTCGGTCAGCGGCCTCGCGGCCTGTTCAGGGGACAGTCCAAACCTTTCGAGGCGTAATCGACTTGCTTCAACCAATGCGTCAGCCTGGGCAATCGCCTCAGGTCGTGATAAGGCGTGTGCGCGTTCGCGATTCTGAAGCGCAAACTTGTACTCCTCCGCGGCGGCGATCGCATCGCGGCTATAGATGGACGACACAGGATCATCCTTGCCGGCGGGCTGGCTGGTGATCTGTATGGTTGCCACCGGGTCACCCTGTTGGACGGTCTGTCCGGTGAAATTGACGAAGAGTTGCTCAATGCGACCGCCAAACCTGGTGCTGACAGTGCTGATTGCCGTCTCGGGTTCCTCGATGCGTCCGGGGACCACGATGTCTTCGCTCAGGACTTCTCGCCGTACTTCAGTAACTTGAAGTCCGATCTTCTTCTGCTCTTCGGACGACAGTTGAACGGCGATGGGACCCGCGGCAACCGAAGGAGTCTCAGGAAGAGGCGGTGCGCTCGCCGTGGGTTCCGTTTTCTCCTGCGAAGCCGGTCGAAGATGGAGTACCAGACCGATTGCAGTAACGATCGCGACGCCCAATAGAACTCCGATGACCATCCATTTCTTTTCGCCGGTTGTCATAGCGGCCTTCTCTCGGCGGTTAGAGGCGCGCCGATTGCACGCTCCAGGCCGGCAATGCTTTGCTCGTACTCGGTGAGGGCATCGAAGAGAGCGTATTCGGCTTCAATGGAACCGCTCTGCGTTTCAATCACGTCAAGCAGACTCGCCTGACTGGTTTGATAAGCAACAGTTGCGGACCTGGAGACGTTTTCAAGATCAGGCTTCAAGGTATCCCGATAGAGGTTCACTATTTTTCGAGCGGCTTCTGCTCGAATGATGGCGTCTCGTATCTCTTTCAGAATGGTTGCGCGTTGCTTCGCGTACTCCGCCTGGAGAGCAGCCGACTCTTCCTGTGCCTGCTGAACCTCCGAGTCGTGCTTGCTGCGGTTAAGCCAGGGCAAGGTCATGGAGAATTCTGCGAGCCATCCGTTGCGGTTCATGGATCCTGAGGGCATGAGCATGTACCCGGCAGAGAGGGAGTAATCCGGGTTCAATCCTTTTCCGGCAAGCTGGACTTTGTGAGTGGATTGCTTTTGCATGGCTTCCAGGGCGAGTAATTCCGGTCGATTCCTGAAGGCAATGGACTGCAATTCATCCTGTGACGGCAGCGTTTCGATGATTCCGTATTCGCCTGCAACCTCGAGAGGTTCGCCGGGGGCGCGACCCATGAGCGTATTGAGCTCGGCGCGGGCGCTGTCTGCCTCCCGTTCAAACATGATCAAATGCTCTGCGAGCTTCGAATACGCAACCCCGGCCTGAAGGACGTCCTTTTGGAGCGCCCTGCCTGCGATGTATTGAATTCGCGTTGCATCGATGACCTTCTCGGAGAGCGCTACCTGATCGTGATGAATCCGGATCTGATCGTAGCTTCGCAACAGCCGATAAAACGACTGTCGGACCATCGCAAGAACTTCGCGCTTTCTCGATTCCGCGGCAAGCCTCTGGACGTCGATGTCGTCGGACGCCACCAGATACTTCAGCTCGCGCTTACCCTTGCCTGGAATGTTCTGCGTGAGCATGAACATATGTTGCGTCTGATTGAGATTCCAGGGCTGGAGCAGAGGAGTGCTCCATGCGCGATAGCCGAACTGTGGATCGTCCACCGCGGCAGCCGTACCCAGGCGACTTTCCGCAAGTCGAGATTGATAAGTCGCGGCCTGGATGTCCGGGTTATTCGCGAGTGCCTCGGCCTCAATTTCCGGCAATGTCATAGGGCTGCCGGCAAGAAGCGCCAGCAAGACAATCGAATACATAAGTCCTCCTGCGTCGAGCGTTAGCGCGGTTCACAGGAGGAGTTCGTTACGTGACGGTGCTTCTCCTGCAACTCGCAGTCGCGAAAGTCAGAGGAGAACGATCAGATTCGAAAAATTTCGATGTGCGCCGGGACGGGTAATGGCGGAGATCCGAAGCTGTGAGTTCCGATCAGAAGACTAATCGGTGATGCCTGAATCGCATTGAATGTCACCAATTCGCCCTGGATAGGCGCCGACTCAACAGGGTTCTTCGTCAACTCTGGCAGCACCAGACCGGTATCTGTCGGAACCGTTGCACAGCAGGAAGTCATGTTTGCTTTACTGCAGTCATCTGCACTGCGCATGTGCTTGCAGCACTCGTGCTCTGCCATGTTCATAGAAGTCATTGGCATGGCACACAGCATCGTTGGCGTGAGGACAAACAGCAATGCGACGAACGTAGTTAAAATCCGCCACGAAAGGACGCGGTCGGAGCCCCGAAGGGTTTCGCGCCGGCATTCGGTGTCACGGATCATGTCAGATATCTTACAGCCGGTACGCAAGGGCCTGGGAAACATGTTTTTCGTGGATTCGCAATCGCCGGCGAGTGCTGTTAATAGGAAATCTCCTGGCACGTATTGTGTCTGCTGGAGAAGTATTGTGAGGAGAAGCCCTGCATGTTGAGCGGAGTTGAAAGCAAAAACATGAAGGCGGCAATTTACCGCCGCTATGGCTCACCTGAGGTCGTTCGCCTGGAGGACGTGGCGAAGCCGGTTCCAAAGGACGATGAAATCCTGATTCGGATTCATGCGACGACCGTGTGTGCGACGGACTCGCACGTGAGAAAAGGCGCCTACCTGATCTTCAGACTCTTCCTTGGCGTGTTCAAACCGAGGAAACCCATCGTCGCGGGCCTCGAGTTTTCAGGACGTGTCGACGAGGTCGGCAAGAACGTCTCTCGCTTCAAAGTCGGCGATCTCGTATTCGGCTGGCCGGGTAGAGGGAAGGGGACACATGCGGAGTACGTCTGCATGCCTGCTATCGGCGCAGTGGATCTCGTACCGGCGAACATGAATCTGGATGAGGCCGCATCGATTTTCTGCGGTGGGATGACAGCGCTGGTTTTTCTCGAGAAAGCCCAGATCAAGCCGGGGCAAAATGTGCTGATCTATGGAGCGTCGGGCGCTGTGGGTGTTTTCGCCGTTCAATTAGCCAGGCACTTTGGCGCTCGTGTCACCGGCGTTTGCGGCCCTACGAACCAGGACCTGGTGAAATCGCTGGGCGCCGAGGCGGTGATTGACTACACGAAAGATGACTTCTCGAATGCCGGCCGCGTTTACGATGTCATCGTTGACACGGTTGGAAAGAGTGGATTCGCACGCAGCATGCGGGCACTCAAGCGAGGGGGAACTTACGTCTTGATCGGCGGTTCGTTCCTGCCGAGTCTCAGATGGATATGGGCGTCTGTAACCGGCGCAGCAAAGATCGTCAGCCCGTTTGCAGGCGCAACGGTTAAAGATTTAGGACCTTATGTCCACTCTCTCAAAGAGCTCATCGAGTCCGGCAGGCTTAGAACAGTTGTGAGTCAGCGATATCCGTTCGGTCAGATTGCGCAGGCGCACGCTCATGCGGACACCGGACACAAAGTAGGCAGCGTTCTCGTTCTCATCGCGGAATCATCTGGCGAGTAACCGCCTTCTGCATTAAGGAATCTAGAGGAATATTCCTTTCTCACGCCGAAGGCGTGAAAGACGACTACCAGGGGTTGCGCACGCTTAGCCTTGGCTACTTTCCCTTCACGCCTTCGGCGTGAAAGAAATTAGTATGAGCCTGCTCGTTCGGGAGAAGTCGTTCGTTATGAACTGGAAGCTCTCGTCGCTCATCATTCTTTCTTCCTGTCTCGCAACTGCCGCCCCCGCTCGTTCTCAGGCGGCGCGCCGAGGCCTCAGCCTCATTCTTGTGCCGACGGAGGCTGAAGCGGTTGAGCTTCGATCACAAATCCAGGCGGGCGCATCGTTTGAAGCGATTGCCGTTACCCATTCGACGGATCCCAGTGCAGCGAAATCCGGTTATATGGGGATGGTGAACGAATCGAGCCTCAGCCGGGAATTTCAAGTCGCGCTGAAGGGGCTGAAGCCAGGCTCAGTGAGTACCGTGACGCGAGCTGCCGGCGGCTTCGCTCTGTTGAAGGAGACAACAGCCGAAGAGGATCGCTGGAGAACCCAACACGACGACGCTGTAATGGCCCTGCAGCAAGGCCGCTACCCCGAGGCCGTGTCTCTCTTTCTTATTGCGGTGCAGCAGGCGGAGAAATTCGGAGCTCAGGACATAAGGCTCGCCGAAAGTCTCAATGGCCTCGCGCAGGTTTATCGTTATCAACAGAATCATGCCGACGCCGAACCGAGGGCGCGTCAATCGCTGAAGATCCTTGAGGACGGCCTGGGCGCCTGGCATGCCGGAGTGATTCCCAGCCTGGTCAATCTCGGCGGCATCACGCTAGCCACTGGACAGTACGTGGAAGCCGAGCGGGTTTACCGGCGCATTCTTTCGACACGCTGGGGCGTCGGCGCGGATCAGGTTTTGGAGAATTTCGCGGAGGTTCTCAGTGTTGACCTCACGCGGGATCCCGGCCTGAAAAGCGCTGTGGATGAATACTCCCGGTCTATCTCGAACTCGCGTCTGAAGCCGGATCTCTATCTTAAGATGCGCGACGGGTTCATTGCCGCACAGCTCATGGTGGAAGCGGAGTCCCTGATGCAGCACGCAGCAAACGTGTATCCCGACTCCCGGGAACTCCAGTTTCAACTCGGCGAACTCTATGCGATCTGGGGAAAGTACCAGAAGGGAATCGACGCGTTCGAGAGCGCGGCGCGCCGCGGCGCGAGTGCGAATGCGGAGACTGAACGTCAACAGCGCGGTGTGATTTACGAAAAGATCGGGGAGATGAATTTCAACCTGATCCGATTTGACGAAGCGGTTGCTGCTTTGGCAAAGGCGTCGGAGCTCAATCCGGCCAACTGGAGCGCGCACCTCATGTTGGGATCCGTCTACCTGCGGCGAAACCGCTTCGACAACGCGACAGCAGAATATTCGCGAGTGATATCGGCGAATCCACGAAGCGGCGCGGCTCACGAGGGGCTGGCGCGCGTGGCTCTCGAATTCGAACGGTACGCGGAGTCTGCGACGGAGGCCGGGCGGGCTCTCGCGATCGATCCTGGGCTTCAGAACGCGCGTTACATCAAAGCCATGGCCTTAATACGCGGTGGTAACGAGGCGGAAGGAAGAGGTGTACTTGAGGACTATCAGCGGCGCGAACGCGATCTGCAGGCCGCGGCGTCACGGTTAGCCGCCATCGCCGAACTCGACAAGACCTCGCTGACCATGCTGTCTGAGGGGCGGACGCAGGAAGCGATGGCACTGCTCGGTGAGGGCATCGTGACGTTTCCCCTCAATGCACGCCTGCATATGAAACTCGGATTGATTCAGAGCAAGCTCGGGCGTCACCGTGAGGCCGCAGAAACTTTCGAGACGATGATTCGCCTGCAGATGGACGACTTTCTGGTCCATCGGCAGCTCGCCCGCGAATACGACCAGCTCGGAAACCGGGAGGGCGGGCAGCAGCAACGCGTTCTGTATCTTCAGCGATACGACGCAGCGCTGCAGGCAAAAGCGAATTGATGAAACACGCGGTTCTCATGCTCCTTCCGGCATTGGTGGTGTCGGCGTTTGTCTCCCCACAGAATCTCCCTGGAGGAATGGTCCAGTTCATTGACGTGGCGCAAAAGATTGGCGTCACCTTTAAACACGAAAACGGTGCCAGCCCCGACAAACTTCTACCGGAAACAATGTCGGGCGGCGTGGTCATGTTCGACTACAACAACGATGGGTGGCCGGACCTGTTTTTTGTTAACGGCGGTTCCTTCGTGGATAAGAAGGTCGCGGCGAATGCTAATCATCGCTTGTACCGAAATACGGGGGATGGAAAATTCGCAGATGCAACCGAGTCATCGGGAATCGGGACTTTCGGATTCGGAATGGGTGGGTGTGCGGCCGATTACGACAATGATGGGTGGCCCGATCTCTACGTTACCGCGGTTGGAGGCAACAAGCTCTACCACAACACACACAACAATAGTTTTGTTGACGTGACCGACTCGGCCGGCGTTGGCGCAGGTCTCTGGAGCGCCAGTTGCGCGTTCGGAGAT
>Ga0070675_100002103_pt1 | contig 14725 bp, 12 predicted proteins | sample KBSM43metaG_FD_65343 | JGI IMG/M metagenome (GOLD analysis project Ga0070675, IMG submission 65343) | Miscanthus rhizosphere microbial communities from Kellogg Biological Station, Michigan, USA - KBS M4-3 metaG | ecosystem: Host-associated > Plants > Roots > Rhizosphere > Soil ...
GGCGGGCACCGCGGAGCGGTGCAGGGAATGTAGCCGGGGGTAAGCGCGAAGCGCGCAACCCCCGGTGAGGGAGATCGCCAAATCCTCGCACGCCGCAGGCGTGCGAGGAAACTCGCGGTAACGATGACCGGGGGTTGCGCTCGCTATGCTCGCGCAACCCCCCGGCTACATTCCCTGCACCGCTCCGCGGTGCCCGCCACGCGAATACGTGATCGTAATTACGAAACGGCGTGTTTAGCCAGGGCCGCGCCGATTGCGTTGAGTGTAGCGTTACGTTTTTAGATCGGCGCGGCTGCCCCTCCTTATAAATTCAAACTAACCTAACACCACCGTCCCAGATCCCGTGTCATGTGTCTTTATCAGTCACGCCTTCGAGAACGCTCCCGTTGGCGGCTATACTATCGCGCTGATGAAGAAAACCCTTTCGGAGGATTTATGACTATCAAAGTGGGCGACAAGCTACCGGCCGGCACCTTCGGGATTATGAAGAGTGACGGCCCTGGCGCCCTGTCGACAGACGACTTGTTCAATGGGAAGACTGTGGTGCTTTTTTCAGTTCCGGGCGCTTACACCCCGACCTGCTCGAAGACGCACCTGCCTGGATTCGTTCAGAACGCTGCGGGACTTAAGGCTAAAGGCATCGATACTCTGGCCTGCCTCGCCGTGAACGATGTTTTCGTGATGGATGCCTGGGGCAAAGGTGCGGGCGCGGACGGCAAAGTTCTGATGCTCGCAGACGGAAACGCAACCTATGTAAAGGCCCTTGGCCTGGAACTCGACGCTTCTGGGTTCGGAATGGGAATTCGCGGTCAGCGCTTCGCGCTCATCGCAAAGGACGGCGTCGTGCAGAAACTGATGGTCGAGCCTTCGGCCGGACAGTGCACGATCAGCGGCGGGCCAAGCATTCTCGAAAACCTCTAGTTTGTTTTGGAATGCCGGACAGCATTGTTGTCCGGCATTCGTTCTTCCTAGAAGCTCACCTGTGCGGCATCACCGGTCACGACTTCTCTGAGCATCGGCAGAGGGAGGGCCCATCCCTGCTTCACCAGTTCGTCATAACGCTGTTGAACCTTGGTTTGGTAGTCCTTCTTATCCTTATAAAGCTTCTTCAGCTGAGCTGTGGCCAATGGCTCTTCGTAGTTCGCCAGCCCGCATAACTGGCTCTGCGCCGCCTCGCCGCGCGCTGCAATGAACGGATGAGGATTCTTGATCGGTGGCTCGGCGCCGGAGTTGGGCACGTGATAGCTCTTCGCGGGCACATCGACGTAAGGATTGCGGATTCCGCCCTTCACGTTGCCGAACTCGTCCAGGGCGAGCATGGAGCCGTCATTATCCGTGTTGTAGTCGACGTAATAACGGTCGGCATGCGGCGGCAACATGCCCTTGTCCACCCACTCGAAGAGGTGGTTCAGCGCAACCGACATGTACACGGCCAGCGGGAATCTGCTAATCGGTCTCTTGCAGGGATCCGGATAGTAGGCCGCCGCGTCTCGCGAATCGATATGCGCCATCCCGGCGAATTCGTAAATGCGGATCTGGCTGCCGGGTGAATCGCTGTCGACGCGACTCGGGCCGTTCCCTTGAAACACTTCGCGCATGGTCGGAACTTGAATCGTCGGCACGTCCACCGATGGAATGTTGCTGGCGTTACTTGTTGGAAGGAAGCCGTCGTAAACAGGCTGCATGCCGGCCAGCCGCCAGATCATATGCGCGGGCATGTAGTTCACGACGACGCCGGCCGAAGCCGACGATCCGGCCAGAATCATCTTTCGAACCGCGACTCTCGCGAGCGGGTTGTCCTCCTGCTTTGATTTCAGCAGCGCCCCGACCTGCGCGATCACTTCATTGGCTTGCCCGTTACCGATCTGTAGATCCTTGTAGCGTTCCGGATTGAATTCGGAAAAACCCTGTGTCGCCGAGGTGAGGATCTCAACACCGATGTGGCCAGACGACATGGAGTAGACATGCGTGAAGTGGAACATCCAGGGATTGCCGCTGGGATGCATAGACTCCGCTAGAATCAGTCCGCTGAACTTGCTGTCGTCCGCCGGCTTTCGGATCACAATGCGAGTCTTGTAAGGCTGGCCGTTCGCCGTTCCTGAAACGAAGTATTCCTTTGTGACGTAGTCGAAGCGCGCAAGATTGTCAGTCGGCTTCAATTCCATCAGAGTCTCGTAGAACTTGCCGGGTCCGGTAATCTCCGAAGAAATCCGCGCGAGGGGCGAGACAACCGCAGGAGCAGCAGGTGCCGGGGCCTGTCCGCCGCGCTGACCGCGCTGTCCCTGAGGCGTCTGCTGGCCTTGCCCGCCTCCCCGTTGTCCCTGCACAGGAATCGGCAGTTGGCCGAGAATTGTTGTTCCCGCGCCGATCAACAGCGCGAGAACAATCACGAATCCAGTGCGCTTCATGACTTCCCCCCTACTTTGGAATCTGCGGAACCGTGAGGTGAAAGACTTTTATCGTAGAGCTTGTCGCTGAGATCGTCGCCGTTTCGGAGGGGCCAAGATAGATTCCCATCCCCTTCGTGACGTCGTGGTCTTTACTCTCGAGATTGATTCGCCCGGCTCCTTCCATCAGGTAGAGCAGTTGATGCTTATCACTTGCTTCGGCTTTGAAGCTTTCGCCAGGTTGGATCCAGCGGAGGACGCCGAGAACATTCTTCGCGCCGGCCAGGGCGCCATTGAGAATCTCGGTGAACTGGCCTTGCGGCGTTGTTGTTTTCGGGAGCGAGTTGGTGTCGATAAAGGTTGTGCTTGCCATGGCGTTTCCTATGTCTGAATCCAAACGCGCCCGTCGACGCGATTCCACCGAAGGTCATCGGGCGTGCCGTCAAGAATTGTTGTCTTAAATCGATTAGGAGCCTGGAACTCGAAGTAGAACAGGCCGGTCTCACTGGCGCGCAGGCGATGCTTCGCCTCGGGCGGGATGAAAACCATGCTGCCGGGCTCTACCGGGCGGATTCCTTCGGGCGTTTCGACGGTGCCTTTTCCTTCGATGATGAAATAGAAGTGCTCGCAGTTTTCGTGCAGGTGAAAGGGTGAAGAAGCATTTGCCTTGTACCGCATGATGCCTGCGAGCATGTCGTCGATGTTGGTTAGTTCCTTGTTAACGAAGAATGTCCGCTCACGACCGGGAACCGCAGAAACCAGTCGTGGCAGCTGATCCTCGTGGAAAATATATGCCATGGTTGTTCTCCTGTTTCTCTCACCTGGGACGGTATGCGACCCGTGCGACATCCGAGATGGGACACGGCGCAACCGTTGCGCGAATCTCGACCTGCGTATGACGCTCGACGGTCGGCTTGGACGATCCCCGACGTTCCTCACCCCACACGAGGGTAACCGGCGTCCCCGATTGGCTATGATCGAGGTCGACAACGGCCAGCGAAATCATCGCGCGTTCATTGTAGGTGTAGCCAGTATACGTGGATAACCCGACTGTTCTACCGCCGCTGATGACCTTGTCGTACGGCAGTGAGGCGTAGTTCGCGAGAGGCAAGTCGATGTACTTCGCGATGTCTGAGGCGTCGTCGGCCAGCGTGCGAAAGACATGTGCCAGGTCATCGCCGTCCCAGACGAGTGTTACTTTTGTCCGGCGTTGCTTGCCTGCCATCTTTTCCAGCGCGTCTCGTCCGTAGAAGTCGTGATCGAACTTCACCAGTGGCCCGTAGCCCAGATCGTCCGGTGTGAGGTAGTAGTCCGCAATGTCATCGGAATAGAAGCTCCCGCCCAGCGACGCCATGGCTTCGTAGCTCTGCGCTGTCAACCATTGACGGTAGCCCTTCATCTTCTCGCCGGTATAGATTGCGGGTAGGGGTGAAGGAATCCATCCCGACTCAAGACAACTGGTCGGGTATGTTCTCGCGCCCACCTGACGAATGCCAAACTCGTGGCCGGCTTCCACGATCGCTGCTTTGACTTCGTCCCCGTACTCCCACGGACCGAATAGTTCCCACCCGGGTTGACCGACCATTCCGTGCCGCAACGCCCGAACGTCGTGTCCTGCGACCTTGAAGATATCCATGTGAAAGAAGCGGATGTCCGGAGCGGTCTTTCCAGTGACTTTCTCCATGACACTGACTGCTTTTGGTCCCTGCACCTGATATCTGAAGACTTTTCTGCGACCCTGATTGACCGCGGACCGCTCATCCCTCTCGGCCGTTGCGTTGTACTTCCGGGACTCCAGGTTGTATTGCACCCAATTGGCGGCAGGTGGTCGCCCCACGAGATTGAAGCGGTCCTCGTCGAGGTAGAAGAGAATGGCGTCGCCGATGACGTAACCCTCGTCACTGCAGGCGACGAACTGTTTGGCCTGATCAACTTTGAAATTCCTGAAGGTATTCACGCCGAGATCGGAAAACAATCGGAGCGCGTCTGGACCCTCGACATACAGGTCCGTCATGTGATGGGACTGATCAAACAACGCGCACGTCTCGCGCCAGGACCGTTGCTCGTCTCTCCAGTTTGTGAATTCGGATCGGACGACCGGGAACGCATAGGGGCCAATCTGCGAATTCCGCAGAAGCTCAACGGGATTTGCCGCGGTTTGCAGGAGGTCTTCCAGGCTTTTTGTGCTCATCGTTCTTCCTTTCCAGGTTCAGGGAGCCAGAAGGAGAACAGAAATCCGACAAAGAGTACCGAAAAGCCAACGGCCGAGGCGACAAGGGCGACCTTTGTCGGCGCATAAGCGGGATCGCTGGTTATCGCGAGTGTGGCGGTCAGCCAGGCGAAGCACGTACCAACCAGGCGGCCTCCGGTGTTTATCGCAAAGCTCTCTCCGGTTCCGCGCAGATGAACGGGATAGATACGCGGAAGATAGTTACCCCAGAAACTGAATTGGCCTATGACCAGCACTCCGAGGATGAAGTTTCCAACATACAGCCAGGTAAGACTCGTCGTTGCGGCAAGGCCGAATACGATCGGCAGCATGATGAACGCGGGAAGCTGAAAGAGTCTGAGCAGACGCTGCCGGCTGAGAATGCGGACGACGAGCAGCGCCAGAATCGTTCGTCCCATCAAGCCCCCGACTTCAGAGACCAGTGTCATACGGGCTGCGATTCGTCCGGTTACCTGGCCGGCCTGCGGAGGAGCGAGGTCTCGTATTTCTTCCCGCACTTCGGGGACGCCTCGAATCATCTGCGGCACCTGTTGAAGGGCGCCAAACGCAGCGCCGTAGGCAAGTGCGAGCATGATCGTGGAGACGATCGTTGCGCGCCGCAGACCCGGAGCGAAAAGCTCCCGGAAACTGGGGCGCTTCAAAGTTCCCGCGGAGCGCTTTTCACGCCACACCGGCGATTCCGGAAGAAATGGTCGAATGAAAATCAGCGGGAGGGCGGGGATGACACCGGTCATCAGTGTGTAGCGCCACGCGGAGTGTGAATCTGCGGGAGTCAGGCCGAAGCCGCTCAGAGCCGGCAGACTTCCGGCATACGCAATACACAAGGCATTCGCCGATGCGACCAGGAGTCCTCCGAGGTTCGAGCAGGCCTGCGTATAGCCGAGAACCCGTTCCCGCTGCGTCGGGTCCGGAAAGAGTTCCGCAAGCCACGCCACCGCAGCAACAAACTCGACGCAGACGCCAACGTAGACGAGACAACGCAACGCCAGCAGCATCTCAATCGATGTCGCGTATCCAGAGGAGAAGGCCGATACGGCATAAAGAAGAATGCTGAACGTCAGCACTCGTCGCCGGCCGAACCAATCGGTAAGGTATCCACCCAGGAGTCCAAAGATGCCCGCGGCGAACGCTGGAACGTAAAAGAGCCGTCCCACCCACATCTGAAATTCCGGCGAACCCGGTTGCGCTCCGGTCAAGTCGCGGAGTGCCGGCGGCGCGATGAGCGGCAGCATCAGGATTTCGTAGGTATCGAAGGCAAATCCGATGATCGCAATGGTGCAGATCAGCCATTGGATCGGCGTCAACTTCGGTGCGTTGCTTCGTTCGGCCGCAGACATGGCCGCAAATATACACGACGGGAGAGTTTCGGGGGGAATTCGGGGGACAGATTCCGAATTCGTATTTCAGAATTCGGAGTCTGTCCCCCGAATTCCCCCCAAATTATTTCCGCTCGAGGATCTCGAGCTTGACTCGCGCGCCTTCCGCCTTTGCGGTGATCGGTGGACGCGGCAGCTTCGCTACGCCAGGTTCGATCGTGAACGTGAAGTCGAGGGAATACCAGGCGCCGCTCACATCCGTTGCGGGTGCAGGCTCATTCTCGTGCCGCACGTAATTCCCCACGAGCGCCTGTGTCACGCCGAACTGCACATCGGTCTCGAGATTCGGGTCGTCATTCACATAGACCTGCGAGATGTGCGTCTTATAGCCTGACTTGTACACCAGAAAATGCAGGTGAGCCGGCCGCAGGTTGTGCCTGCCCTGAATACGGATCAAATCTCCCACAGGCCCGTCGACGGGAATCGGATAACCCGCGGGCTTTACGGTGCGAAAGCGGATGTGCCCGTTTGTGTCCGTCTTGAACTTGCCACGCAGGTTCATGTTGGCTTGCTGCGGATCCTGGTTCTCGTAAAACCCTTCGGGCGAGGAATGCCACACATCGACTTCCGCATCGACCACAGGGTTTCCCTCGACATCCTTTACCCACGCGTTCACGAACAACACCGAGCCCGGCGTCGGCGAACGCACAATCGATTCCCCATTCGCAGTGACGGGAGACTCCATACGCCAAAAGGGTCCGAGCAGATTCGCCGTAGTTTCCGTCTGGCCCTTGTTGCCGTTGTTGAGCAGGCAGACAAGCGTCGAAAATCCCAGCGAGCCGGCGAGCAGCACGACTTCATTGTGAGTTTCGCTGGTCTTCTTGCCGAGCGCCGCAATGAAAGCGCAGGCCTGGCGGAATTCGTCTTCTGTGAGTTTTACTTCGCGCGCGAAATCATGAAGGTGGCGCACAGCCGCAGTGACAATCTCTCTGAAGCGCGGATCCTGTGCTCGTTGCAATTCGCTGAGGACGGCTTCGGTAACCTGCTGCTGACTCTCGATGATCATTTTGGGGCATGCAGCCCGCATTCCTTCGCCGTGGTTTCTTCCCACCACCACCTTCCGGCTCGGATATCCTGTCCGGGTTCAACGGCTCGCGTGCAGGGAGCACAGCCAATGCTCGGATATCCCTTGTCGTGAAGCGCGTTGTAAGGAACTTTGTTTTCCCGGATGTAGGCCCAGGTGTCCTCGAGACTCCATTCGAGCAGGGGATTGAATTTCTTCAGACTGTTGCCTTCGTCCCATTCCTCGATCTGAAGATTCTGGCGTGCGAGCGACTGTTCGCGCCTCAGACCGGTCACCCACGATTTCTTTCCTGTCAACGCGCGCCCCAGTGGCAGGACTTTTCGGATATGGCAGCACTGCTTCCTCTGCGCTGTGCTTCGATAGAACCCGTTGGGACCATTCTGTTCGACCCACTCCTCAACGAGCTTGGAATCCGGGAAGTAGACGCGAATCGGGACGGGGTATTTATCCCGCGCTATGTCTAGGAGGTCCAGGGTCTCATTCGGAAGGCGGCCGGTATCGAGCGTGAAGACTTCAATGCGGCGGGCATGCTTCGAGATCATGTCGAGCAGGACCATGTCTTCGAGGCCAAAACTGCAGGCAAACGCACTGGGGCCGTGTTCCGCTTCGATCTTCTTGAGTAAGGAAATGGTTTGTTGAATCACAACGTTGAAGAGCTTTCATTATGGACTGTGCCGGCGGCGGTTGTCTACGGAGGCGGCAAATATCCCCTCCTTAAGGAGGGGCAGCCGCGCCGATCTAAGAATGCAACGCTACCTCATAGTAATCGGCGCGGCGTGGGGAGGTCAGAAAACGGGTCACCGTGTTATGACCTCCCCCGCTTCGCCCTGGCTGAGGTAGCGTTGCATTTTTCTTAGAGGGCTCAGGGACCCCTCCTTAATGGAGGGGATATTTATGGCATCCTTCAGAATTCACCGACCACCCGGCGCTTCCTCTAGCCCAGTAAATTTGTAAGGAACTCAGGACACTAGCCGCTTAACGCAGCCGCCAGTCCGTTGACGTTGGGGACGTTATCGAGATCCCTGACGATCTGAATCACGCTTTCCGCCTTCGCCTTCGGCCATTTGGCAAACTCGGCGCAGCCGCGAAACTTGTCGGCAGTCTCGTCATAGCTCATGGGATTTGAGGGATGCCCTTTCGCGAAGTCGGCCCGCCCGGAGATCGTCTTGCCCCCTTTGAGGTGAATCTTGATCAGGCTGGTCATCTTGTTGAGGCCCGCCTTTTCCGCTTCGGGATCCACAGAGAAATTCACGCGCTGGAGCAGATCCTGCACATCTGAGCGTTGCACCACTTCATCGGTGAATTCGTTCAGGCCTGCCTTGCGCTCGAGGAGCAGGATGGCCATGCAGAACTCCATGCTGAACTTCGCATTCAGGGCGTTCTTCGGGCGGTGATGGAGCAGTGCATTCATCATCCCGCTGTTACCACCCATGTCGACCTTCTCGACGTCCGCGGCGCTGATGTCATTTTCGCGCACGAGACGCAGCATTTCGCCCATTGCCGGATGCGTCAGCGAACCCGAAGGGAAGGGCTTGATGGAGATTCCAGGATCCGCGAAAGTCCACGGCTTGCCGAGGCGGTTCACGATTGCGTCCGGGTTGAAGCCTCCACCCGCGGCATGGAAAAAGCCGCTCTTCGCTTCGAGGATTTCTTCGGACGCGGTCCATCCCAGCGCTGCGAGGTCTGCGGCAACGACCCCGTTCTCGGCCGCGCGGCCCGCATGAAAGGGCTTCGTCATCGACCCGAAGTTGTTGCGAAGCCCTCCGGCCTCTGCCGCAACGATCCCCAAGAGGTACGACGTCTGCGTCACGTCGAGATGCAGCAGCTTCGCGCATGCTGCGGCGCTTCCGAACGATCCGATTGTGCCCGTTGTGTGAAACCCATCCCCATAGTGTCGCGGATTAATCGCTTCGGCGATCTTGCTTTCGACTTCAACTCCCAGGTGGTATGCGAGCGTCAGTTCCTTGCCGCTGATCTTCCGAGCCTCGGCCTGCGCAAACGCCGGTGGGAGGACGGTCACCGTTGGATGCGTGAGCAATCCATAGATTCGATCGGGCGCTACGGACAGTTGAGTGTCGTCATAATCGTCGGCGTGGATGAATATGCCATTTGCCAGCGCTGCAAAACGGACGGGGACTTTTATGATGCTGCCGATGATGGTTGAGTTGCCGCCGCCCGCCACCAGCGTCGCCAGGTATCGCCTGACGAGTGGCCCCATCTCGGACACCGATCCCGCGAGAGCAAGACCGAAGCCGTCAAGAATCGACTTCCTCCCGAGGGCGAGAACGCCTTCAGGTATGTCCTCGTACTTCGCATTCACGATGAACTCCGAGACGTAGCGCGTGAGTCCAGGAGCGCTTGGAAGCGTTGCTGGCTGTGTTGGCGCGTTTTGCGAAGTTGATGGCGCGCAGGAAGTGGCCATGCCCGCAAGGGCGAAAGAGCCCGCTGCTGCCGCGGAATTGGAGAAAAATTGACGTCGCTTCATTGTGGTTGCGGCATTATACGCCGAATAGGCAAGACGGGACTTCTTGCAGATACCCGGTATCTCTCCTATGCTCCAGCGCAATGAGAAGATCCCTTCTTCTGATCCTCGCCTTAGCTGACCTTGACTTTGGCTCAAGGTATTCCGAGCTTCACCGACAAGGACTATGAGAATTTGTTGCGCCGCGAATCCCGCATCCTTTTCTATAGCTTCTCTCCGTCCATGCCCTCAATCCGTGGGGCAATTGTCATCGTCGAAATATCGAGTCCTCGGGGCGCTGTCTTCTTCCACGAATCCCGCCGGACTCATCGTCCGGGACTTTCAAAGTGCACACGCTGCCGATGGTGGAAGGACGATAACTCCGCTGGCAGAATGGCGGGCGGTTTGCGATGGTAAGCGGATTTCGATACCGATGATTTCCAAGACCGGCCAGTTGCTCTCCGGAAGCTTCGAGGGATCGCTTCGCATCACGGGCTGTTGCTGAGCCGCCAATTTCTCCTCGCACGCCTACGGCGTGCGTTTCTCCAGGATTCACCAACCCCCAGTGGCTCGCTACGCTTCGCTCACCGGGGGCTAATTTCCTTCACGCCTCCGGCGTGCAAACCAGCAGCCCGGCAGGGCTGCACGGAGATTAGCCCCGGGTTGAGCGAAGCGATACCCGGGGTCACCGCGACCCTCTACACAAACGCACGCTGAAAGCGTGCGAGGAGATTCCCGTTCAGCACAGGCCTGGCCACGAGGGGCCGATAAGGCGCGCTCGGTCGCTTCGCCTCCCTCTTCACCTCGGCGAACACGCACGTGATAGTATTCCCCGCCATGAACTCAAACGGAATTGTGAACAAACCGCGTTACGTCTGCGCGTCTGCCGTTGCATTTCTGCTTCTCGTCAATGTCTTCATAAGCGCTGCTCCGGTACCGCAGCAGCTCAGTGACGAGCAGTTCTGGAAGATGGCGACGGAATTTTCCGAGGATGATGGATTCTTCCGATCGGATAACCTCTTGTCGAACGAAACGACATTTCAGAACGTCATCCCGGACATTCTCAAAATCGCGAAGCCCGGACGCGTGTACCTGGGTGTTGGTCCCGAGCAGAACTTCACATACATCGCGGCCTTGAAGCCTTCGATGGCGTTCATCATCGACATACGTCATGGCAATTTCGACGTGCACCTGCTTTACAAGGCCCTGTTCGAATTGTCCAGGGATCGTGTGGACTTTGTGTCGAAGCTGTTTTCCAGGAATCGTCCCGCAGTCCTGACGCCGCAGTCGAGCGTCGCAGAAATCTTCAGTGCGATTCAGGCTTCCCCGGGAAGTCCGCAGCTTTACGAGGAAAATCTGAAAGCGGTCGAAGACCTTCTCATGAAGAAGCACGGCTTCCCTCTGACGGCCGGTGACCGGGAGGGAATCGCCTGGGCTTTGAGCAACTACGCCAAATTCGGACCGGGAATCAGCTATGGTTCAAGCCTGTCCGCGGGTGTGCCGCCACCTGTGGTCGGAGCGAGCTCGGTTGGCCGCGGTTTCAACAACATGGCGACGTATCAGACTTTGATGTTGGCCGATGACGGACGAGGATTGAACCGGGGATACCTGTCGAACGACGAGAATTTCAATCTGGTGAAGGATCTCGAGACACGCAACCTCATCATTCCCGTTGTGGGCGACTTCGCAGGAAATAAGGCGATTCGCGCAGTGGGTCAGTACTTGAAGAGTATCGACGGCATGGTCTCTGCCTTCTACGTGTCCAATGTGGAGCAATTTCTCGTTCAGGGCAACACATGGGGCAACTTCTGCAGCAGCGTGATCTCTTTGCCTCATGATGACAGCAGCGTTTTTATCCGCTCTGGCGTCGGAGGTCCCTATACCGTGAACTCGACGGGAGGCAACGTCCAGAATTCATCGGCCGCGCCCATGTCACCGGAGCTGCAGTGCGCTCCGGCCGCCCGCTGATCGACGACTGGTGCGAAGTGCGGCTCGACCTTACTTTTTCCGAGGATCGCTCCGCTTCCCGACAAACCTGCTTGCGATGACGCTCAGACCCAGTGCCAGCGGAACCGCTGTGGCGTGATGGTGGCGAACGCTGGGTTCAACCGTAAGAGCCTGTAGAACCGTGCTGTGCACGGCAATAATCGCAAACAGAAGGCACAGGCTTGTGCGCGTATCCTTGCCTGAGAACAGAAGGGCGCCGAGAAGAATCAGAGGGGCATTGATCAAAAGGACACAATACGGCCAGATGGCGAAGTAATACTCGCGTGTGATGTTCCTCTTGAACGGCAGGTCCTTTGCATCCAGATGGTAGTGGGTGAGGAGTTTGAGGTCGTCAGCGCTCAACCCTCGTACCCCGGCTTCTTCCTTCAGGACTTCCCCCATGTAGGGTTTCGAGTAGAACTTCAGGTGGGTCTGGATTGCCAGCCGCATAACCCCGACGGGATCCCGGCGAATGACTCGCCATGCAACACGTTTCGATTCAACATTGGCCTTGTAGTCATCCTTCAACGCCTTCTGCAGACGCGGGATCAACCCATGATCATCGAACATCTCGGAGTTGCGCGAATGCATCTTCTGCGGCTCTATTGCATAAGCAAGGGGCGCGGCCAGGACTACGGCAACATCCGGGTTATCGGTGTCCGCCGCCGTAACCAGCGGCGAGACATTGGTGAGGAGGAAGAATCCGTCGGCATAAGTGTAAGCGGGAGGCAAGTGTGAGAGCGCTCCGTTCCAACTTTTGTAGGCCGCGTGCAAGCCGGCGAACAATCCAGCGCTGATCAGGACGTGAACGCCAAGTTGAGGAAGCAGGCGCTTCCATTGGCGGGGAAGACCACGCCATGCCTCGCCCGCGAGCAGTGGCGCGACTATTGTCACCGTTGCCAGCAGCGGCACGAAACTGACGCGAAATGCAACGAGTACCAGCCCTGCAACCTGCAACGCGGCCAGGGCCCATACCTTCCGGCTTCGAAGATATTCCAGGGCAAACCACAGAAAGAGCGCAAACACCGCCGTGCTCAGACTCTCCGTCATGACGAACCGCTCAAACAGGAGTTGCTGAGGCTCGAGAGTGATTGCAATCGCCGCTGCAGCCGCAATCGCGAAAGAGGTTCGGAAGTAACGAACGAGAATCGCCGCAGTCACGAGCGATGTCGCGATACCCGCGACGGTCTGAACCGCAACGAGGGAGCTGAGCGATCGCGATCGCGCCGTCAGTCCATAGACGATGTACCCATAGACGAAGGATCGGTCCGCCGGAATCCATCCCAGCATCGCCGTCGTCAGGTAACTCATCGAATCGCCGAGATAGACCTGAGGACTCGAATCCAGGACAAAGATAACGAGCTTGATAAAGGACAAGATCGCAGCCAAAACGAACCAGTGATTGGGTTGCGGATCGACGCGATTGGAATGGACGCGAGAGCTCATGTGTGGGGCCTGATCGCCTTTTGTAGCGGCGAGTATTATAGGGTCGCAGGCAACGTGTTTACGAACAAACAGAGGAAGCCGCTTACTTGAAGAAGTGAACCGGAATTGGAGAGACCCATGAAACTGCACGGCAAAAACCTGATTGCGGGCGAACCCGTCGTCGCCGCAGCCGGATACCTGTCCGGGCGCGGAGATCTGGCAAAGTTTGAGGAAGCTACGGAAACGCAAGTCCACCTGGCGTTCGAGGCCGCCGAGAAGGCGTTTCAGGAGTTTCGACGGACTTCTCCGGTGCGCCGGGCTGCGTTCCTTGAGCGCATCGCAGAAGAGATCGACCTGCTCGGCGACGATCTGCTGACGACTGGCAAACCAATCGTGTTGCAGGATGAGAATCCTCGCGGAATCTGGCGCCTCGTCGATGGACATCTGACAAGGGAGAAATTACAGTACGCGGATGACCTCCAGGCCTGAAGCGCGTTACAAAGGCGTATTTCCCGTTCTCCCCACCACGTTCTCCGAATCTGGTGAGCTGGACATCGAAAGTCAGAAGCGCTGCGTTGACTTCATGATCGACGCCGGGTCGAACGGGATCTGTATTCTCGCGAATTTCTCCGAGCAGTTTGTTCTCTCCGATCACGAGCGCGAAATCCTCACGACCACGATTCTGCGTCACGTTGCGGGAAGAGTGCCGGTGATCGTGACCACCACGCACTTCAGTTCGCGCCTTTGTGTGGAGCGTAGCCGGCGCGCCCAGGAGGAGGGTGCGGCCATGGTCATGGTGATGCCGCCTTATCACGGAGCAACGATTCGCGTTTCTGAAGCGCAGATTTACGACTTCTTCGGGGAGCTTTCCAGTGCGCTGCGCATTCCGATCATGATTCAGGATGCACCTGTCAGCGGCACTTTGCTCACTGCCGCATTCCTCGCACGGATGGCCAGGGAACTGGAGCGCGTCGCGTATTTCAAGATCGAGTCTGCGGGCGCGGCGACGAAGTTGCGCGAACTGATTCGCCTTGGCGGCGACGCCGTCGAAGGCCCCTGGGATGGCGAGGAGGGCATCACGCTGTTTGCCGACCTGGAGGCTGGCGCGACAGGAGCAATGACCGGCGGTGGCTATCCGGATGGTATCCGTCAAATCGTCGATGCATATGCGGCGGGTCGCCGCGAAGAGGCATTTGCGGCCTACGAACGCTGGCTGCCCCTGATCAATTACGAAAATCGTCAATGCGGCCTGCTGGCGAGCAAGGCTCTAATGAAAGAAGGCGGCATCATTGATTGCGATGCGCCGCGGCGTCCCCTCGTGAGCTTGCATCCTGACGTGCGCACAGGATTGATGGAGACTGCTCGGCGTTTGAATCCGATGGTGCTTCGGGCCGGTCGGTGATGCGAATCTGTCCAAGTCACGGATTAAGTTTCCGATATACCTCAGGCCGACGGGGCGTTCACGAGATTTCATATTTAGAAGTGTGTTTCGTGACCCTCTCCCTCCGGGAGAGGGTGTCGCGAAGCGACGGGTGAGGGATCTTCAAGCTTGTAAATCCCTCATCCGGCCCTTCGGGCCACCTTCTCCCGGTGGGAGAAGGTCCGCGCGACCACTAGGACAACTTGGACAGCTCTGCCTGGCTAGGAGGGGCCGATAAGTCCCCCTCGGAGAGGGTGTCGCAAAAGCGAACGGCTCATCCGGCGCCCCTTCTCTTGACCACCACTCCGGCGCAACTTGGACAGCTCTGAAAGGCGGGTCAAAAAATTCCATTTGGCTGTCTTGACACTTCACTGATCGTAGTGCTACTGTGCGTAGCACTACGATGAGTAACACTC
>Ga0070675_100002107_pt1 | contig 14716 bp, 13 predicted proteins | sample KBSM43metaG_FD_65343 | JGI IMG/M metagenome (GOLD analysis project Ga0070675, IMG submission 65343) | Miscanthus rhizosphere microbial communities from Kellogg Biological Station, Michigan, USA - KBS M4-3 metaG | ecosystem: Host-associated > Plants > Roots > Rhizosphere > Soil ...
TCCACAATGGAACTGGTTAAAAGAGTGATGGGTCTGGATTATTTTTAATGAAGATTTAGTATTTGTTTATATTTAAACGGACAAATGGCAAAAAGCAAAAAACCTAAACATATAGCGGTCGCGGGTAACATCGGTGCAGGAAAAACTACTCTCACTGAATTACTCAGCAAGCATTATAAATGGATTCCCCAATTTGAAGACGTTGATCATAACCCATACCTGTTCGATTTTTACGAAGACATGCCACGCTGGAGTTTTAACCTCCAGATATACTTTCTGAATAACCGACTGAATCAGCTCCTGGATATCCAAAGAGGCACCCAGACAGTTATCCAGGACAGAACCATTTATGAAGACGCCCACATTTTTGCTCCCAACCTGCATGAAATGGGATTGATGGGCAAACGCGATTACGATAATTATTTTGCTTTTTTTGAAACCCTTAAGTCGATGGTGCAACCGCCTGATCTGCTGATCTATTTAAAGGGCTCGGTGCCTACGCTTGTTGCGCAGATCCAGAAAAGAGGAAGGGATTATGAAGAAAATATTCGCCTCGATTACCTGAAAAGACTTAATGATTTTTATAATAAGTGGATTGAAAGTTATCGAGAAGGACCACTGCTTGTCATAGACATCGACAAAAATAAATTTCCTGAGAATGATGAGCATCTTGGTGAGGTGATCGGGAAGGTAGATGCGATGTTGTATGGATTGTTTTAATTTAATTGTATTTAGAATATTCTGCTAAGCTATTTAACATCACCTCTACTTTCTTATCCCATTTATTTTGTTCCGCAGTGTCTAATGAATGATCTGTGATCAGGTCGTATTGTTTCTGCATGCTCACATGCTCTTTCATCGTTTCATTATAAATATTATTGATATCCTCGTTTACAGTCTTGCTGTTGAATACATATTCATTCAGGTTTTTATTAAGCAGCCGTGCATGCGCCTCTGCAATATCAAAATGCCTTTGCTCATGACTAAGGATGTATTCATTTCTAATCCTTCCCCATGAAAGAAGTTTGTTGAACTTGCATTTGATAGTATGCTTTAATCCTTTATTGGAATATTCAAATCCTACGGTGATCGAACTATGGGTAAGTGCCGCATCGGTGGATGAAGGATCAGGTGTGCCTTTGAAATCGGCCCAGGTAAGCTTGCGCGTAGGGCTCCATTCGATCATGTTATCTTCTTTTGGAAAGGAGAAGAATAGGGTGAGTATGAATAAGATTATCCTGGGCAGCATTATGCTGCAAATTTATTTTAAGTGTGTTAATGTAAAAGTTAAATCCTCGGTGCGGCAGCCCGTATTTCAGGGTCAACACCCGCTTCAAATTTCTCAAAGTTCTTGATGAATTTTTTTGCCAGCATCAACGCATGCGCGTCATATGCGTCCTTATCCTGCCAGGTATCCCTGGTATATAAAATTTCAGAAGGTACATCCGGGCAAGAAGCAGGAATATCCATCCCAAAAACGGGGTGCCTGTCGTACTGAACATTTTTCAGGTGCCCTCCAATTGCTGCCCTGATCATTGCCCTTGTATATGACAATTTCATTCTTGAGCCTTTGCCAAAAGGTCCACCAGTCCAACCTGTATTGACCAGCCATACATTTACTTTATGCTTCCTTATTTTTTCACCCAGCATCGCAGCATATTTTCCGGGATGCAATGGCATGAACGGTGCGCCAAAACATGCACTGAAGGTTGAAACAGGTTCGGTTACCCCTGCTTCAGTTCCTGCAACCTTGGCAGTGTATCCTGATATAAACTGATACATGCCCTGGGCTGGTGTAAGCTTTGAAATAGGTGGTAATACTCCATAAGCATCGCAGGTAAGAAAAAATATGTTGGATGGAATGTTTCCTTTTGATGGTAGCTGTGCATGTCTGATAAAATCGATGGGATATGAAACCCTTGTATTTTCAGTTATGCAGGATGATGCAAAATTTATTTTGTTCGTTCCGGGATAGCAGACCGTATTTTCCAGGAGTGCTCCCTCTCTTATCGCTTGAAATATTTCGGGCTCTTTTTCTTCACTTAGGTCGATCACCTTTGCATAACAACCACCTTCAAAATTAAAAATGTTGTCTTTCGTCCATCCATGTTCATCATCTCCGATAAGTCTCCTCGAACTATCAGCGCTGAGTGTTGTTTTACCGGTTCCGCTCAATCCAAAAAACAGTGCGGTGTCGCCATCATCACTCATATTAGCAGAGCAATGCATGCTGAGTACTTCACTCTTGTGGGGAAGCAGGTAATTGAGCACCGTAAAAATGCCCTTTTTAATTTCCCCTGTATAACCGGTTCCTGCAATCAGGATCATTTTATGCCTGAAGCTGATCACCGCTGCATTCTTTTGTCGTGTTCCGCATTCTTTGGGATCCAGTTCGAGACCAGGTGCTGCCATCACATGCCATTCAGGTTTAAAATTTTCAAGCTCATTTTCACCAGGCCTGAGGAACATGTTATAAGCGAATAAGTTTCCCCAGGGTTTTTCATTGATCACACGGACATTAAGCCGGTACCTTGGATCGGCGCAGGCATAGCAATCACGGATCCATAGTTCCGGGATCTTCTCCAGGTATTCAATCATTCTATCGAAAATCTTGTTGAAATGTTCGGTATCGATCGGAATGTTGAAGTTGTTCCAGTCGATATTATCCGCTGTGATGTTGTCCTTAACAATGAATTTATCCTTTGGACTCCTGCCGGTGAACTCCCCGGTATGAATAATCAGTGCCCCGGTATCACTGAGTTTACCCTCTCCCATCATCAGGGTTTGCTGTACAAGTTCTTCCGGTGTTAACTGGTAATGTGGAAGTTTAGGTAAAAGCAGGTCCAGGCGGACCTGCCTTTTTCTGGTGGCAATCGAAGAGACCATCATAAGGCAAGCACTTGTTTAGATAACAAAGATAAAATGAGATTTTATCTAAAACAAAGCCCATAAATCTGATGAATATCAAAAATATCAATAAAATAGATGGAATTATTAAATATTATCTAACTAACAAGTGTTAGCTTCATTTCGTAATGATAAGATTTGCCATATCGTTATACCAAAACTAAATCTCCTATTTTTACACCCTCTTACGAACGTTTAAAACAGGCAACTTCCGGATGAAACACCTCCCGCTGGATCCTACGATCTTCACAAGTAACAGGAAAAGATTTACAGAAAAAATGGTAAAGAACGCTATCGCCATTTTTAATAGCAATGATGAGATGCCTGCCAACGGCGATTCGCTCTACCCTTTCCAGCAAAATTCAGATCTTTTCTGGTTATCAGGGATCCTCCAGGAGGATACGATGGTGATCCTGTACCCCGATAATCCCGACCCAAAATTCAGGGAAGTGCTGGTGCTCATAAGACCTAACGAACTGAAAGAAAAGTGGGATGGAAAAAGACTACGGGCTGAGGAAGCAAAAAAAATGTCGGGTTTTGAAACTATTGTATGGCTCGATTCAGTTGAAGGGTTGCTTCAGCCATGGCTTCACCAGGCAGATCACATCTATCTCAACACCAACGAGAACGACCGCAAGCATACTGATGTACAGTCAAGGGATTACCGTTTCGCGGAAGAAATGAAATCAAAATACCCAGCTCACAATTATGAAAGAAGCGCAAAGATCCTTAAAGAATTAAGAGGGGTAAAGCTGAAAGAAGAAATTGAAGTGGTTCAAAAAGCAATAGACATCACCCACAACGCTTTTGAAAGAATATTGAAAATGATCAGACCAGGCATAATGGAATATGAGATAGAAGCTGAAGTTGTCCATTCATTTTTATCACAGGGAGCATCCGGTGAGGCATACGACAGTATCATCGCATCGGGCGACAGGGCGAGAACTCTTCACTATATCGCGAACAACCAGGAATGTAAAGACGGAGAACTGATTCTGATGGATTTTGGAGCGCGTTATGGCAACTATTGTGCAGATCTTTCACGTACAGTTCCTGTGAATGGAAAATTTACAAAAAGACAGGCAGAAGTGTACAATGCATGTTTACATTTGCACAACTATGCAAAATCGTTGCTTAAACCGGGAATTTCCATCATAGAATACACGGATAAAGTTGGAGAGGAAGCAACAAAAATTTTTATCGGTCTTGGTATTCTCAGTGAGGCGGATGTGAAAAATGAAGACAAAGAAAACAGGGCCTACAGAAAATACCTGTATCACGGTATATCGCATCACCTCGGTATAGATGTGCATGACCTCGGTACAAGAACCGGACCTTTGCAACCGGGAATGTTACTGACGGTAGAGCCGGGAATTTATATTGAACAGGAACAGATAGGCATCAGGATAGAGAACAATGTATGGATAACGGAATCCGGTAATAAAGACCTGATGGAAAAAATTCCCATTACGGTAGAACAGATCGAGACCCTGATGAAGAAATAAAAAGCAATATGACGAAACAGATCCCAAACCTTTTCACATTACTTAATCTCATTTGTGGCTGCCTCGCGATCATTTTTGTGCTGCAAACCGGTGAAATGCTTGTGGTACAAAGTGAAGAAGGAACATGGGTACCGCAACTGCCGGAAAAAATATGGTGGGGATCAATATTCATTGGCATAGCAGCGATAGTTGATTTTTTAGACGGATTTGTAGCTCGTTTATTTAATGCAACATCTGAAATGGGCAAACAACTGGATTCACTCGCTGATGTTGTAAGCTTTGGCGTTGCTCCCGGTATTATTTTGTACCAGTTGCTGCGCATTAGTTTTATACAGGAAGAAGATGGTCTCGACGTTACTCTTTGGGCTTTGCTTCCTGCATTGATCTTTCCTGCAGCCGCTGCATGGAGGCTTGCAAGATTTAATCTTGAAAATAATACAGGTGCCGATTTCACAGGTGTACCAAGTCCTGCTGCGGGACTGTTCATTGCATCGCTGCCTTTGATACTTTTCTATAATTATTTTAATATCGCTGCCGTACTTGTGAACAAATGGGTGCTTTATGCGATCATCATACTGCTTAGTTACCTGATGATTTGCAATACCCCCTTTATGGCCCTGAAATTCGGGAAGGCTGCCTCAAAAAATAATCTTTCTAAAATAATTCTTGCTGCAGTTGCAGTTATTGCTGCCATATTTTTAAAATGGCTTGCAGTACCGGTGGTATTCTTGGTGTACGTAATTTTATCGTTGACAACTAAAAAACAATTGAAATGACCTATACAGTTCAGGTTAAAGTGATGCCTTTGAAAGAATTGCTCGACCCGCAGGGAAAAGCTGTGATGACAGGACTAAAAAACCTGGGTTTGCCTTCAGTTTCCGATGTAAGGATCGGAAGAAATATACAACTGCAGGTTGATGCCGAATCAGAAGAAAAAGCAAAACAGATAGCCGAAGAGGCATCGAGAAAATTGCTTGCCAATGAAGTGATGGAATATTTTGAAGTGGAATTAAAAAATTAATGTGTTATATATAGTTCCCACACCTATCGGCAATTTGCAGGACATTACTTTAAGGGCCCTGGAGATGCTGAAAAAAGTGGATCTAATCCTTGCCGAAGACACGCGCACTTCTTCTAAACTACTGAATCACTACGGCATCCAGAAACCGGTAACGCCTTTTCACCAGCACAACGAACACCAGGTGCTGCAACATCTTATTTCACAGCTCGGGAACGGCAAAACCATGGCGCTTGTTACAGATGCGGGTACCCCTGGCATTTCAGACCCAGGCTTTCTGCTTGTTCGTGAATGCATAAGGGCAGGCATAAAAATTGAATGTTTACCGGGAGCAACAGCCTTTGTTCCGGCGTTGGTGAACAGTGGCCTTCCATCTGACAGGTTTTGTTTTGAAGGATTTCTTCCGTTGAAAAAAGGGAGACATACCTTGCTCACAAAACTCTCAACAGAAGAAAGAACGATAATACTATATGAATCACCTGTACGCCTTGTTAAAACACTAAAAGATCTTATTGAATATTTCGGGGCTGAACGTCAATGCAGTGTAAGCCGGGAGCTTACAAAGATGTTTGAAGAGAATGTAAGAGGCAGTTTACAAGAGGTTTTACATCATTTCTCCGAAAAAAGTGTTAAAGGAGAAATCGTTGTAATTCTGGAAGGAAAAAATATATAAAATTGGACTGTTTATTGATATTATACCTTTGTCGTAATATCCTAAACTTCTATTACTATGTATACTGAAGGATTTGAAGGCCTTGAAGAGGCGGAAAAAGAATCGCAAAAAACCTTTGGAGCATCGCAGGATATCAATAGATTAATCCGCGAGAACGACAAACTGAAAGCGAGCCTTGAAAAAGAAAAGTTTTTCAACAAACTTCTCGACCAGGAAATACAGGAACTGAAGACCTCCCTTCCAAATGGGCATCCGTCCTACGACAGTGAATATTGGTCAGGGAGAAAACGTGTATCAAGAAGCGCCTTTTTTACTTTACTTTTTATCACACTTGCCATGGGAGCATATATAGGCTATGGCATTTACTACAATAAAAATTTCAACTATCTCAGCATTGGCAAATACGGCATCAGTATAGCGCCTTCTGAAAAAAATACCAATAGTGTTACGGCTGTACAGCCTACTAACAGTATTGAACAGCCGAATACAAATGTTGAGCAAACAAATGCGAATACAGCAGATATTCCCGCTGGTGCCCAATCAGAAAAACAAAATCTACCAGCGTCCACAAGAATTCCACCGCCTGCTGTAAAAGATTCCGTTCCCAATATTATTGGATCTCAGAAAACTGAAGCAGCCAAACAACCTCAGAAACAAAAAGCCGCTGTGGTTATTACTCCTGACGAGGAATACAATGAAGAGGAAGTGAATGCTGCTCTCCGGGAACCTGTGAAACCGGTAACAAAACCAGTAAATAAACCTGCTGTGGAAACGGCTGCAGCAAAGACTCCGCCCCCAGCCAACACAGAGCCTGCAACAACCACAGCAGTTGAATCAAGAACGGTTATCGGCAGGTACCATATCGCATCAAAAGCCAATTTTTACAATGCCCCGGACGAAAATACAATGCGCAGTACTTTTATTTCAGGTAATAAAACTGTAGGTGCACTTGAAGAAAAAAATGGATTTATTTTTGTTGAATACACGAATGATCTCGGATTTACTTCGAAGGGTTGGTTGAGCAAAAGAGATCTTACCAAAGAGTAATTTATTTATTCCTTTAAAAAATACTTTTTTTACCCGCCTACGGCGGGTTTTGTTTTAATATTAAAAAAATGCCCCCCGAATAATCAGGGGGCCAACAACTAAAAACAGAAATAAGAAAGTCAAAAAATCCAATTACCATGTTACGGGCGTTAGCTGTAACATGATAAAATCGGTGAAGCCTAATCCGGCTTCTTTCCGTCCAGGAAAGTATTTATAGTAGAAATAGGACCGTTATTTCGGTCGTCGGGCTTTACTTCGTAATTGCTGTAGAAATTTTCAACATGCGAGATACTGTTGTAGAGATCCAAATTGCGGCGGATATAAGCCGGCACGGTTTCAAACTCATTGTTCGGGTCAGCAGCATTTATGTTGAACGAAAGGTTGCGCAATTTCTGTATTCGTTCTGCTGCCCGGCGCTTCTGTTGCTCTGCTTCGTCCTGCATCGCAGGTTCCTCAGCAGAAGATTGCACCGGAACATTTTCTTTGGTTTGATAGGCCCTAGACTCATCCGCCGCCGCTGGAATGTCATCCTTAATCACTAATTGCATTGCCGCGGAAGGTTCTTCTTCCATGACCGGTTCTGTTTTCGTGGTAAGGACTGGTTCCTTCACAGGTTCAGGGTTGGTAGTCCCTCTATTTTCAGCTTCCGCATAAATATTGGATGGCCTTGCGAGGTATCCTCCCGACACTGCAGATGTGGAAGGCGTACCCGAAAATACCCATTCTATAGTATTTTGTTCACGTAATGTTTCTATATTATTTTCCACAGTAATTTTACCGGGTTCCATCGTAAAATCCCCACCCTCTGGTTCGTCTGCTTCAGCTACATTCAATGTAGGCCTAAACTCATCTTTGATTGCTACCGGTTCTTCTATGTGTAATTTTTTCTCTTCAACGACCGCAGCATCAGGAACTTCGGCAATAACTTTTTTTACCTCATTTTGCGGTGCCAGTGTCAGCACAATCTTTTCATTGGGATCAGCTTCTGCTTGTTTAGGCTTTTTCTTATCAAATGGATCCTTGTGCTCGAAGCCTGTGGCAATAAGGGTAATACCGATTTTGTCGCCGAGGTTGCTATCATATCCCATTCCCAGGATAACATCGGTTCCTTCACCAGCCTGCTCTATAAGATAATTCTGAATGATCTCCACTTCATCCATAGTGAATTCATGTTCTCCTTCAGAAGAATTGATATTAATAAGTATCCATTTCGCGCCGCGGATATCATTGTCGTTCAGCAATGGAGATGTGAGCGCTTCTTCGATAGTGCGTTGAGCGCGGTTCTCACCTCCGCAGGCTGCACTGCCAAGTATGGCAACACCACCATTACGCATCACAGTGCATACATCGGCAAAGTCTACATTGATCTGGCCGGTACTGTTGATTACATCTGTGATACATTTTGCTGCTGTAGCAAGAACATTGTCGGCACGATTGAAAGCTTCCTTCATTTTCAGGTTACCGAACTGGTGACGAAGTTTGTCGTTGCTGATCACCAGCAATGTATCAACATACTGTTTCATCACCCTGATACCGTCTTCCGCCTGCATCTGTCTTTTTTTCCCTTCATAAGAAAATGGCGTTGTTACGATCCCTACAGTAAGGATACCAAGCTCTTTACAGATCTTTGAGATGATAGGTGCTCCACCGGTACCGGTTCCGCCTCCCATGCCTGCAGTGATGAAGGCCATCTTGGTATTTACTTCAAGAATTCTTTTTATTTCTTCAAGACTTTCTTCGGTTGCCTGCCTGCCGATATCAGGATTTGCACCCGCACCAAGGCCCTGTGTTAAATGCGGACCGAGCTGTACCCTGTTGGGTACTTTGCTCTGAGAAATTGCCTGGGCATCTGTATTGCAAATAATGAAATTTACTCCTTCTATATTCTGACTGAACATGTGGTTGACCGCGTTGCTGCCACCTCCTCCAACACCTACTACCTTGATGATGGAAGATTTTTCTTTAGGTAGATCAAAATGGATCATTGTATTTTTTTTTAAGTGGGTTAGATATTTTTATCTTAAAAGTGAAAACCTAAAAGTGAAAAGTGAATACAGATAATACTTTTCACTTTTAGCTTTTAACCTTTAACTTATAATGCGTGATCTTCTTCTTCTTTAAACAGATCAATTAATGTAACCTTGAACTTGCCCCAGAAATCTTTCAGCCCTTTCCTGTTCTTTACTTTTTCTTCACGGCTTATTTCATCTTCGGCTTCATCTGCAAATGTTTCCTGCCTTCTCAGCGTCTCCGGAACTTCAACTCTTGCAATTCTCGTTTCAAATTGTTTCCTGTTATGCTCGTAATCGCTATATCCTTTCAAAATAAGCCCGATGCAGGTTGAATATGTTGGCTTGGCAAGCTCTTCAATATGACCGGGGGCAAGATGTTCATTGGGATAACCGATCCTCGCATTCAATCCCGTTGTATACTCAGTAAGTTGTATCAGGTGTTTCAGTTGGGCACCTCCGCCTGTTAGCACGATTCCTCCATTCAGCATTTTATTGTCGAGGCCAACCTGTTTAAGATGGAACGTTACAAAATCCATTATTTCGCTCATGCGCGCCTGGATGATATTTGCAAGATTCTTTACACTGATCTCCTTGGGCGGCATTCCGCGTAAACCCGGAATAGTGATCACTGCATTGGCTTTCGCCTCATTTGACAAAGCAGATCCGAACTGAACTTTCATTTGCTCAGCCTGTGTTTTTAAAACACCAAGTCCGGTTTTTATATCATTCGTTATGTTTTCACCACCGAATGGGATAACAACTGTATGCTTCAATATCCCTTCATAAAAAACAGCGAGGTCGGTAGTACCACCGCCGATATCCACTATAGCTACTCCTGCTTCGAGATCTTCCTGTCCCATTACTGCGGATGAGGAGGCAAGAGGTTGCAGCACGAGATCTTTGGTACGGAGCCCGCTTTTTTCAACAGCACGGTTGATATTCCGGATAGCATTTTTATCACCTGTGATGATATGAAAGTTGGCTCCGACCTTTACACCACCATAACCGATTGGGTTGGGTATGTTTTGAAAATTATCCACTGTAAATTCCTGGGGGATCACATCAATGATCTGATCGCCGGCAGGAATATATGTTTTATACTGATCGGCTACCAGCTGGTCGATTTCCTTCTGGGAGATTTCCTCTTCATTCTGATGCCTTACGATGTCGCCTCTTGTCTGTAAACTTTTGATATGATGTCCTGCAATACCAACATACACTTCAGAGATGTCGAGATTGGGATTTGATGCATAACAATTGTCGAGCGCCATTTTAATGGCCTTGATGGTTTCATCTATGTTCAATACCTGTCCGTGCTTTACTCCGTTCGAATTTGCCCTGCCGAACCCGATGATCTCGAGTTTGCCGAATTCATTTTTTCTTCCTGCTATAGCGGCGATCTTTGTTGTGCCGATATCCAGTCCTACGATAATGGGTTGTTCAGTGTTCATGATGGTATGCTGTTTTAGTTGTTAGTCAGTTATTATACGACGCTTAAAAGATTATTTATTTTTTTTAACACCTATGATCTCATTGTTATATTGAACTTTTATCCTTTCATATTTCTCCATACCCGTTTTTGCAAGCACCTGTTTGTAAAAAATAAACAGCCTTTTAAATTTTGCTTCATAATTACTTCCATCCCCGAATTCAATGATGTGATTGCCGATAGTCGGAATCATTTCAAATTCTTTTACAGGAGTGATGTCGATCTGGCTGATCTGCGCCATCCAGAATGGATCGTTCAGCACAAAAAGGCTCAGGTCTTTGATGTCCCTGATGAGTTTTCTTTCAGCAGGGGTTCTGTCTTTTTTCGCATCAATCGGGTAACCTGTAAATACCGGAAGCTTTGCCGACATTTTTTCCGATAATGGCATTCGTTGTCCGCTGCTGTCAATGTAAAAACTCCCTCCTGAAGTTGAGAACATCCTCGCCACCGGTATTCTCTGTTCAACAATCACTTTCAGCTTTTCACTATTGTCGAAAAATATTTCAGCATCCTTTACCCACGATTCTTTTTTCAGTCTCGCTTCTATAATGTTCAGATCAATTGACTTTACAGGCTTGTTCTTAAAGACTATCGTTTTATTTGCGGTAAGCACCTTTTCGACATCCTTCTTATCAATGAACAGCGCCTTGTCGGCTTCTTTTATTTCAATTTCATATCCTTTGCATACCTGGTGATTCCTGGCATTTACAGCTGCTATGAGCAACACAACGAATCCGGTACCCACGAATATCCAGATTGAGATAAAAATGATCCGTTGTATATTTTTTGTGAGGCTCATATTTTCGATGAACTTAAAATCTGTTTTATTTGTTCCACCAGGCTATCTATATCTCCTGCGCCTGCCGTTATGAAAAGGTGATCATGCACTTCTTTCTTTGACACTTTTTCTTTCATGTAATCAATAACCATTTTTTTATCGAGTATCCTTACATTCTCATTTTTCATTTTCCCGGTAATGATTTCTGCTGTCACGCCGGGAATCGGCAATTCACGTGCGGGATATATTGGAAGCACGATCACCTCATTTGCTATTCCGAGTGTTTTTGCAAAATCATCTGCCAGGTCCCGCGTCCTGGTGAAAAGATGCGGCTGAAAGATCACCGTGCAATGCATTCCCGGAAAAAGATTCATCGCACTTTTTAACAATGTTCCAAGTTCTTCAGGGTGATGCGCATAATCATCTATATATACCAGGTGCTTTTTCTTGATGATGTATTCAAATCTTCTCTTTACTCCCCTGAAATCCTCTACCGCCGACTTTATCGCTTCCGTCTCAATTTTCAGTTGCCTTGCCACTCCAATGGCCACGCTTGCATTTTCTACGTTGTGGAGTCCGCCCATATTTAATGCCACATCTTCAATCAGCTCATCATCAACCTTTACATCAAAAATGTAATAACCATTCATCATCCTGATATTATCCACCATTATATCTGCACTCTCTTTAAGACTATACGTGATCCTTTTAGGTGCGCTGAATTCTTCCATTCTCGCGAGCCCTTCTTTAATAAACAATATTCCATCACTTTTTATCTTGCCCGAAAATTCAATAAACGAATCCTGCATCGCCTTTTCATTTCCATATATGTCGAGGTGATCCGCATCCATTGCCGTGATCACCGCCATGTCGGGACTCAATTTCAAAAAGCTCCTGTCGTACTCATCAGCTTCAATCACGCACATATTCCGCTCGCTGCTCCAGAAATTACTGTTGTAGTTGGCAGAAATCCCCCCGAGAAAAGCATTGCAGCCATAACCCGTGTCTCTCAGGATATGTGCGATCATTGTGCTGATGGTGGTTTTTCCATGAGTACCCGCAACACATATATTAAATGAACTTTCTGTTATTACACCAAGCACTTCGCTTCTTTTCAAAACCGGGTAATTATTAGTCCGGTAATACTGCAGCTGCTTATGCTCTGCCGGAATGGCCGGCGTATACACAACCAGCTGTGCATCTTTCGGAGCAAGCTCCACATCATCTTTGTACACCACTGCAATGCTCTCGTTAACCAATTGTTTGGTGAGCGGCGTTTCAGTTCTGTCGTAACCACTTACTTTTTTTCCGTGAAAGAAAAAATACCTGGCCAGTGCGCTCATACCTATGCCACCAATTCCAATAAAATAAATCCGCTCTATGTTTTTCAGTTCGATCATTTGATGGTATCCAGAATTTCCTTTGCTATTATTTGGTCAGCATCGGTAACGCCGAGCTTTCCAATATTTTCTTTCAGTTCATCCTGTAATTCTTGATTCAACGCAAGATCGATGATGGTATTTACCAGGTTACTTCTTGCTTCTGCATCCGCGATCATCAGAGCCGCTTTTTTATCCGCGAGTTGTTTTGCATTCACGGTCTGATGATCTTCGGCTGCAAATGGATAGGGCACGAATATTACGGGCTTCTTTACAACACTTAATTCTGCTATGGCCATTGCTCCCGACCTCGACACTACCAGATCAGCTGCTGCAAATGCATATTCCATTTTTGTGATGAAATCATTTGTCCACACATTCTTTCTCCCTGTTGAGATCTGTCGCGCATCTGCCGCGTAGGGCTTGCCGGTTTGCCAGATCACCTGCAGGTTGTTCGCCGAAAAGTCTCCTATCGCTGCCGCAATGGCATCATTTATATTTTTTGCACCGAGACTGCCACCCGTCACCAGCACAATTTTCCTGGTTGGATCGAGTTTGAAATACCCGGCACCTTCTTCACGGGAAATATTTCCTGCCGCTATGCTATTGCGGATCGGGTTGCCAGTGATCATCATTTTTTCCGAAGGGAAAAATTTTTCCATCCCTTCTCCGGCAACAAAGATCTTCGTGGCCTTTCTACCCAGGAGCATATTTGATTTTCCCGCAAAAGAATTCGATTCATGTATGAATGTCGGCAGGTGCTTTGATTGAGCATACCTCAGAACCGGGTATGTAGAATAGCCTCCCACTCCGATCACTGCATCAGGCCTATAGCCCTTAAATATTTCACTCACCTGGACAAAACTTTTTACGATCTTGAATGGAAGTGAAAAGTTTTTTATCAAAGAACTTCTGTTGAATCCTGCTATATCAATACCTATTATCCTGTATCCTTCCTTTGGTACTTTTTCCATTTCCATTTTTCCCTTTGCGCCTATAAATAATATGGTAAGCGCAGGGTCTAACTTCATCATAGCGTTGGCGATCGCCACAGCCGGAAAAATATGGCCGCCGGTTCCTCCTCCTGCTATGATCAAACGTTTAGGCATTTACAGTTTTTGGTTCAGTTTCGTTTCCTTCCGAGCGTTCAACATTTCGAGCTACACTTAATATTATTCCTATCGCAAGGCATGTAAATAAGAATGAGCTTCCTCCCATACTCACCAACGGGAGCGTTACTCCTGTTACAGGAAATAGGTTTACGTTCACTGCCATATTGATCAGCGCCTGTATCACCAGTGTAAAGCTTAGCCCTAATGCAAGGAAAGCTCCGAATGCATATGGACATTTCTTAAATATCCTGATGCTCCTGTATAAAAACACCAGGTATATAAAAATGATGAACATCCCGCCGATCATTCCGTACTCTTCAATGATTATCGCATAAATGAAATCGGAATAAGGATGCGGCAAAAAATTTCTCTGCTCACTGTTGCCTGGGCCAAGTCCTATCAATCCACCTTTCGCAATAGCAATCTTTGCCTGGTTCACCTGGTAATTTTCTTCTTTGTCAGTTTGTTTTGAATCGTATGCAAAATTCTGCACACGTTTTATCCAGGTGGGCATTCTTCCTATTTCCAGCAATGCCGGAAGATCTTTGGATTTTCCTTCCTCTTTATCATAATACGCAATAGAAATAATCACCAGTATGAAAACCGGGATTGCAGCGATGCCAATAGTTGCGCCGATGTGTTTCATACTTACGCGGCCGATGAACATCAGCAACAGGCTTGTAGCACCAATCAGCAATGCTGTTGAAAGATTTGCCGGCGCCACCAGTACGCAGGTGATGACGACAGGGATGATGATCGGCAGAAATCCCTTTTTAAAATCTTTGATCACCTCCTG
>Ga0070675_100002111_pt1 | contig 14688 bp, 16 predicted proteins | sample KBSM43metaG_FD_65343 | JGI IMG/M metagenome (GOLD analysis project Ga0070675, IMG submission 65343) | Miscanthus rhizosphere microbial communities from Kellogg Biological Station, Michigan, USA - KBS M4-3 metaG | ecosystem: Host-associated > Plants > Roots > Rhizosphere > Soil ...
GGCGTGTTGCTGCACAGGACGCCGGCGTTCCTGACGAACGGCACGTACCTGCTCCTGGTCGCGGCAGCCACTGCCGCGATTGCGATCGGCACGCAGGAGCGAGTGTGGCGTCCGAAGTGGGCGACCTTGGTGAAGCTCGTCGAGTGGATCGATGCCGTCGGTGTTCCCGCGTACGCGGTCGTCGGCATGCAGTTGGCTCAGGCGCAAGGACTCTCGACGGCCGGTGTCGTCCTGGTGGGTGTGCTCAACGGCGTCGGAGGCGGCGTGCTGCGCGATGTGCTGGTGAATGACCCCCCCCATCTACTACTCCCAGGCCAGTACACGACGCTGGTCCTGCTCCTCGCCTGCATCACCTTCGTCGTCCTGACGCGTTGGAGCAGCATCGCCGCGACGCCCGCCGGCCTTGCCGCGATGTTCATGTTCTTCGTCATCCGGGCCTTCACCATTCGGTTCAATTGGCAGACAAGGGCGTTGCTGAGCGAATCGCCACCCCAATCGTGAAGCCGGTTGATCACCAACTCAACCCGTCAGTTTGCGTGCCCTGATCACGAGGCCTGCAACCGGGTCGTCGAGGCGGCGATGGCCGGCCCCGTCCTCGTCTTCGAGCCAGCGCGGCCCGATGAGGGCGAACATGATGTCGGCGGCCTTGACCCGCGCTTCCAGCACTCGGCGGAAGTCGACGCCGACTTCAATGCTATCGACATCGATGAAGACCGAATCCTTACCGACGACCTCCTCCAGGCTCTTCGAGGACAACGAGGCGTTCAATTGCAGTGCGGACCGGCTCAGGCCGAGAAGCGGATCAGCCGTTGCCGCGCGGTGTCGAGCAAGTGCTCGAGTTCCGCATCGAGCTTCAGATCGGACTCGTCGAGCAGCATGTACTTCACCGTGATGCCCAGGTCGCTGCCCAGGGCGGTGACCAGATCCTGCAGCACGTTGTAGGCGCCCCGCGTGGTTTTGACGCTCTGCGTGGGCTCGCCGGACAGGGTGGCGGCATAGGCGCTGCAGTCGCAGAGCTGGTCGCGGTCGTCGATGTAGACGCTGCCGCTGATCACCTGGCAGCCATGCGACCAGTTTCCCACCACGTTGAGGCCGCGGCCGCCCCAGTGCACATTGATCGTGTCGTTGGTCTCCAGCCCCCGATCGAGGTCGGACTCTTCGTAGCGCAGGTCCTTCGAGCGCACCACCAACACACCCGACTTGCCCAGGCTGACCGGCCGCAGGGCCAGGTAGGTTTTCTGATGCCAGCCGAAGTGGTAGTGGTGCTGGCCCTGCACCAGGAATGGCGGGTCCAGTTTCGCGCCCTTGTCGTCTTCGCCCGAAGAACCAGGCTCCGTGGAGCCCTGGAACTTGAACACCAGCCCCTTGATCAGCAACACCAGCACGTCGTCCGAACGCTGTTCGAACTGGTGGCGGCGGATGCCAATCAGGTGGATGTTGCCGGCCGCAGCGAAGTCCCAGTCCGCGACCTTGCGCGTGTCGGTGGCGCCGCTGTAGGCGTTGACCATCTGCAGCATGCGGTTGGGTTCGGCCAGGTAGTGCTGCTTCACGCGCTCCAGCAACGCCAGCCACTGCGTGTATTCGCCCGCGCCCAGCGTGCCAGCCTGCCACTGCTCGACGGTGGCAGCCCAACGCGGCCGCTTGCCGCCAGACAGCCAGTCGCGCAGGTGGCCCTGCGACACCGGCCCGAATTGACCGTCCGGCCTGCAGTCCTTGCGCCCTTCCACCGCGTACAGGTACTCCTGGAACAGGCGGATTGCCGACTGCGTGCGGTAGCCGCAGATCCCATCTTCCTTGCCGCCGGGAAAGAACCCCAGGCCCTTGAGCGCCCGTTGCACCTCCACCACCGACATCGCCTTGTCGTCGCGGGCGTAGGGCTTGAACGCGACTTTGTCCACGCCCGGCTTGATCAGGCTATAAGGCACGCGTCCGGTGGACTCCAGCTCAGAAATGTAGGCCTTGCACTGAGCGTCGGACACGCCGGCGTCGCAGCAGCCAAGTTCGATCACGTTGCTCACGAAGGCTCCTTGCAAAGATTAGATGCACATTCAGTCAACCTTCGCCAGCGCTAATACCGACGATTCTCCCCGGGAACCCCAGCCGAGCTGTGCGGCGTGAGTTCAAGATCACGGCGTGAAACCGTTCGAGTTTCCGCTCCTCACCGACGAGAACGTCGGTCCAGAGATGGTCGATGGCCTGCGAGCCCGAGGGTCCGACGTTCGCACGGCGCTCGAGGAAGGACTTGCGAGTCGGCCTGACACAGAGGTCCTCAAACGGCGGAACGGCGCGATGGAACGATCCTCGTTCGGATCCGCAACGCAATCGATCGGCCGCTGAGCGGCGCGACGAACCGCTAAACGGCCTGCGCTTGCAGCTCCGGCTGTTGAATGGCCAGCGGCAGTCCGGGATCCATGAGCCCCATCCCGCCGTCCACGGCGATGAGCTGACCCGTAATCCACGCCGCCTCGTGCGAGCAGAGCAGCGTGACCGCGTTGCCGATGTCCGCGGGCGTGCCCAGCCGCCGCATCGGCGTCCACCCGTTCCTGTGGTGGTCGCGGATCATCTGCACCACCGGCTCCGGCAGGGTGTTCAGCACGCTGTCTTCGATCCATCCAGGGCTGATGGTCTTTGCGGGGCCTGCACGGTTTCGGCGCGTTAGTTCTCGAGACTCCGCACGGGGTTTCGAGGAGAACGTGTCGGCCCAGGCCCTTGAATGCGCGCGCTTTCGATCGAGCGCACCAGCCTCAAGCCGCACTGTCTGTTCAGTCGGGCCTTCGCGGAAGGCGGAAGGGGTTTGGCCATGAAGACTCGGAGCCACCTGGCGAGCATCAGATATCCGCTCGGCTCATTCGGTCTCCTGCTGGTCGTCCTGGTGGGCAGGCTGGCGGATCACGCCTATCCATCGAGCTCCGCGCACTACGGGCGGGTCACGCCGTTCCTGGCGCGCCGCGCTATCGACGGCATCGCCGTCGTGGGCTGGACTATCGATCGCCTCGGCGACTGGATGTCCAGAGGCAGCGCGTCCCGAGACGTCCGGCGGGACGCGGCTGTGGTTGCGCCGACCCGGAAACGGAAGCCGGCCTGACGAGCGCGCTCACGGCAGGAAGTGGCGTCTACCGCGTCTTGTGCTCGATGAGCTCGATCGCGTTGACGCCGCCGACTGAGCGCGCCTTCTTGCGAACGGACGTCGACTTCACGGCACGACGAGACGCGAGCGGGCCGTTCGGGCCGATCGAGGCGAAAGATGTCGCCATGAAAGCATCCTCGGAAATAGCTTAACTGCGCGGGCCCGTCACGAAACGATAATACGGTCATGCGGCCGCTGGTCGTCTCCGCGCTATTGCTCTGCTCTGGTCAAACAGTGTGCCTGGCGCAGGAACCGCAAGCCGTCGTCGATCGTTTCTATCCGCAACAACTGACCGCGTCTCGCCCTGAGGGGCGGCATACGTGCTTCATGGTGCTGCGGTTGACATCGATCAACGAACCCGATGCCATCGCCGCGGGTTACACGGACGGCACGGCCGTAGTCCTCAGGCTGTTGACTCGTATCGCGCCCGACACCTACGTGGTGTCCTATGAAACGACGGCATTACTGCGCGCGTCCGGGACCAGCTGCAACTTCACAGGGCCCGATCTCGATGGCGACGGGCAGCCTGATGTGCAGTTGGAGGTGTCGTCGGGCACGGTCTCGGGCACTTGGATCTTCAAGTGGACCGGGGACACGCTCGTGCCCCGGAGCCTCCCTGTGGCAGGTGGACGGTGAAGGTGCCTGAGAGAACGGCGTCGACCTTGTCCAGGCTATGCGAGTGCTCCGGGACCGTCGTGCCGGCCGGATAGACATAGCGAGCGACGAGATAGCCCGCAGACTCGAGCTTGCGCCGCCGACTTCGTTCGGAGCCGGCCGCAGCAGCCGCTGAGTGCATTCCTGCAGCGTCAGGCGTCAGCCGGCGTTGCCTAGGAAGCGATTTCGACTGAAGTAGTCTTAGGCAATGAGCTCGACGCTTCCGACCAGCCACGTCCGCCAAGCGCGCGGCGCCGGTCTCGCTCTGACAGCCGTGCTGCTGGCGCCGGCCGTTGCTTTTGCGGCACCGCCTGAGTATCGAGCCGCCCCGTGTCATGGGGACTACGCCGGCATCGCCCAGACCGTGACATGCGGCACCCTGGTCATTGACGAGACACGGGGCAGCAACAATGGCCGGCGCGTGGCGTTGCCCGTCGCGGTCGTCAAAGCGTTGAAGCCCCGCGCGGGCGCGGTCCCCGTGATCTATCTGCATGGCGGGCCTGGCGGGGGCGCCATCGACGGCCTGCCCGATGCATTGCGCGCAACTCGCGGAACGGAACTGTACGGACAGGACCAGGACTGGGTCTTCTTCGACCAGCGCGGCGGCATTCTCTCGACCCCCTCGCTCGACTGCGGACCGAGTCTGCCCTTGAACGACGCCGGGCCGCTCTCGGAGGCGGCCGCCCGCGGGTTGATCGCCTGCGGCGCACGGCATGCCGCTGCCGGAGTCGACCTCTCCGCGTACAACGCCCTCGAGGTGGCCCGCGACGTCCAAGACCTGCGGACCGCGCTTGGACTCGAACGATTCGACCTGTTCGGGGTGAGCTACGGCACCCGGGTCGCATTCTCGATGCTGCGCGCGCACGCGGCTGGCGTGCGGGCGGTGGTGCTCGACTCCGTCTGGCCGCCCGAGGCCACCTGGGCCGAGGGCGGACCCAAGAATCTCGCGGATGCTGCGCACCTGGTCCTGGCCCAGTGCGCGGCCGCGCGCGCCTGCCGCGCGCGCTTTCCGCATGCGGCCACGGAACTGGCGGCCTTCGCTACGCGACTGCTCGCTGGTCCCGTGACCGTCAAGGACCGCACATATACCGCGGACGACCTCGGTGGCTTCCTGATGGACAGGCTCTACGACGGGGATGGCGCCCGGTCGCTCCCGCGCGACGCCCACGCCTTCTCCCGAGGCGACTACTCGGCGCTCGACGCTCAGATCGCAAACCGAAGCCAATACTTGGAGGCGCAGCACCTCGCCTTTCTCTGCAAGGAGGAGTTTCCCTTCGAGCGGCGCGATCACGTCGCCGACGGCATCGGGAGCGATGCGATCGGTCTCGTCTCCGTGAAGGGCTTCCAACGCTACTTCGACGTGTGCGCGTCCTTTCCGGCGGGCGCCCCGGACCCGCTGGAGAGCCAGCCCGTGACGAGCGACCTGCCGACGCTGTTCCTGTCGGCCCAGTTCGATCCGGGCTGTCCGCCGCCGTTGGCAGAGGCCGCATCCAAGCGCTTTGCACGATCGCAGTTCGTCCTCGTCCCCAATACGACGCACGGGGTATTCAGGGTGAGCCCCTGCGGACGCCAGATGATTCGCGCCTTCCTGTCGGACCCGACGCACCCGGTCGACCGCGCGTGCCTGAGCGCCAACCCCGATCGCTTTGACTTCGCGTTGAAATAGCCCGTGCGGCCCGTGCGCGTGATCGGCGAAATACGCGGTGGCAGGAATGTTCGGGAAATGAGGCACAACCCTCGCCTGACCGACCGTCAGCCAGGCAACAAACGCGATCCGCGAAGAACTCTTGCCGCTATTCCAACCAGAAAGCGGCGCGCGCGCCCGGAACGTCTCGCTTCCTGACGTGCGACGCTCGCTACGGCATACGTCGTCGGATGGACGTCGCCGCGCTGCGCGTGATCGTGCCCTTCTCTGGCGAGAGGTCCTTCACCGTGACCGCCTTCTTGACCGCCTTCGCGCGCGTCACGCCCTTCGCCGGCTTCGTGCTCTTCGCTCGTCTTGGTGCCTTCGCCATGCTTCCTCCTCTTCGGTTGTCAGGCGGCCGTGCGGCCGCCAGGGGTAACGGCGTGCGCCGCGCCTTCGCGCAGCACCCGCCTCTCGAGGCGGGTGTACAGCCCGACGAGCCGGATCGCGTCGACGAGCCAGAACGCCGGTTCGGTCGAGGGCACGAGCCCCACTGCGTGTAGCTGTGCGCCGGCGCTCACCAGGCCGAGCCGGGCATCCGTGATCACGAGCCGTTGGTAATCGCGGCCGTCGAGGCCGTTGGCCCGACGCCACGCCAGCGTCGAGGCTCGGCGATCGAGCCCGCGCGCGCGACGAAAGGCGTCCGAGAGCGTCTGCAACGGCTCGGCGAACGCGACGCCCGCCCGCTCGAGCTGTTCGTCGACGATCGTCCACAGTTCGGCAATGCGTCGATAGAGGTCGATCTCCGGGCTGCCACGGCGACCGATGCCGCGCCGCGCAGGGCCTGCGGCAGTCTCCAGCCGACCTGCGAGACCCAGCCGAGGGTACGCGCCATCGAGCCTCATCAGGTCGAGCATATGCCGTCGCCGCAGGCGCGCCGTTTTGCGCGAGCCGTGCCGCCGCAGATAGTCGTCGACGACGGCGCGGACGCGAGCCACACGAGCCACGCACGCCGCGGGCGCCGTTTCGTCGAGGCCGCCCGCGTTCGCCTGGTCGATGGTGTGCCCGTCCCCGAGCGCGTGGGCCATCGCCATCAGCTGCGCCAGCCGGCTCACGAGCGGAAAGAGCCGGCCCAGGTTCCTGGCTTCGAGGGCCACCCGCTCCTCGATCGGGAGGTCGCCTTCGGCCGCTTCGAGGGGACGGCATGCCGTGTCGTAGTGCAGCTTGACGATGAAGCTCGTGCGGGGCACCGACGACACGGTTGTCGGTGGCGCCGTGGGGTGCCGGCCGAGGCACGTGAGCAGCTGCATCGCGTCGAGACGTTTCTGGTTGACGTAGCCGCCGTTCGCGATGAATCGGCGAAACCGCGTCGGCTCCTCCGCGTGCGTGTCGCCGGCCCATGCCCAGTCAATCGCCGTGGCGATCGAGCGCTCCTGATAGAACGTGTCTTTGGCGTGGCGAACGACCCGCTCGGCCGACTCCGGGCAGATGACATCGCACGCGACGGCGCGCGCCACCGTGGCGCGGATGTTCACCATCGCTTCGGACAGTTCCCGGTAGTCGCTCCCGGCAGGACCGTGCAGCAGCGCGACCTCGTCGTCGTCGGTGTACACCCCGTCCCGGTAGGCCTCGAAAATGGCACCGACTCCGATCATGCCGAAGGGCGCCAGTTCGGCCGCGCGCAGCGCACCCATGCTGGAGGCGCCGAACACGGCGATGCCGTCGTCGAGCGCCAGCAGGATCTCTTTGTGCCAGGTAGCCGGTGTGCTGGCAAAGAGGCCGTCGACGAGCGCGATGGCGCGCGGCGAGAGCCGGCGTGCCCTCAGCACGTCGCCGCAGCGCGCCGGGCCGAGGTAGCGGGCCGGCAGTATCCGCCGCGCGTCGTCGACCGGCAGCGAGGGTCCCAGGAACACGACGATGTCCGGCCCGTCCACGTCAGTCGCGCTCCGACTCGCGCGCGCCTGGCACGACCACGTTCACGACCGGGATGGCCAACTCCGTCGTGTGATCGACGGCAATGACGCGCGGGAACCCGGCAGCGTGCAGCAGACGAATCGTCGTGGCCAGATCCTCGGCGAACGTCGTGCCGAGCGGCGGCGATTGGCGTTCCCCGAAGTCGAGAGCCGGGCGCGACGGCGTACCCGGCGCACCCTCGTCCGCGGGCACGTAGACGTCGGGAAAGAGGTCATCGCGGGAGCCTGCGATGAGCGTCAGTCGCGATTGTGCGGCCTCGGTGAGCGCGCGCGAGAGCGCGATGTCCTTCGAGAGATGGCAGCCGGAGCCGCCGAAGCTCGTGCGCCCGCCGAACGGGTTGGTGTCGGAGATGGAGCAGTAATAGACGGGGATGCCGACATCCGACGTCATGTCCCACATCGAGGCCGAGACGCCCGCGGCAGCGAACCGGTCCAGCAGGCAGCGCAGCATGGGTGCATCCACCGAGTCCGGATCGAGCTCGGTGGCGTGCTGAGCGCTCGCCGACAGTCGATCCCATCGACACTCGGCGTCGCGCTCGACGACCTCGAAGATCGCGTGGCACAGCGCCTCCTCCAGCGTGTTGCCTGACGCGAGTCCGGTGCTCGTCGCCAGGAACAGCCCGGCATCGGGATGGGCACGGCTCCAGTCGAGATCCACGCGCACGTGTGGGAGGAAGACATCGTCGCCGGTGTCCAGGTCGGTGCCGCGAATCCACGCGATTGGGCGCGAGTCGTCGTACTGGCGCCATCGCAGGCCTGGCTGCAGGGCTCGTGGGGGCACGAGGTCATGGCGACGGCGGGCCGAGCGGTACGACGCCACGAAGTCGGGTGCGCCGACGTGCTCCGAACAATGGCATTCGATCGATTCCATCACCGCGGAGGCCTGCGCCAGTTCCGGGGTCAGGCCTTTCCCCTGCGCCACCGACAGCGAGCGGCCGTGCGGCCGGACGCTGATCCACACCGGAATGCCGATGCGGTCGAGCCCGGTGATGTTCGCCACCCGAGTGATGCCAAAGCGAGGGAGGAGCGGCTGGACCCACGCAAGCGTCTCCGACGCGTTGCAGGCGCGGACGGTTCCGCCGAGGTCGAGCTTGGCTGCGGTCACGGGTTCGCTGTCGCCGTTTTCGAGTTGAGGCGAGACTAGCCTTCACGCTCGCGATCCGCAAGTCTCAGGCCGGCCCCACTGCGCGCGGCGGCCGGTGTGCGAGCGCCGGCGCCTCACAACGTGCTGAAGATAGCGTTGCAGCTACCGTCGACGTCAGCCGCCGTCGTCTTCTGGCCGTCGAGCCCTTTGCGGAATGCCTGCTTGACCTGGTCCGCATATGCCCGATAGAAGTTTTGAGCGGCCTGGGCGACTCGACTGCCCTTGGGCAGGCTGAACATCTCGATGATCTCCTGATCGTACTGAATGACACCGACCTCTCGGAGGCTGCGGCGACTGGGTGCGAAGTCGTGAATCCCCAGGGCGATTCCCGCGACGGAGTTCAGGAGACGACACTCTTGGAGCACGCGTTGGCCTTCGAACGCGGTGTCTTTCGACTGCGTGCCGGAGGTTGCCGCGCCCATGAGTGGCAGGACGAGCGACTGCGCGCCGGAGGCGTCGAGTGCCGTCAGGCAATCGGCGATTCCTTTGCGGACACGATCCTGCGCGAACAGCTCTCGACGGTCGATGGCGCCGCCTTTGGCAAAGTCGGTGGCAACCAGGCAGACGCTTTTGGGAAAGGCTCCGCTCGCCCGTGCGCTGCCCGAACGGGGCAACAGCGCGACGAACGTGTCAACACCGATGTTCATGACGCCGTCGGATGTCGCCGCCGATTGCTTGCGCGCAGCGATCTGCTCCTCCAGGTCGCGCATGACCGTTGACTGCTTGCGAACGCGTTCGATGAGCACGCGCTGTGTGGCGGGCGATGCTGCGGTCGTCAGCAGTGCGGTATTGGTCGGCACGATGGCCGCGTCGGCGCGAAAATCGGCCCGGTCGAACGCCCGGCCGAGGTCACCAGCCGTGAGATAGATTTGCAGGGGGAATCCGGCAGAAGCGGTCGGTGCGATTTCCGCCGTGGCGAAACTCAATGCGATTCTTTCACCCCGCTTCTGGTCGTCGCCGAACATCGCAGCCACTGGCTTCTGCTGCGCGACGACGACGCTGGCCAGTATCGAGCCGACCGCTCCGATGAGCATCGGGTACATACGCATCTGACGGGTCAGTCGCTGAGCCATGACCTACTCTATCCTGTGGGCGGCGCGAAGTCAGCGCTGCCGCTGGAGATCGATGGCGCGCTCGCGCGTGAAGGTGATTTCGATGACATCGCCGGCCTTCAGCCCGTCGAGCAGCCGTGGGTCACGCACCTGACGTTGAACCTGCCGATTGTCGGCGCCCTTATAAACGACCATCTGCGTCGGCAGGTCGACGCTGACGATCGTCACGACGGCCTTGAGTTGCTGCAGGACGTCGCCCTGGGCGGCCTCCGGTTCCTTCTTCGCTGCGGCGGTCGTGTCCAGGACACCTGTCGTCCTCGCGCCAGGCCGCGCCTCGACGATGACCGATTCGACGATGCGAACCACCACGTTGTCGCCCGTCTTGATTTCGCTGAATACTGCGAGCTCGGGCCCGACGTACACCACGTGCTCGAGGCCATCCGCGCTTTTGAGCGTGAGCCCCCGCGAGAAGGCGTCGATGCGCTCGACGCGCCCGCTGACCACCACGACCTCGCTGGCGGTCGCGCGCGGTTCCTGTGCACTCGCGGACGTCGCCGCAAGCAGGACAGTAGACAGAACGGTCGCTAAAAACAGCGTTCGAGACATGAGCCCACCCCCAATGCATGCAGTGTAGGCACACGCGTAAGCCGACGGCAAAACAATCATGCGGAGCGAGTTCTCGGCTTGCCAGTGCTTCCTCGATCCGCTGGAGTGCTTCCAGCCCCGCGCGGCGCGTCGGTCCGTCTTGAGCCGATCGCCCGCGCGGCGGGGAATCAGTGCCGGGGCCGTGAGCGTTGACGACTGAATGGGGCGCTCCGCTGCCTAGTTCGTGTCGGTGTAGTAGCCGGATATAGTCACACTACAAGAAAACCCCCCAACCTCGGTGAGCGACACAGTTGTTCCAGAGTCCGCATATATCCGAGTCAGGTCGGTGCTGATGAAAAAGTTCCTGTTGATACCTGAAGAATTGAAATTGCGGGAGAACTTTGGGGAAAAGTGATGGGGTTGCCGGTTCCCGCCAACTGTCGTATTCAGGGCGATCTCGGTGGAGGTAAGAAGAGTGTTATCCAGATCACAGAGGCTGGTCACGAACTCGATTGTCAATTGTTTGCCCGAGTCAACCGTCAACGGAGTCCCAAAGACAAGTCTTGCTTGAAACGGGGTTTGGACGATCTTGTCCACATCCCGGACGCTCACCGTGCCGGTAACCCCCAGGTCACCAGTGACGGGTAGCGGTAGCGGGCCGACGATGTTCACCGGCGCCGAACCAGGATGGGGGTTTTGCGCGGCGCCTTGCTGTGAGCTTGCAAGAACGACAACTACGACGGTAAACGCGACCAGCAACGCCGCCTTTAACATGGGCTTGTACATTTTGAGTTTCCTTTCCTGAGTTGTGAGAATTTGGTTCGTACCCCAAGCGCCTCCATGCTTCAGGCTTTCTAAGACCGTCAGCGGAGTTCACATTGCGGCCACACGTGCCGACAGTTGTTGTTGGTCGGCGGGGTCCAAGGTCGCGTTTGTCGATACCGTCAAAGCTGGAGGAGCCGCTGAATCGCGGCACACTAGCAGCGCCGCTCGTGAGGGGCTGTTCAGTATTGGACACCGTGGCCGGCGATGTCGTCGATCGCGTGAAGGACATGGTCATCCGCCGCGACTTCTGCCGCGAGCAGATCGCGCACTACAAAGGCCGCGACATATCCGCTTCGTCGATCCGCTGCCGGTGTCCGTCACCGGCAAGGCGCAGAAGCGGGGGGATGTGTGCAAAGCGGGACAGACGCTCCAACGGCAGCCCTGTAACGTTCCTGGCCGCCGTTGCGCCGAAAGGAAGCGCCTCAACCCGTAGTGCGAGAGAACCTTGATGTTACCCGGCAGGAGGTCAGTGTGAATCCAGTGGGACTCTTGATCGTAGCGGCAGGCGCATTCCTCGTGGGCACTGGGGTCTTCGACTGGGAATTTGCCATGAACAGCCGCCAGGCCCGCCGTCTGTCCAACATGGTGACTCGCAAAGGAGCCCGCGCAGTCTACGTCGTGTTGGGAGTGGGGGTGATCGTCTTTGGCGCGTTGATGACCGCAGGAGTGATCGCGGCCTAGGCGTACAATGCCGCCTCGTCCTGAGGAGACCTCGCGATGTTCACCCACATCTGCCTGCGAACCGTGGCCGCCGCGCTCCTGTTCGCCACGCCGCAATTAACGCTGGCGGCCGGCGCGGATTGTGCCGGGGAGTCCCTGCCCGGCGTCGGCGGCCGCAACGTGAAGGCCCTGCGCCTGTCCGACGGCGGCATCGCCGCCTTCTCGGGCATGAACATCAACATCGACGGCTATGCGCGCGCCTACCACCCGCGCAATGCCGACGGCGGCGCCGCGCTCCACCTGTGCGTCGGCGCGCGCGTGTGGCTGCCCGATGGACGTTCGTACGAAGGCTCGGAAAGCAACGCCACGTGCACTGGCCGCTTCATGCAGGACCTGGGGCGCATCGCCGCCGCCGGCTGGACCGACACGACGGTGGGCGTCGTGCAGTGGTACGGCGTCGTTGCCGAAGGGTCGGCAAAGATCGGTAGCCGCACGATCCAGGGCGTGAAGCCGATCCTACAGCGCGACGGCTCGGGCTTCTATGTCTCGCCGACCTCCCTGGTTGACCGCAGCGTCGCCGACACGGCCGACCAGCGGCGCTACCCGAACCCGCTGCGTGTGGCCTCGGCGGTGGTACCGGCCACTGTTCTGAAACAGGGTGTGGCCTTTGGCAGCTTCGGCGTCGCCATGGACACGAGAAAGAAAGTCGCCGTGCCTTTCGTCGTCGGCGATGCCGGTCCACGCATTGGCGAGGGGAGCCCGGCGCTGGCGCGCCAGGCCGCCGGGCTGCCGCTCAGCGACAATATCGACCGCAAGAGCCGCTTCGCGGGTCAGGTCGACGATCCGTCGGTGTTGTGGGTGTTCTTCGGCGGTCCCGCGGCCGCATTCGACCACCAGAAGGAATCCGCGCTGGCCGAGCAGGCAAAAGCAGCCTTCGACCGCTGGGGCGGTCCGGAGCGCCTGGCGCGTTGCGCGGAGACGGTGCCTCGGCCCTAGTACTGGAGCGCCAAGCCCGAGCGTTTTGACTTCGCCTTGAAATAGCCGTGCGCCCCGGTGCGCGCGCGAGAGACCGATGCTGTATCCTGCCCCCACCGACGAAACGACATAGGGGGATCGTCATGACTTTCCGAAGAATTCTCATGTGGACAAGCGTCGCATTCGCGGCGGCACTGACAATCGGCGTGCCGTCCACGGCGGGTGCGCAGGCGGCTGGGGCTGGACCGGGGCCAGCGGCTCAGGCTCCGGCCGGCGAGGGCCAGGGGCAGGGTCGTGGACGCGGACGCGGCGCGCCGCCGTTCACGCCAGCGCCGGGTGCAAAAGACCTGAAGGCCGTCATGTTCAACTGGGGCTGGTACACGGGCATGCTGCGGAGCAGTGAGGAATACGACCTGCTCATGTCGCTCGACTATCAGGGCAAGGGCACGATGCAAGTGGGCGGGCAGCCCTGCAACGTGACGATGTACCGAAGCGACATCAGCTACCAGACGTCGGGTGAGCGGATCCGGATCACCGGCACGCGGCCCAACGGCCAGAGTTGCAACACCATCGAAGTTCTCAGCGGCGCGTATGCCTGGAACGAAGACATTCAGGGTGCCGAGCTCGTCCCGGGCAAAGGTAAAGCCACTCCGATGCCGGCCACCGTCGAGGAGCGGATGATTCGCCTCTGGTCAGGCCCGCAGGGCGCGTTCAAGGCCGCTTTTGCCGGGACGTCGCCGGACGCACCTCCCATGACGCCGAGGCCGCAGCAGCTGGCAGCCGATGTGATGACGATCGGTAAGACGACCGTCGCGTGGGTCGGGAACAAGCCGGTGTTGACCTACCCGATCCCGGGCGTCCCCACTGCCACCGCGACCACCACGCTCGACGCCAAATTCATGCCCGAGAGCGTCGTGGTGAAAAACGGCGCGACCACCTACGAGTTCACCTACAGCGACTACAAGGATTGGAACAATCCGCTCAATCCGGCCGAGGCGTTGTACGCCGGCAAGATGACGGAAAAAAGGAACGGCACCGTCGTCCGCGACATCACGACGACGCTCACGGAAACGGGGCAGATGTATGTCGTAGTGCCGGTGCCGGCCAGCATCAAGGCGGCGATCAAGCCGACGCATCAGCCTCCCAACTGGACGCTGCCGGCGGCGCCGGCAAATCCCCAGGCTGCAGCCGCCGTCACGCCACGGCTGTCCAACGGGAAGCCGGACCTGACAGGAGTGTGGGGCGGCGCGTTCAATCCGATTACGGGCGGTGGCGCTCGCCGATGCGGCCCGACGCAGAAAACCTGCGACGTCCCGCAGGACAACTTCTGGGTGGACTACGAGTGGATCTCGCCGTCACGGTTTGGGATCTATGGGCGCCCCATCTACAAACCCGAGTTCTGGGACAAGGTGCAGGCACTCGACCAGTGGACGAACAAGGAAGATCCGATCATGACGTGCCAGCCGATGGGGCTCCCGCGGTCGCTCACGCCCCGCCGCATCTTCCAGACGGCGAACGACATCACGCTGCTGTACACGACGAGCGATTACGGCGGCGGCAACCGGGAATTCCGCGTGATTCCTACCGACGGCCGCAAGCATGATCCAAAGAAGATCGAGGCCACCTACTACGGATATACCGTCGGGAACTGGGAGGGCGACACGCTGGTGCTCGACTCCGTCAATTTCGTCGATACGACGTGGTTGGGACGAGGCGGCCTCTTCCACTCGGGCGACATGCACATCATCGAGAAGCTCACGCGGGCTGGAAATGAGATCCGATACGACATCACCGTCGAGGATCCGGAGTCGTTCGTCGAGCCCTGGGTGATGCCGACGCGAATCCTGCGGCTGGCGACACAAGGCGATGGAATTATCGCGGAACGCGCCCATTGTGAGGTCTACGAGAACTCGGACATCACGAATCAGCTTCGACACTGATCGCCAGTCAGCGAGTTACCGACAGCCCGTTCCGGAGTCATCCGAAACGGGCTGTTTCATGTACGAAGGCGTCTACCGCGTCTTGTGCTCGATGAGCTCGATCGCGTTGCCGGCGTTGTCGCTGATGAA
>Ga0070675_100002112_pt1 | contig 14682 bp, 14 predicted proteins | sample KBSM43metaG_FD_65343 | JGI IMG/M metagenome (GOLD analysis project Ga0070675, IMG submission 65343) | Miscanthus rhizosphere microbial communities from Kellogg Biological Station, Michigan, USA - KBS M4-3 metaG | ecosystem: Host-associated > Plants > Roots > Rhizosphere > Soil ...
TGACGTCAAAACGCCGACATCCTTCGTCGTGCGCGATGGATTCCCGTGCGTTATGCAGTAATGCCTGTTCGAACTCCGTCCGCATTTCCGGACGGATGGTGACGACAACGACGACGATGTGCATGGGGTAATCGTAGACGGTTAGTGGCTAGTGGATGGTCCAATCGGACTACCATCTAGCCCCATGTCACAAACCATTGGCTTCATCGGGCTCGGACTCATGGGCCGGCCCATGGCGAAAAATCTCCTCAAAGCCGGGTACAAACTGGTCGTCAACAGCCGAAGTCAGGGCCCGGTGGACGATCTCGTCGCCTCCGGCGCGACCCGCGCCCTCACCGCCGCCGATGTCGCACGTCAGGCATCGGTGATCATCACCATGGTCCCGGACTCTCCCGACGTCGAACTGGTGCTCGACGGACCGAACGGCGTCTTCACCGCTCTCCAGCCAGGCACGACCATCATCGACATGAGCAGCATCGCGCCCGGGGTCGCCCGCCGGCTCGCCGACCGCGCCAAGTCTTTGGGCGCGACGATGCTCGACGCCCCGGTCAGCGGCGGAGACATCGGCGCCATCAACGGCACGCTGTCAATCATGGTCGGTGGTGATGCGGATGCATTCGCGAAAGCCAAACCCATCCTCGAGGTGATGGGGAATCCCGAGAAGATCGTCTACATCGGCGAGTCGGGTTCAGGTCAGCTGTGCAAACTCTGCAACCAGATGGTGATCGGTGGCACGCTCGCGGTCGTCGCCGAGGCGCTCGCGCTCGCGCGCAAGGCCAACGTGGACGCGGCAAAAGTTCGTGAAGCGCTCCTCGGCGGGTTCGCGCAGAGTCGCGTGCTCGAAGTGCACGGGGAGCGAGCCCTCAAGAACACCTACAAGCCTGGCTTCTATACACACCTGTTCGCGAAGGACATGCGCAACGTGGTCGCGACGCTGGCCGAGCACGAAACACCGGCGCCAGTGACGGCCGTCGTCCAGCAGCTGCTGAACGCCACGATGGCCGCTGGACGAGGCAATGAAGACAACTCGGTCATGGCCAAGACGGTCTTCGAAATGGCCGGACTCAAGTAGGTGGGAGGACGTCGATGCGTTATTCACCCGCTCGTCTCATACTAGGAATCCTCATCGTCGCGCTGCTCGCGCCGTCGTTCGCGCGGGCGGAAGTCATCAAGGTGACTATCGCCTCGCGAGCCGTCGTGGCGAACGGGCAGCCGTTCGGGTCCGTCGGTTCGTACGAAAAGCTGACGGGGACCATCGAGTTCGCCCTCGATCCCGCCAACCCGCACAACAAGCCAATCGCCGATCTCGGCACGGCGACACGCGACAGCGATGGACGCGTGCACTTCACCGCCGATCTCTACGTGCTGCAGCCGGTGGACGCCGCACGCGGCAACGGCACCCTGCTCTTCGAGATTGCCAACCGCGGACGCAAGGGCATCCTCGGCCGCTTCAATCGCGCCGGAGGCAGTCAGGACCCGACGGCTGCTGCGGATTTCGGCGACGGCTTCCTGATGAAGGATGGCTACACCGTCGTGTGGGTCGGCTGGCAGTTCGATGTCGAACCACCGATGCTGCGGGTCGCCGCGCCGGCCGCTAACGTGACCGGACGCGTCCGCTTCTCGTTCATCCCCGACGAGAGACGCACGGACATCACGCCAGCTGACCTGCCGAACTATCCTCCGGCGACTACGAACGATCCAGCTGCGACGCTGACCGTGCGCGACCGCAATTGGGACAAACCGACTGTTGTTCCGCGTGCGATGTGGCGCTTTGCCGACGGAACCGGACGGCCGCGCATCGTGCTGGACGGCGGCTTCGAGCCCGGCCGCGTGTATGAAGTGGACTACCCGGCCACCGGTGCGCGCGTCGCCGGCGTCGGGCTCGCCGCGATCCGCGATGCGGCGTCGGCGTTTCTCCACGGCACTGACATGCCGGTGCGCGGCCGATCCGCGTACGTCTTCGGCATTTCGCAGAGCGGCCGTTTCCTGCGTCAGTTCCTCCACGACGGCTTCAATGCCGACGAGCGCGACCGACGCGTCTTTGATCTCGTGTGGCCGCACATTGCCGGCGCGGGACAGGGATCATTCAATGAGCGATTCGCGACGCCCGGCTATTCGTCGTTCCCGGCGACACGATTCCCATTCACCGATCTCGAGCAGCGCAACGCGCAGGGCGCGCGCGACGGCATCCTCGCCGCGTACAAGCCGGCGCAGATGCCGAAAGTGATCTACACCGACACGTCGGTTGAGTACTGGGGTCAGGGACGCGCCGCCGCGCTGACGCATACGACGATCGACGGAAAGTCCGACGCGACTGTCCCTGACAACGTGCGCATCTATCTGCTCTCCGGCGCGCAGCATGGTGAGTCCGCGTTTCCACCGTCGTTCGGCGCCGGACAAGCCATGGGCAATCCGACGCCGCAGGCAAACGTCATGCGCGCGTTGCTGCGCGCCGCACATCAGTGGGCCGCCTCGGGTGTGCGTCCGCCCGACAGCCGGCATCCGCAGCTCCGAGGCGAGACACTCGTGCCGGTCGCGTCGGTTCGTTTCCCGGCGATTCCCGGTCTCGGCGATCCGCGCGTGATTGAAGGTCCGGGACAGATGATCAACGAGAAGTTCACCGCACTGCCCTTCCTCGTTCCGCAGGTGGATGCCGACGGCAACGAGCTGGCCGGCATTCGCGTGCCCGAAGTGTCGGTGCCGCTGGCGACAACGACTGGCTGGAACTTCCGCGCCGAGCGCATCGGCAATCCGACGACGATCGTCGCGCTCCTGGGTTCATATGTGCCGCTCGCCAGGACGCGCGCCGAGCGGGAAGCGCGCCGCGATCCGCGTCCGTCGATCGAAGAGCGATACAAGGGGCGCGACGACTATCTCCAGCGGATTCGTACCGCTGCGACGGCGCTGGTCAAAGATCGATTAATTCTCGAGCAGGACGTCGAAGACGTGGTCCAGCGCGCGACGAAGCACTGGGATTACGTCACCCGCGCCACACAGACAAATTGACGTTCGTAGGGGCGAGGCATGCCTCGCCCTACACCCTCGCCGTTACGCCGGGTGGAGCTGCCCCCGTTCCATCCGTAGCACGCGATCGCACGCCGCGGCCAGCCGCGGATTGTGCGTCGCGATGACCGACGTGAGCTGACGTTCCCTGTGCATCTCGCGAAGCAGATCGTGCAGCGAGTCGGCGGTGCGCTCGTCGAGGTCTCCGGTGGGCTCGTCGGCGAGGAGCAGCGCCGGGCCCATGACCAGCGCCCGCGCGACGGCGACACGCTGCTGCTCGCCGCCGGATAACATGCCCGGGCGATGCTCGAGACGTTCGGCTAATCCAACACGTCCGAGCAGTTCCGTTGCGCGCGTGCGCGATTCTCTCAACGGGCGGCGGGCGATGCGCATCGGCATCTCGACGTTCTCTGCGGCGTCGAACTCCGGTAACAAGTGATGGAACTGAAAGACGAACCCGACGTTTCGATTGCGAAACTCGACGAGCGCGCGATCGCTCAAGGCGCGGAGGTCGGTATCGGACACGCGAATCTGACCCGTGTCCGCGCGATCGAGTCCACCCAGCAGGTGCAGCAGCGTGCTCTTCCCGACGCCTGACGCACCGACGACCGCCACCATTTCGCCCTGCGCGACGCTCAGGTCGAGGTCGCGCAGCACGTGGAGACGCTGCAGCCCGACTTCGTAGGTTTTGTTGAGTCCGCTGACCTCGACAAACGCCATACGCTATTCCGCGCGGAGCGCCTGAACCGGATCGAGCGCCGAGGCCTGACGCGAAGGATAAATCGTGGCAAGGAAGCAAATCACGATCGTCGCGACAACCACGGTGAGCAGATCCCACGGGAGCACGACAAACGGGACGTGAGAGACCTGATAAACGTCCATGGGGATCTGAATCAGCTCGTAGTGATCAAGAACCCAGCACAGCGCCAATCCGCTCAACGCGCCGACCGTCGTCCCGACGACGCCAATCACCAGACCCTGCATCATGAAGATGCCCATCACCCGCTTCGACGAAGTGCCCATGGTCTTGAGGATGGCGATGTCGCGGCTCTTCTGCCTGACCAGCAGGATGAGCGACGAGATGATGTTCAACGCGCCGACCATGACGATGAGACCGATGGTGATCGAGATCGCCATCTTCTCCAGCCAGAGGGCCGAGAAGAGCGACTGGTTCATCCGCGACCAGTCGTCAGCGGAATACTTGTCGCCCAGTACGGTTTCAATGTTCCTGGCGATGCCATTCGCGCTGTAGATATCGTTCACGCGCAGCTGAATCAGGTCGGGGTGATCCTTGGCGAGGAGTCGCTTGGCCAGATCGAGCGACACGAAACCGTACGCAGAGTCGAACTCGAACAGACCGAGCGCAAAGATCCCCGCGATGCGTAGCGTGCGTCCGCGCGTCATGACGCCACCCGGTGTCAACGTCGCAGTCGGGGTGGTGACTTCGACAAGGTCTCCGACTTTGACGCCGATCTGCTTGGCGAGATCCCGACCGACGAGGATTCCAGGACGTTCGTCTTCGGCGCCTTCGAGTGCGAGCAGCTTGCCCTGTTGCATGGTCCGCTCAATGTCCGTGACGTGACCTTCGAGGACGGGGTCGATACCTTTGAGCGTAATGAACGCCGTCTCGCTTCCACTCGAGACAATGGCCTTGCCGAATATGGCTGGGCCGGCTCCGGCCACGCCCGGGAACTGGCTCAACCGTTGGACTTCAGCGTGATAGTCGTCAATCCCACCGATCTTCCACAGGTAGATATGCGCCGTTGACCCGAGGATCCGGTTGCGAAGCTCCCCTTGAAGTCCGGTCATAAGGGCCAGCGCCACAACCAACGCCAAAACGCCCACGGCCACGCCGATCGTCGAGAACAGCGAGACGCGGGAGATCGATGCGTGCTGTCGGCGCGCGAGGAGGTAACGGAGGGCGACGAACAGCTCAAACGACACGATGACCACCCACTTATACCAGCTCCTCAACGAGTCAGACTGTGCTCAGAGTCCAGGCCTTGCCTGACAAGAGTCAGCCTATTGGCGAACTTATCAACGCAAGCAAAAGCGATTCGGCCCATCTGCATAAAATCACACTTTGGCACGCACCCCGCTAACAGTTCTCGTTGTGTCTCAGGCGCCTAAGACGAAGATAGTTGCTGCATTCGGGAAACGGGTTTGGATTTCTCCTAGAGCTGATAAGGGGACGCGAGACGCCACTATGGAGTTCGCGTCGGAGCTGACCCCCGAGGATTCCAGCTCGGAGCCGACCGGCAAGGATTCCAGCGCTGGCCCCAGGTTCGATCGCCGCCTCGTCGCGGGAGTCGCTCTGGGCGTTGTCGCGATCGCCCTCATTACCGCTGGAGTGTACTGGAAAGATCGATGGCAGGTGCCCGCCGCCGCGGCGGGAGGCAGCCTTCGCATCGAATCGGATCCCGCCGGCGCCGAAGTCCGATTGAACGGCGCCGCCAAGGGTAAGACTCCGCTCTCGCTGTCTGTACCGGCGGGGAGCTACTCGCTGAGCGTCCGGAACGGCTCGAATATCAAGGAACTGCCGGTATCAGTGACGGACGGCGCGACCACCGTGCACCACATCACGTGGGCTGACACTACGGCGCCGGTCCCTGGTGAAACCGGGAATCTCTCGGTCGCCACCGATCCAAGGGGCGGCGACGTCACGGTGGACGGCGCAACCCGTGGCGTTGCGCCGCTGACGCTGCGCGATCTGCCGGTCGGCGAGCATCAGGTCGTGGTGCGCGCGGGCGGCAACAACTACACCCGCACAGTGCAGATCGAGGCCGGCACGACGGCGTCGTTGTTCTTCGGAGGCAGCCAGCCGGCGGCGGCGCCTGGCTCGATCGCGATTGCCTCGGCCGTGCCGGTGCAGGTGTTCGAAGACAAGCGATTGATCGGGACGAGCGACATGGACCGCATCTTATTGCCGGTCGGTGAACATGCTCTCGAATTGGTCGCGGACAACGTCGGATATCGGGCGACGCGGAACGTCCGTGTCACGGCCGGCCAGACCGTCGCAGTAGCCGTTGATTTGCCCCGAGCACCACTGAGCATCAATGCCAGCCCGTGGGCCGAGGTCTTCATCGACGGCACCCGCGTCGGCGAGACGCCGCTCGGCAATCTGCCGCAGACGGTCGGCCCGCATGAAATCGTGTTCCGTCATCCGCAGCTGGGCGAACGCCACGTGAACGCGATGGTGACGCTGAAAGAGACCGCTCGGATCTCCATCGACATGAGGCAGCGATGAACGTTCCGCTTTCTCAACGAGCGTTGGGCATGCCGGTTCATGTGTGGTGTGCAGTGGTCGTCGCACTATGTGCCGCCACGGTTTCTGCCCAGGAGCCGCTCACGAAGGCCAAGGCCCTCTACGATGCCGCCCACTACGAGGAAGCGCTGACGGTCCTCGCGCCTGTGCACGAGCCCGAGGCGCAACAGTACAGAGCGCTCTGCATGCTGGCTCTCGGTCGGGCGCAAGACGCCAGCGGCGAAGTGGACTCGCTGATCGCGTCCGCACCGACATTCGAACCGTCCGCCGAGGACGTGCCGCCGCGGTTCGTCTCGCTCGTCTCGGAATCCAAGAAGCGACTGCTCCCGAGCATTGCGCGCAAGACCTTCGCTGAGGCTCGCGAACAGTTCAAGAACGGCGATCGAACAGAAGCCGTGAAGAAGTTCGATCTCGTCGTGACGCTCGCGTCGATGGGCGCCTTCAAGGACACATCCGACGCCGACGACCTGCGGACGCTCGCCTCCGGCTTCATCGAGCTCGCGCGGGCCAGCGCGCCTGCACGTCCTGCATCGACCACGGCCGTACCGGCACCCGAACCGCCCAAGGTTGCGGAAGCGACACCTGCTGCCCCACCCGTATCGACGCCGGCTGCGGCAAAGGCGCCGGCGAGGTCCACGGCACCTCCACGATCAGCCACGGCTCCCCAAGCGCCATCTGACGTGAGCCAGCCGGTTGCGGTTCGTCAGACGATTCCAGCCATTCCATCCAGTATTTCGGGACAGGGAAGCCCTACGGCATCAGTGAAGGTGGAAATAGGCGCGGATGGACATGTGGTCAATGCGTCGATGCAGAAGTCGGCGCATCCGTTGTATGACCGGCTGGTGCTGCAGGCAGCGCGTGAGTGGTTCTATACGCCGGCGATGCTCAACGGCCGCCCGGTGCCTTCGGAGAAAGTCGTCACGATTCAGCTCCGATAAGCCGCTTGTGGTGTCCGGCTTTAGCCGGACCTTTACCGTGACCGCATCAGCGGGAACAAAATCACGTCGCGAATCGACTGGCTGTTCGTGAGCAACATCACCAGCCGATCGATGCCGATCCCTTCTCCTCCGGTCGGCGGGAGGCCGTACTCCAACGCACGGATGTAGTCCTCGTCCATCGCGTGGGCCTCTTCGTTGCCGCCCGCGCGTTGACGGAGTTGCTCTTCGAACCGCCGCCGCTGCTCGACAGGATCGTTGAGCTCGCTGAAGGCATTCGCCACCTCGAACCCGCCGATGTACAGCTCGAAACGCTCGACGGTATCGGGATCGTCCGGCTTCTGTTTTGACAGTGGCGACACCTCGGTTGGAAAGTCGTAGACGAACGTCGGGCGCACGAGGTCGTCCTCGCATAGCGCTTCGAAGATGTCTCCCGCGATCTTCCCTGGGCCGCTCCCTGGATGCACCGCGATCCCCAACTTCCCGGCCACCGCCGCCGCCGTTTCCGCGGACCGCAACTCGGCCTCGGTGACTGTCGCCCCCAGACGCTTCGATGCGGCGGCGCTGGCCCCTTCGCGCAGGGACAGCCGCCGGTATGGGGGTGCCAACGAGATCGCGTGCTCGCCGAAGGTGAGCTGATCGGTGCCGACGGACGTCAACGCCACGTGCTGCAGCAGTTCCTCGGTGAACGCCATCAGGTCGTTGTAGTCGGCGTACGTCCAATAGAACTCGAGCATCGTGAACTCGGGATTGTGCTGCGTTGAGATCCCTTCGTTACGGAAGTTGCGGTTGATCTCGAAGACCCGCTCGATGCCACCGACCGTTAGGCGCTTGAGATACAGCTCCGGAGCGATGCGCATGTACAGCCGCATGTCGAGCGTGTTGTGATGCGTCACGAAGGGCCGCGCCAGGGCGCCGCCGGCGATCGGCTGCATCATCGGCGTCTCGACTTCGACGAACCCACGCCCGATCAGGAAGTCACGAAACGCCGTCACCGCGCGGCTGCGTACCTCGAACACACGCCGCGAGTCCGGGTTCACGATGAGATCGAGATACCGCTGCCGGTAGCGCGTCTCGATATCCTGCAGTCCGTGCCACTTCTCCGGCAGCGGCAGCAGACACTTCGAGAGGAACGTCAGCGAGGTGACGTGGATACTGAACTCGTTCGTTCTCGTCCGAAAGAGATAGCCCTCGACGCCAACAAAGTCGCCGAGGTCGAGCAGCTTGAACACTGAATAGTCATGCGCACTGACCGAGTCCTGACGCACGTAGACCTGGACGCGCGCCATGCCGTCGGAAAGCTGGAGAAACCCCGCTTTGCCGAAGCCGCGGATGGCCAGAATCCGACCGGCGGCCCGAACGGTGATGCGCGGGCTCTCGAGCTCCTCAGCGGTCCTGGCGCCGTGTTCGGCGACGATCGCACCAATCGGCATGCCGTGTTCGAAGCGCCGCGGATAGGGATCGACACCGAGCTGCTTGAGCTCTTCGAGATTGGCGCGGCGTTGAACAACCTGATCGGACTCGTCTGTGCTCATTCGCGTGACAGCGTGCGGCGGATCGCGTCGAGAATGCCGTTGATGAAGCGCACCGAGTCGTCGGCGCTGAAGGACCGCGCCAGCTCCAGTGCTTCGTTGATGATGACCTTGCCCGGTGTCTCCGCCTGGTGCAGAAACTCGTAGACCGCGAGCCGCAGAATCAGCCGATCGAGCACGTTCATCCGCTCGATCCGCCAGTGCTCCGCAGCGTCCACGATGAGCGGATCGATCTCGGCGACGTGCTCCGCGGTGCCCGTCGCCAGTGACGTCGCAAACGTGCGGAGGTCGTCCGTCAACGGCGAGCCTTCGGGCGGGTGGCTCCAGAACGTCTGCAACACTTCGTGGATGGAGACGCGGCCGACCTCCCACTGATAGAGCATCTGGACCGCCGCCTCGCGGGCGCGATGCCGCGACTCCGGCGAGGTCTGCGCCGATGAAGATCGCGGCTCAGTGTTCATGCGGTTCAGCCTCGCCAATATGCCGACAGAGCGTCGCCATCTCCACTGCGGCGAGTGCCGCCTCCCGCCCCTTGTTCTCGGTTCCCTCTGCGGCGCGCACCGCCGCCTGCTCGTCGGTCAGCGTCGTCAACACGCCGAAGGCGACAGGGATACCGGTCGCCGTGCCCACATCCATGATCCCCTGCGAGACCGCGGCGGCGATGTATTCAAAGTGCATCGTCTCGCCTTTGATCACGCAGCCGAGGCAGATGATGGCATCGAAGCGTCCGGTGTCGGCGAGGCGGCGAGCCATGACAGGAATCTCAAACGCTCCAGGCACGCGCACGAGCGTGACGTCGTCGGCACGCACCTGCGCCGATTCAAGCGCCGCCCGCGCGCCGGCCAGCAATCCTTCGGTGATCTCTGCGTTGAACCTCGAAACAATGATGGCGAAACGGTAGCCGGCGGCCATGATCGAGCCCTGCAGTTCCATGATGTCGCTCGTCACAGCGGCAGCGGATACAGCAGCCACCCGATGAGGACACCCGCGCCGATGAAGCCGGCGAGAAGCCGGCCGCCGAACTTCAGCTGCTCACGCGGCTCGTCACGCATCAGCGTCGCGAACACGACCGACACGAACAGCGAGAAGATCACCATCAGTCCGAAGTGGCTGGTCACTTGCGGCCCTTGGCGATGTCGAACGCGTCGAGAACGACGAGCATGTTGAGGAGTCCCGCGACGATCACGAACGTGTTGCCGTACTCATAGGTGATGGCGACGACACGGCCCGCACCGGCGCCGGTCGCACGCGCCAGGATGTAGGGCAGGCCGACGCCCAGATCGGCCAGCGCGCCCAGCGCGACGAGCGGTTCGGCGAGCTGAAACGGAAAGAGCGCGCCCTCGAGCCACAGCCCGAAGACGAACATGAGCGTCAGCGCGACGAGAAAGACAATGCCTTTCTGACGTCGCCCCAGCCAGAGGTGTCCCACACCGGGAACAAGCCACGCTGCCGCGCAGATCAGATATGCGGTGGTATCTGGCTGGGCTCGATCGGCCGTCGTCGCAGGCATTCGCTGTAGTGTAGCGTAGCCACCGCGCTCATCACCACGAGCGCGCCACCGACACCAAGCGCGACACCCGCAATCGCTCTGACGACGTTCGTGCCAGACCACGCGCCCGCCCAGTCGAGGGCGACGGTGACGACCGTCGGCACAGCGCTCACCAGGAACACGCGACGTGCAACCGCGGGACTGAGCAATCGCCACCGCGCCGAGTTCGCGACGAACACGCCGAGCACGTGAATCGAGGCCGCCGCGGCCGCGCCGGCATAGATACCGAGGCAACGGGCGCAGACGGGCAACTGAAAGCCGGCCAGATGAAACGAGCGTTCAGGAAGTTGATGACAGATGATGGCGCCCGCCGCATACATCAGCGTCGCGATGGGCGAGGGCGCAAGCGGAGTGACGATGAGCAGCGCCAGCCAGGCGAGAGCGGTCAGCGCAAGGGCGGGCGCGATCACCCGCCCATTCTAGTAGAGGCGGATCGTGAGATCCGCATGCTCAATGGGTCGCTGGAATGACCGCTGCCGTGCGTTGTGCGCGCGGCGCGGTATAGCCGGCGCGGGTCCGGGTGCGGACCCCAGGCTTATCGGCAATTTGCACGACCACTCGCCGATACGAGCCGTCCATCCTCGGGTTCTTCGACGAGTACCCAATCGCGTACTGCGTCGCGAGTTCCTCGGCGATCGCCGCATAGACGCCCGAGAGCTCGCCGAGCTCGGTCGGGAAGAACGAGCGCGCCCCGGTCTCCTGCGCCAGGGCTTTCATCCCGAACTCGGACTGTGAGAAATACGAGTGCCCGCGCGATGCCGCCTGTGACACCAGATATTTCGAGCGCATGGTGATCGTGTAGATCGCGATGCCCGACTGCTTGGCAAGGTCCATCAGATCGTCGTACGACACGAGGCTGGCCGTGTCGTCGCCGTCTGAAAGGACCACGATCGCTTGACGGCGGACCTCACTGTTGCTGCGGCGCTCCTTCACCATCTCTTTCAAGGTCAGATAGGCGCCGTTGTAGAGCGCCGTGCCACCGCGCGGGGACGTCGATAAGATCGCGTGTTTCGCCGCCTCCAGATCACCACCGAGCGGGTACATGATCTTCGTGGCGTCCTTGATATCGACGATGATCGCCCGATCGTCGGCGCGCAGTGTGTTGAGGAAGCCGATGGCCGCCTGCTGGACCAGCTGCATCTTGCCGGTCATGCTCGCCGAAGTGTCGAGAAGAATCGCCAGATCGAGCGCCACACCGGACGCCCCGAAGAAGGAGACGTCCTGCTGAACGCCATCCTCGAAGACCGCGAAATCCGACGGGCGCAAGCCCGAGACATATTTCTGATCGCTGTCGGTGACCACGACGTTGAGGGCGACGAGATCGACGTTGCTGCGGAACGTGGCCTGTGGTGATGTCGTGGGTGCCTGTGCCGTGGTCGTGGGGGTACTGGCCGTGCTCGTCGCGGTCGTGGCGGCGTGGGCCGTCTCGGTCGCCGTCTGCGGTGCTTGCGCACCTGCATTTCCTGCAACCAGGACACTCGCAAGAAGCAGAATCGACCGGTTCACCGCATCCTCCTACCGTCCATCAACAGGACACGCCGTAACATTTGTGCAAAGCGTGTGCCCGATCTGGGCAGACGTGGGCAGATACGTCGAATGTGTGGAATTACTGCGGCAATTCATTCGTCACTCCGCGCGAACGATTCATGTTGGCGCTGCATGTAGACTTCGAGCGATGACAAAACACGTCGGTCCAGCCACCGTTGGTGTCAATCGGCTGGCACCTCCTGACTCTGTTGTCGGCACGAAGAGCGTGAGTCGAGGGGTACTGGCGGGCATCAGCGCGGTGTCGGCCGCACTGCTCATGACCGAGCTCGCGCTGACGCGCATCTTCTCGGTCACGATGTATTACCACTTCGCTTTCCTTGCGATTTCGATCGCGCTCTTCGGTCTCAGTGCGAGCGGGGTGCTGGTCTACGTGCTGCGACACCGTCTCGCACGGCGACAGACGTTCGATCTACTGTCCGCCGGAGCCTTGCTCCACAGCGCGGCGACGCTGGTCTCGCTCGCGTACCTCGTGCGTATCCGCGTCGGACTCGACTACTCGCCCCAGAACTTGTTCCTGATGATCGCGATTTATGTACTGGCGTCACTCCCCTTCCTCACGGGCGGTACCGTCATATCGCTGGCATTTGCCCGACTATCCGATCGCATCAACGTCCTCTATGCGTCAGACCTGATCGGCGCGGCGCTCGGCTGCCTGCTGCTGATTCCACTGTTGAATCGTCTCGGTGCGCCGGGGGTGGTGATGACGGCCGCGACGCTGTCGATGATTGCAGGACTCTGTTTCGCGACGCCGGAGACACGGTGGCGTGTCTCATTCGCGGCACTCATCATTCTCGCCGTGCCGACTGCGGCTCAGCTCGCCGGCCGGGCGCCGTTTGCGGTGGTCGACACGAAAGGTCACCTCGGCGACCGTGTGCTGTTCAGCAAGTGGAACTCATTCTCGCGAGTCGCGGTGTACGACCGCCCGCATGGGGACTGGTCCTTGAGTCCGAGTTTCAGCGGACCGCATATCGAATCATTGTTCATGGACATCGACTCGGCGGCGTCCACACCGATTGTGAAGGGCACGGGTCAACCATCCGATGCGCGGTACCTTCGCTACGAATTAACCGCGCTCGGCTATCACCTCGTCGAGCAGCCCGGTGGTTTCTCGGCGCTGGTCATTGGCCCTGGCGGCGGCCGCGACCTGCTCTCGGCGCTGGTCTTCGGCGCGAATCGAGTGGACGGCGTCGAAATCAATCCGATCATCGCCAGGGACGTCATGCAGGACCGCTTCCGCGCCTACTCGGGCGGCATCTATCAGGATCCGCGTGTGGCCATTGAGGTGGACGATGGTCGGAGCTTTGTGCGGCGCAGCCCGAGGCGTTACGACGTGATTCAGGCGTCACTGGTAGACACCTGGGCTGCCACGGCTGCTGGCGCGTACACGCTGACCGAGAACTCGCTCTACACCACCGAAGCATTCGGCGAGTACATCGACCATCTCACCGATCGCGGTCTGCTCACGATCACGCGCTGGGTCTTCGACGGTCTCCGCCTCGTCTCGCTCGCGCAAGCGGCTTGCGACGCGCGCGGACTCGACGCCTCGAAGCATCTGGCCATCGTCCGCTACGATCGCGTCGCCACCTTCCTCCTGAAGAAGACGCCGTTTACCGAGTCAGAGGTCGCGAAGCTGCGGCAGGTCGCGCACGATCTCGAGTTCACGATCCTCTACGCGCCCGGCGTCGAGCCAGATCCGATTTCCTCAGAGCCGACGGAGATGGCTCGAACCGGAACCAGCGCCGGCGACTACAGGCGATTGATCCTGGCAAGCGACCGCGAGAAGTTTCTCGCCGCTTACCCGCTCGATATTCGTCCCACCACCGACGACCGGCCGTTCTTCTTCCACACGACCCGGCTCGCAAACCAGTTTCAAACCGCATTCGGGAAGACGATGCTGTTCGGCAACGGGCTGAGCGCACTGCTGACCCTCTTCGCCATCTCCGCTGCGCTCGTCCTCATCTTCGTCGTCGGACCGCTGCTCATTGGCGCCGATCGTCCAGGCGCGGGCTGGCCGAGATGGCTCGCCTACTTCGGCGCGCTCGGTGCGGGCTTCATGCTGCTGGAGGTGGCCCTGCTGCAGAATTTCGTGCTGTTGCTCGGACATCCGGTGTATTCGCTGACGGTCACCTTGTTCTCACTGTTGCTCGGCACCGGCATCGGCAGTCTGATCAGCCGCCGCATCAATTCGGCTCGCGTCAAGACGGTCACGTCGCAGGCACTGGGCGGCATCGCGCTCGTGGCGCTGGCCGCACCATTCATCGTTCCGCGACTGATCGACCTCGCGATTCCGTGGCCGCTGTCGCTGCGAATCGCGCTGGCTGTGGCCATACTGCTTCCGCTTGGTGTGCTCCTGGGTATCCCGCTGCCTGGCGGTATGCGGCTGCTGGCGACTCGACGCCCTGAGATCATTCCGTGGGGCTGGGGGTTGAACGGCGCGTTCTCGGTCGTCGGCGCAACGCTGGCCGTCTTCATCGCGATGAACTGGGGATTCTCGACGACGCTGATCGCCGCCGCGTGCGTCTATGCGACAGCGGCCGCCACGCTCCGCCTCTCGTAGCGCGGAGGCTTCAGCCTCCGCGAACTATGCGGTACACTGCCGCCGGCGCAGGCGGGTGTAACACCCGCCTCTACGCACTACGGAGATAACGAATGCTGACTAGGCGAGCTCTGCTGACGACCGGTCTCGGGCTGGCGTTCGCGACCACACGCGCGATGGCCCATCACTCGACCGCGATGTACGACATGGCCAATCCCGTCACCGTGAAGGGCTCAGTCAAGCGCTTCGAGTGGACGAATCCGCACGCGTTCATCTTTCTCGACGTGAAGGATGACAAAGGCGCGTCGGTCGAG
>Ga0070675_100002117_pt1 | contig 14660 bp, 13 predicted proteins | sample KBSM43metaG_FD_65343 | JGI IMG/M metagenome (GOLD analysis project Ga0070675, IMG submission 65343) | Miscanthus rhizosphere microbial communities from Kellogg Biological Station, Michigan, USA - KBS M4-3 metaG | ecosystem: Host-associated > Plants > Roots > Rhizosphere > Soil ...
CCCCGGGCCGCGAACGCGCCCGACGCTATTCAGCCCGAAGCCACCCGAGGCCTGAAGCCCGAAGCCCGAAGCCGACAAGAATCAGCGATAAGCTATCGCCGTGTCCACGCCCGCCCCCGTCGCCAGGCCCGCGGTCGCCCATGGTGGCGAAGGGATTCTGGGCAAGCCCTGGTACTGGTGCTACGTCCTGCTGGCGCTGACGATCTGCTACATCGTCAACGTGATGGATCGGTCGCAGATCCTCGCGGCGTCGCTCCAGGCGATCAAGCAGGAGTTTGGCGCCACCGACTTCCAGCTCGGCATGCTGAGCGGCATTCCCTTCGCGCTCTTCTATTCGTTCCTCGGCATTCCCATCGCCGCGCTGGCCGACCGGTGGAGCCGCATGAAGGTGCTGTCGCTCGCCGTCGCTACGTGGAGCGCCACGACCGCGCTCTGCGGCATGGCCGTGAACTTCCCGATGCTCTTTGCCGCGCGCGTCGGCACCGCCATCGGCGAGGCCGGCGGCAGCCCGCCGTCGCACTCGCTCATCTCCGACTACTTCCCGCGCAGCTGGCGCGGCACCGCATTCTCCTTCTACGCGCTGGCCGTGCCCGTCGGCACCGCGCTTGGCGCCTTCATGGGCGGTTGGGGCAACGAGAACCTGGGCTGGCGCAACACTTTCATCCTGGTCGGCCTGCCCGGGATTCTGCTGGCGCTCCTCGTGCGGTTCACGGTGCGCGAGCCGCCGCGCGGCATGGCCGACGGCCTGGCGGCCCAGGCGGCCGCCAAGATGCGCGCCCCCGGCCTGGCCGAGGTGCTGTCGTATCTCTGGGCGCGCCGATCGTTCCGGCACCTGAGCCTCGCCGCGGCGCTGCACTCGGTGGTGTGGTACTCGAGCGGCGCGTTCAACAACGCCTTCCTGCAGCGGTCGCACCAGCTCAGCTCCTATGAAGCCGGCGTCTGGATCTCGATTCTGTCGCTCATTGCCGGCATCGGCACCTTCCTCGGCGGCTTCGCCTGCGACCGGCTCAGCACCCGCTTCAACGACCGCCGCTGGTATCTGTGGGTACCGGGAGTCGCGACGCTGCTGTGCGTGCCGTTCCAGTTCCTGGCCTATCTGTCGCCGTCGCTGTCCACCACGCTGCCCTCGTTCGTGGGGCTGATGTTCATGGCCGCGGTGTTCTTCGGCCCGTCGTTCGCCATGACGCAGGCGCTGGCGACGGTGCGCATGCGCTCGGTGGCCACGTCGCTCCTGCTCTTCATCCAGACGCTCATCGGCAACGGCCTGGGCCCGGCGGCCACGGGGTATATCAGTGACGCCCTGGTGCCATCGCTGCAACGCGACTCCTTGCGCTACGCTTTGGTAATCATCGGCGTGGTCAACATCTGGGCGGCCCTGCACTACGCATGGGGCGCACGGACGTTGCGCGCGGATCTGCAGGCCACCGAAGCGCTCGCGGCGCGTTGAGCGCTCGAGTTGGAGTCGGCTCAAGGCTCACGCCAGTACGCTTGATGGAGAAGGCTCTTGCCTGAGCCCTGAGCCAGAAGAGTGCTTTGACAGAAATGCTCACGCTCACCGACGACGAGAAGGCCATGCTCGACGGCCGGCACGGCAAGGCCCGCCAGAAGGCGATGGATCTGCTGGTGCGCTACGCCGAGGCGCTCGGTGCCGAGCGGTTCGTCGACACGCGCAACGTCGCCGGCGTACCCGGGTCGGCCAATGCCTTCCTCCAGCAGTACTACAAGGACAAGGGCGGCCCCGGCGGGGACGCCATCTTCTCCTATTTCGATCTGGACGCCGACGAGCTGGTGGAGGCGCCGAACGCCGTCGTGCACACGTGTCACCTGCAGGGCGGCGCCGATCCGCTGCACTGGGAGACGCTCGGCGTGGGCGAAGAGATCGTGCGCGGCCACGAGGCGCGCGAGGCCTTTGCCGTGAGCAAGGGCGTCCGGATCCTGAAGACCTGTACGCCGTACCTCGCCGGCAACCTGCCCGCCTTCGGCGAGCACTGCGCCTGGATGGAGTCGTCGGCCGTGATCTACGCCAATTCGGTGCTCGGTGCGCGGACCAACACCGAGGGGCGCGAGAGCACGAGCGCGGCGATGCTGACCGGGAAGATTCCCGACTGGGGCCTGCACCGCGACGAGCCGCGCCGCGGCACCCACCGCGTGAACGTGCGCGTGCCGGTCGAGTCGGTGATCGACTGGGGCATGCTCGGTTACCACACGGGCGAAGTGGTGCAGGAGCGCATTCCGGTACTGGCCGGCATCACCGCGGCTCCGGACGTCGTGCGCCTCAAGCACTTCGGCGCCGCGGCATCGTCGTCGGGCGGCGTCGAGATGTACCACATCGCCGGCGTCACGCCGGAGGCGCCGGATGTCGAGACGGCGTTCGGCGGCAACGTACCGCACGAGGTCTTCGAGTACGGGGCCGCCGAACGGCGGCGTGTCTACGACGCGCTCAACGCGAACGCCAGCGACCCGGCCGTGGACTTCGTGATGCTGGGCTGTCCGCATGCGGCGCTGGAGCAATTGCGCGAAGCCGCGACGCTGCTCGACGGCCGCCGGATCAGCGGCAACACGCGGCTCTGGATCTTCACGTCGCGCGCGGTGCGCGACGAGGCCGACCGCGCCGGCTATACCGCCGCGATCGTTTCGGCCGGTGGGGTAGTGATGACCGACACCTGCTCGGCGTTCGCGCAGGCGATGCCGCCGGGGACCAGGGTAGCGGCGCTCGATTCGGCGAAGCAGGCGCACTACCTCCCGGCCATTCTCGGCGTCCAGGCGTGGTTCGGCACGACTCGCGATTGCATCGAGGCTGCGGTCACGGGCCGCTGGAACGGCGAGGCCCCGGCGTGATCGTGCTGCAGGGCCGCACGGTCGTGGGCGGTCGGGCCGAAGGCGAGGCGCTGGTCACCCGGATGACCGTGCCGGGTTGGGGCGGGGTCAACCCCGTCAAGGGCGTTATCACCGAAACGCGCCACGACCTCCGCGGCGTGAGCTTTGCCGGCAAGGTGCTGGTGTTCCGCGGCGCGAAGGGATCTTCAGGCTGGTCGGCGATGTATCACACGGCACGACTGGCCGGCACGGCGCCGGCCGCGCTGGTCTTCAACGAGATGACCACCAAGGTGGCGCTGGGCGCGGTGGTGATGCGGGTGCCGAGTGTCACCGGCCTCGACCGCGATCCGCTGACGGTGATCGAGACGGGCGACTGGGTCGTCGTGGACGCGGATAGCGGAACGGTGGAAGTGCGGAAGAAGGCTCAAGGCTCAGGGCTCAAGGCTCAGGGCGTGGAGGGCTGAAAGGCTCATGCAAACAACATTGCTCGCAGTGGTCATTGTCGCGACAGCCAGTCCAGCCGTCGCGCAGACGCCCGCAGAGATCCGTGACGCGGTCGTAAAGGCGCTGGCGCCGGTGCAGCAGGCGCAGGAGCCGTGGTACACGGCCAACAAGCAGGTGTGCGCGTCGTGCCATCACCAGTACCAGCCGTCGCTCGCGTTTCGCGCGGCCCGCGAGCGTGGCGTACCGGTGAACGAGGCGATCGCCCGGGCGGATGCCGCCAAGGCGTTCACCTTTGCCGATATCGACAAGGCGATCCAGTACCAGTACGTGATCGAGCCGTCCGTGGACGACGCCTACCGCATGATGGCAGCCCACGCCGCCGGCGTCCCGCCGAATCTGGGCGCAGCCGTCTACGCGCGGCTGCTCATCTCGCGGCAGAACGCGGACGGCACGTGGGACGGCTTCCATCAGCGGCCGCCCTCGTCCTACAGCCGCTTCACGATGGCCACCCTCGGGCTGCGCGCCGTGCAGTTCTATCGTCACGCGTCGCAGAAAGCGGCCGCCGACGCCGCGGTGGCCCGCGCGCGCGGCTACCTCGAGAAGAACACGGCGCCCGATACCGAAGGCCGCACCTATCAGCTGCTCGGCCTGAAGTGGGCGGGCGCCGATACCGGGCGGCTGCGCCGGCTCGGACGCGAGCTCGTGGCGACGCAGCAGGCCGACGGCGGCTGGGAGTCGCGGGCCGGACGGGGCAGCGACGTGTACTCGACCGGACAGGCGCTCGTAGCGCTGCACGACGGCGCCGGGCTGGCCGTCACCGATGCGGCCTATCGCAAGGGAGTGGCGTACCTGCTGAAGACGCAGGCCGCCGACGGCACCTGGCACGTGACGACGCGGCTGCGGCCGCCGGCCCCGCTCAGCCCGCCGTACTTCAACGCTGGCTATCCCTACGAACACGATCAGTTCCTGTCGATGAGCGGCGCGAGCTGGGCGATCATGGCGCTCTCGTACGCCCTTGGACCGGCCCGGCCGGTGAGCCTCGAGCCGGTGCCGGGGGCGCTCGCGTCCGGCGTCGAGCCCTGGGTCGAGACCGTAGTGTTCGGCTCAGTGGCCGACCTGCGCCGCCTGCTCGACGGCGGCCTCAGCCCGAACGCCGCCACCGCGGCCGGCGGTACGACGGTACTGATGGCAGCGGCGCCAGACGTCGAGAAAATGCGCCTGTTGCTCGATCGCGGTGCCGACGTGAACGCCCGCGCAAAGAGCCGGTTCTCGGCGCTCATGGTCGCGGCGCAGTATCAGGAGGGCGACGCGGCCATCAACCTGCTGCTCGATCACGGCGCGACGGTGGCGCCACCCGAGGGCGCGCCGCCGATCTTCAATGCCAACCCGTTCTCGCTGGCCGCGTATGCCGGCAATTCGCGCTCGCTGAAGCGGCTGAAGGACGCCGGCGGCAAGATCGACGACGCCTTCATCGCCATCGGCACGTCGCGGACCACGCCGATGCTCGGCGCGTTCAAGTTCGGCGACGTCGAGGTCATCAAGACGCTGCTCGATTTGGGCGCGCCCGTCGATTTCGCCGACGGCAACCAGATCACGATGCTCAGCCGGTGCGTCCTCAACCACGAGCTCGAACTGGCGAAGATGCTGATCGCGCGCGGCGCCAACGTGAACGCCACCGACAAGCTCGGGATGACGCCGCTGCTGTGGGCCGCGTCGAGCGACTTCGGCGACACCGCGATGGCGGAGCTGCTGCTCAAGTCCGGCGCGAGGGCCGATGCGAAGAATCGCGACGGACGCACGGCGCTGGAGCTGGCGCGCGCCTACAAGCACAACTACCTCGTGCCCGTCCTGGAGCGGGCGGCTGGGACCAACTAGACGCCCGCCAGATCTGTGATCGGTCGCCCAAGGATGTCGTCGACATCCGGAGGTCGGCGCGCGATTCCGAAGGTTGTCTCTCGGCACGGATGTTGAGGCTCGGACGAACCGAGTCTCGACACCATGCCGACGACACCCAGTCCGGCATATCGAAAGCTCGACGTCCCGCCCAAGGCGTCCCCGGTCGCCGTTCGGATCCGCTATCGTGAGCTGGCCCAGCTGCACCATCCCGACAAGAGGCCGAATGGATCGGCGGAGCAGGTGACGGCCGCCGAGCGCATGCGCGAGATCAACGCCGCGTATGACCTCATCGAAGATGCCCCGCTGCAACACCGGGAGATACCGGTCGAGCCAACCCATGAGCCTCCCGCGCCCCGAGCGAACTGGCTTACGCGACTCGAGATAGACCCGGTCAAGTTCCTATACGGCGCCTCGGCGGGCGGAGCTCTGGCGTACTGGCTGGGTCTTCGCGAACGGGGGCAGGACACGTTGTATTCCTTGCTTGTGGCAGTCGCGATGGGGATCGTGTTTACGAGGACGTCCTGGATCTCGAACCGGCTGCTCGAGGAGATCGTCGGATTCCTGCCGCGACGATGACGCGCGCGGCACAGGGCTCTCGAGCGCCCCGTGTTCGGGCGGTCTAGTCGCGCCTGTCGAGATTGTCGCTGAGTCGCGTCTGCAGCGCGGCCAGATCGACTGCGTGCACCGGTCGGGATCCGGCGAGGTCGAGCGCATGTGCCGCCGCCGCCCCCATCGCGATGCACGGGCCGATCACGCGGATGGCCGAGAGCGCGTGCAGATCGGCGTCCACGCAGCGGCCGGCGGCCACCACGTTCTCCGCCTCCTTCGGCACCATGCACCCGAGCGGGATGTAATAGACGTGGTCGGGCGCGAACTTCTCCCAGTGGACGAGCGCCGGCGCGTCGTGCAGCTCCACCCACCACGCGCAGCGCGCCACCGCATCGGCGGGGCGCGTCGCCGTCTGGATCTCATCCAGCGTCACCTGATGCCGGCCGACGATCCAGCGTGTCTGGCGTATGCCAGGCATGCCATAAGCGCGAATTTGCGCATGGGCGAAGATCGCCGGGAACTCGGCGCGCAGGAAGGCGAGGACCCGGTCGGCCTGCGCGCGGCCGTCGATCACCATCTGGCCGGTCGCCATCGGGTCGAGCGGCGTCTCGAAGTGGGTGACGTTGGCCAGCATCAGGTTCTTGCCGGGGAAGTGCATCAGAAAGCCGTCGTGGCGTACCAGGCCGTAGGCGCCGCCCTTCTCGGCCAGCCGCGCGTGAACGTCGGCCATGATCATTTTGGCGGCCGCGTCGGGGTCGTAGTGCTCGATGACGAAGTTGAGCGAGCCGAAGACCGGTGCATCGGGTTCGCGCACCTCGAAGCCGGCCTCGTAGCTAAGAGTGGCGTCGCCGGAGGCGTCGGCGTACCCCTGCGCGGCGATTCGCACCGGCCCGAACCGGGTCGCGAGCTCGATGTGCCTGATGCGGCCGTCCTCCACCATCACATCCGTGAGCACGGCCCCGACGATCGAGCGCACGCCGGCCTCCTGGATCTTGCGCTCGACCCAACGTCCCAGCCGCACCTCGTCGTAGAGGAACGTGATGGTGCCGGTCATCGATTGGCGGCGGTGCATCGAGCCTTCAGCCGTCAGGTCGGCGATGAGATCGTCGGCGATGCCGTGCGTGATCTGATACGGCTTCGCGCCGTGCGTGTAGAGCCCGATGATGGTGCCGATAATCGAGCCGACCGCCTGTCCGCCGAGCGCGGGCGCGGCATCGACGATGACGACCCGGCGGCCGAGCCGCGCCGCTTCGAGTGCCGCCGAGACGCCGGACATGCCCGCTCCGACGACGCAGATGTCCGCTTCGACGGTGGGAACCGATCGCCGCGCCGGGCGGCGGAGCGTGCGAAGCATGCCCCCGAATTATGGGTCAGGTGGGTCGGGTAGGTCAGGTGGGCCGGGTAGGTGAGTACGCTTGTCTTGATTCACGCTGGTCCAAGTCTGAGCTCTCGTCACGAGTGTCTTTCCCTACCTGACCTACCTGACCCACCCGACCTACCTGACCCTGATGGGCCAGCTATACTGAACAGTCTTGGGAGGTTGGATGTCGGATCGGGATCGCTGGGTGGCGACACTCGTCTTCGTGGGCGCGGCGATGGCGGGGCTGACGGTTGCCGGCGCCGCGCAGCAGGCCGCCGGGCGCGGTCAAGCCCCGCGCACCGCGCAGACGGCGCCACCGCCGATCAACTGGCCAGCGCCGCCGCTGCCCGACGGCCCGATTGCGCTCGAGACCGCCGAGGAGCGCAACGTCCGCATCGTCGTGACCAAGGGCCTCTCGCACCCGTGGGGCATGGCATTCCTGCCCGACGGCGCCATCCTCATCACCGAACGGGCCGGCAAGCTGCGCATCGTGCGCAACGGCGTGCTCGACCCCACGCCCGTCGCGGGCCTGCCGGCGATCGCGGCGCAGGGGCTGGCCGGCCTGCTGGATATCGCGCTGCACCCGCAGTTTGCGGCCAACCGCTACGTGTATCTGACCTATCACAAGCCGGTGCCGCTGCCGCCGGGCGAGCCGGCGCCGCCCACCCGCGGCGGCGGACCGCCCGCCACCACCACGCGCCGCACGGTCCTCGCGCGCGCGGTGTGGAACGGCTCGGCGCTCACCGACCTCAAGGAGATCTTCGTCAACGACGCGATCACCGAAGCGTCGCGCATTGTCTTCGGCGGTGACGGCCTGCTCTACATGAGCATGGGCAACTCCACCGAGGGCGAAAACGCGCCCGCACAGAACCCCGCAAACTACGGCGGCAAGTCGATTCGCCTGCGTGACGACGGCACCGTGCCCTCCGACAACCCGTTCGTCAACCGGGCCGGCTACAAGCCCGAGATCTACACGCTCGGCCATCGCAACCAGCTCGGTCTGGCGGTGCACCCGGTCACCGGTGAGGTGTGGGCGGCCGAGCAGGGCCCGAACGGCGGCGACGAGATCAACATCCTGAAGCCGGGGCGCAATTACGGCTGGCCGGTGGTGAGCTACGGGCGCAGCTACGGCGGACCGCGTGTGTCGGAGGTGCCGTGGCAAGCCGTCTTCGAACAGCCCGTGACGGTGTGGGTGCCCTCGATTGCGGTCTCGGGGCTGAGCTTCTATACCGGCGACAAGTTCCCGCGCTGGAAGAACAACCTGTTCGTCGGCGGGCTCCGCCAGGGCGAGGTGCCGCGCACGGGGCAGCTCCAGCGCATCGTGTTCAACGACAAGTGGGAAGAGATCCGGCGCGAGGCGTTGCTGCGCGAGTTCCACCAGCGCATCCGCGACGTGCGCCAGGGCCCCGACGGGTTCCTCTACGTGCTCACCGAGGAGAACGAGGCCGCCCTGCTTCGGTTCGAGCCCGGTCCCGCGCCGGCGAAATGAGCGCGACGCCGTCGACGATGCTCGAACTCGGCACGGCGCTGCCGCCGTTCCGGCTGCCGCGGCTCGGCGGCGGCGAGGTGTCGTCGGACGACTTCGCCGACGCGCCGGCCCTGCTGGTGATGTTCATCTGCCCGCATTGTCCGTTCATGCGCCACATCCGGAGGGAGCTGGGACGCTTTTCGTCCGACTACACCGCTCGCGGCCTGGCCATCGTCGGCATCAACGCGAACGATGACGACGCGTATCCGGACGACGGCTGGGACGGGATGCAGGACGAGGCCCTGGACGGCGGCTACGTGTTCCCGTACCTGAAGGACGAGTCCCAGGCGGTGGCCAAGGCCTACACGGCCGCGTGCACGCCCGACCTGTTCCTGTTCGACCGGCCGCGGCGGCTGGTCTATCGCGGGCAGTTCGACGGCAGCCGTCCGCGCAACAGCGTGCCGGTTACCGGCGCCGACCTGCGTGCCGCGTGCGACGCGGTGCTCGCCGGGCAGACACCGTCGCCCGAGCAGCGGGCCAGCATCGGCTGCAACATCAAATGGAAGCCCGGCAATGAACCTGACTACTGGCGCAGGTAGGCAGGTGAGCGGGTAAGCAGGTAAGAACATCCTTCCCCACGAGTGAACCTTCATCCATGAAACTCGCTGAACGCATGTCCCGGATCGGGACGGAGTCTGCATTCGAAGTCCTCGCCCGCGCGCGCGCGCTCGAAGCGCAGGGCAAGAGCATCATCCACCTCGAGATCGGCCAGCCCGATTTCCCGACCCCGCTGCACATCAAGGAGGCGGGGAAGCGCGCCATCGACGAGGGCTGGACCGGCTACGGCCCGACCGGCGGCTTTCCGGAGTTCCGTGACGCGATCGCCGAGTACGTCTCGCGCACGCGCGGCATCGCCGTGGCGGGCTCGAACGTGTGCGTCGTGCCCGGTGGCAAGCCGATCATGTACTTCCTGATGACGGCGATCCTGGAGCCGGGCGACGAGGTCATCTATCCCAACCCGGGGTTTCCGATCTACGAGTCGCTGGTCGATTTCCTGGGCGCGGTGCGCGTGCCGATGCCGCTCGTCGAGGAGCGCGGCTTCTCGTTCGACCTCGACACGTTCGAGAAGAGCCTGTCGCCGAAGACGAAGCTGGTGATCCTGAACTCGCCCGGCAACCCCACCGGCGGCGTCATTCCGAAGGCCGACCTGAAGCGCATCGCCGACCTGGTGCGCGGGCGCGACCTCATCGTGATGAGCGACGAGATCTACTCGCGCATCTATTACGAGGAGGCGCCGGAGTCGATCACGCAGTTCGAGGGGATGCTCGAGAAGACGGTCATCCTCGACGGCTTTTCGAAGACCTACTCGATGACCGGGTGGCGCCTCGGCTACGGCGTGTTCCCGCAGTGGCTCTCACACGCGATCGAGCGGCTGATGGTCAACTCCAACTCGTGCACCGCGAGCTTTACCCAGCGGGCCGGCTTGGCCGCCCTGCAGGGGCCGCAGGAGTGCGTGGACGCGATGGTCACCGAGTTCCGCCGCCGCCGTGACGCGATCGTCGCCGGGCTGAACGCGATTCCGGGGTTCCGGTGCTCCACGCCGGCGGGGGCGTTCTACGCGTTCCCGAACGTCAGCGGCACCGGCATGTCGAGCAAGGCGCTCGAGGACCTGCTGATGACCGAGGCCGGCGTATCGTGCCTGAGCGGCACCGCCTTCGGCGAGCGCGGCGACGGCTACCTGCGCTTCAGCTACGCCAACTCGCTGGAGAACATCGAAGAAGCCCTGGCTCGCATCCAGCGCGTATCGTCACGCTGGGCGAAGTAGCGGTCGTGGGGGCCGGCTTCAGCCAGCCCGGGCCGCCTGAAGGCGGCCCCTACGACTACTGACAGAGCGCCTTCAGCGCTTGACGAGCGCGAGCAACTCGTCGATCTCCTTGGGCAGTCCCGGCGTCAGGATCTCCGCGCCGGTCGGCGTCACCAGGATCGTGTCCTCGATGCGGACGTGAAGCTGCTGCTCGGGCAGGTCGATGATCGGCTCGATCGCCATCACCATGCCGGCCTCGAACGGCGCGTTCCAGTCGCCGACGTCGTGCACCGACAGCCCGACGTAGTGGCCCACATACGCCCACGTCGGATCGAACCCGCGACGCTTGTAGATGTCCTGGGCGATCTTCGCGACCGTGTCGCGGGTGACGCCAGGCTTGATCGCCGCGATGATCGCCTTCTGGGCCTCGAGCACGCACTCGTAGGCCTTGCGCTGCGCCTCGGTGAAGGCGCCCGACACCGGCCAGGTGCGCGTGATGTCGGTGGTGAGCTGATCGAGCGAGCCGGCGTAGTCCATCACCACCAGCTCGCCGGCCTTCATCTGCCGGGCGCTGTCCTGGTAGTGCCACTGGTTGCCCTTCGGTCCCGAGCCGACGATAGCGGGGTAGGCGGCCGACTGCATCCCGTGCTTGACGTGCCAGTAAGTAGCCTCGGCTTCGAGTTCGTACTCGTACTTGCCGGGCGCCGTGGCCTGGATCGCCCGCTTCATCGCCTCGGCGCTGACGCGGCCGCCGTAGCGCAGGATCTCGATCTCGCGTGGCGTCTTGATCAGACGCAGCCGGTCGATGTGCGGCGTGACGTCGCGGAACTCGTAGTAAGGGAACCGCAGCCGCAGCGTGGCGAGCCGCGCCGCGTCCTCGCTGGGCTGCAGGGCAAACGGGTTCACCATCCGGCGGGCGGTCTCGATGGCCACGTCCAGGCGCCCGGTGCCGACCTCGTCGCGTTCGGAGAGCCGCGTCCAGAACGTCTCGGTGCCCGACACGCTGCGCCGCCGGCCGAGGAACTCGCCGAGCGCGGTCACCGGCTGGATCGACGTGAACCCGTGGGCCTTGGCGGCGCCCGGTTCGTCGAGCCAGTTGCCGCCCTCGTATTGGAGCTGGGTCGGCGTCAGCCTGGGCAGGAACAGGTGCGACGCCTTCGTGGCGGCGTCGATGACCAGCACGCCGTTCAGCGATTCGTTGCCGGTGAGATAGAAGAAGTCGTTGTCCTGTCGGAAGCGCAGTCCGGCCGGCGCCTGCGTGGTCCCGAACATCACCACCAGTCCGCGCTCCACCGTCTGCGCCAGCGTGTCGCGGCGCGCGGTGAACTCGGCCGGCGGATAGCCCATGCGCTCGGCGCCGGGCATCGACGGGCAAAGCAGCGCCAGCGCGAGCCCGGCGGCCAGTCGAGTGCGGGTCATGAATCCTCCGAGCTTTGGGCTCGGCCTGGTCTGAAGACGAGGCCCCACTACTTCCTACCGGCCCACCTGCCTACCTGCCCACCTGCCCACCTGCTCAAGAATCGCGCTTCAGCGTGACGCAGACCCAGGCGTCTTCCTCGTCGCGGCGCTCGACGGCGAACCCGGTGAACGCGGCCACGACGGCCTTCTCCTCGTCCGCCTGGAAGCCGCTCAGGATCAACTTGCCGTGGGTGCCGGCCAGCGCGCCGATGACGCCGGCGCTGGCCATCAGCAGGCCGCCAGTGAGGTTGCCAAACACGATGTCGGCGGGATCGAGCGCCGTGGTCCGCGCGTCGCCGACGAGCAGCGTGACGATGGCCGACGGGTTGAGTGCGAGATTGTCCCAGGCGGCGTGAATCGCGTCCTCGTCGTCGTCGATGCCGCGCACGTCGACCCCACCGAGCAGGCTGGCGGCGATGGCCAGCACGCCCGAGCCGGTGCCGACGTCGATGACGGTGCGCTCCTTGACTTCGAGCGCCTGCAGCGCCGAGAGGCACAGCCGGGTGGTGGCATGGTGGCCGGTGCCGAAGCCCATCGACGGCCGGATGGCCACCACGATCGGCGCGTCCCACGGCGGCGCCACGATCAGGTTGCCCACCCGCACGGCCTTGAGGCTCGCTTGCGACCGGGCGGCCCAGTCCTCGTCGGGCACGTCGGTGGGGGTGAGCGTCAGCCCGGGAAACTCGCGGGCGATGGCGCGCTGCGCGCGGTCGCGGCCGGCGCTGGTGCGAAAGAAGACGCGCCAGCCCCCCGGCGCGCTCTCGTCGATTGCCTCGATGTCGAAGTCGGTGAGCGTGGCCTCGAGCAGATCGCCCTGCACGGCCTGATGCGCATCGGGGGAGTCGGCGGACGGAATCCCCGCGACGTCCAGCGCCGGCCAGGTACGAAGGTGCGTCATCGCGGGTCCAGGGGACTAGCCGAAGATGTCCTTCACGCGATCGAAGAGGCCCTTGTCGTCCCCTTCGTGCTCGGACGTGCGCGGCTCGGCGGGCTCGGCCGGCAGTGTCGCGGCCAGTTCTTCGAGCAGCCGGCGCTGGTCTTTCGACAGCTTCCGCGGCACCTCGACTTTGACCGTCACCTGCAGGTCGCCACGCCCGCGGTTCGACACGTCGGGCATGCCTTTGCCGCGCAAGCGGAACGTCGTCCCGGTCTGCGTGCTCTCCGGGATGCGCAACGACTCGTTGCCGTCGAGCGTCGGTACCGCAATCTCGCCTCCCAGCGCCAGCTTCGGATAGGACACCAGGACCTCGCAGTAGAGGTCGTTGCCCTCGCGCTGGAAGAAGGCGTGCTCCTGCACGTGCACGACGACGTAGAGATCCCCGGCGGGACCGCCCGCCGGTCCTGCCTCCCCCTCGCCCGTGAGACGCAACCGCTGTCCCGACGCGATACCGGGCGGAATCCGCACGGTGAGCTTGCGCTCCTTCTGGACGCGCCCGGCCCCCTTGCAGGTGAGGCACGGCTTGGCGATGACGGTGCCGGTACCGCGGCACTGGCCGCACGTGCGGGCCACGGTAAAGAATCCCTGCTGATAGCGGAGCTGGCCGCGGCCCTGGCACTGCGGGCAGGTAGTCGGCTTCGACCCTTCGGCCGCGCCGCTGCCACGGCACGTCTCGCACTGCTCCTGCCGGGGAATCTGCAGCGCCATCTCGGCGCCCTTGGCCGACTCCTCGAACGAGATCTCCAGGTCGTAGCGCAGGTCGGCGCCGCGCTGCGGGCCGCGCCGCCGCCCGCCGCCCTGGCCGAAGATGTCGCCGAGACCGAAGATGTCGCCGAGGCCGCCGAGGATGTCCTCGAACCCGGTGAAGACGTTGGGGTCGAAGCCGCCCGTGGCGGCGCCGCCGAGGCCGGCGTGGCCGAAGCGGTCGTACATGTGGCGCTTGTCGGTGTCCGCGAGCACCGCGTAGGCTTCGGCCGCCTCCTTGAAGAGGTCCTCCGCCTTCTTGTCGCCGGGATTGCGATCGGGGTGATGCTTGAGCGCCAGCTTGCGGTACGCGCTCTTGATTTCCTGGTCCGTCGCGGTCTTGGCGACCCCGAGGACCTCATAGTAATCGCGCTTGCTCACGACTTGGCGACCTTGACCATGGCGGCGCGGAGCAGCCGGTCGCCCAGCATGTACCCGCGCTGCATCTCTTCCATCACCTCGCCGTCGCGGTGCGTCTCGCTCGTCTCCTGGCTGACCGCCTGGTGGATCCGCGGATCGAAGTCGGTGCCGAGCGCCTCGATCGTGGTGACGCCGCGCTTCCGGAGGAGATCGAGCATCTGGCGATGGATGAGCTCGACGCCGGCCCGGTACCGCGCCGACTCGGGAGTGGCGGGCGCCAGCAGCGCGCGCTCGAGATTGTCCACCACCGGCAGGATCTCGGTGAGCAGGCTGGTCGCAGCCGAATCGGCCTGCTCGCGCCGTTCCCGATCGATGCGCTTGCGGTAGTTGTCGAATTCGGCGGCGGTACGCAGCAGGCGGTCCTGGAGCGCGTCGCGCTCGCTCTTGAGCGCGTCCACGTCCACCACGTCGGTGGTGTCGTCGGGCCCCGGCGCCGGGGCCTCCTGTTCCTCGAAGGGCTCGTTGGTCATTGCTGTCGTGGCGGACGGCTAGCTCGCGCTGCGCAGGACGCGCGACACGGCCTGTGTCGTCCCGTCCACGAGCGCGATCGTCCGCGAATAGTCGATGCGGGTGGGCCCGATCACTCCGACGGTGCGCGAGGCGCCGCCGTCGACGGCCGTGGCCATGATGAGACTGAACGGTTTCAGGTCGGGTGAGGTGTGCTCGGCGCCGATGATGACGGTGACGCCGGGACCGTCGATGTATTCGTTGAGCAGATGCAGCATCTGCTCCTTCTGGTCCATCATCTCGAGCAGCGCGCGCA
>Ga0070675_100002118_pt1 | contig 14657 bp, 11 predicted proteins | sample KBSM43metaG_FD_65343 | JGI IMG/M metagenome (GOLD analysis project Ga0070675, IMG submission 65343) | Miscanthus rhizosphere microbial communities from Kellogg Biological Station, Michigan, USA - KBS M4-3 metaG | ecosystem: Host-associated > Plants > Roots > Rhizosphere > Soil ...
GGCGCCGGCGTCCTGGTGCTGGCCCTCGCCGGCCATCGCGACGCTGAGCACCTCGCCCTTGGCGTGCGGGCCGGTCATGTAGACGGCCGGGTACTTCATGGTGACCTTGGAGCCGAGGTTGCCGTCGATCCACTCCATCGTGGCGCCCTCGTGGCAGACGGCCCGCTTGGTGACCAGGTTGTACACGTTGGTCGACCAGTTCTGGATCGTGGTGTACCGGCACCGGGCGTTCTTCTTCACCACGATCTCGACGACGGCCGAGTGCAGCGAGTCGCTGCTGTAGATCGGCGCCGTGCAGCCCTCGACGTAGTGCACGTAGGCACCCTCGTCGACGAGGATCAGCGTCCGCTCGAACTGGCCCATGTTCTCGGTGTTGATCCGGAAGTAGGCCTGCAGCGGGATCTCCACGTTGACGCCCTTGGGCACGTAGATGAAGCTGCCGCCGGACCACACGGCGGTGTTCAGCGCGGCGAACTTGTTGTCGCCCACCGGGATAACGGTGCTGAAGTACTCGCGGAACAGGTCCTCGTGCTCGCGAAGCGCGGTGTCGGTGTCCAGGAACAGCACACCCTGCCGCTCCAGGTCCTCCTGGATCTGGTGGTAGACCACCTCGGACTCGTACTGCGCCGCCACACCGGCGATCAGCCGCTGCTTCTCCGCCTCGGGGATGCCCAGCCGATCGTAGGTGTTCTTGATGTCGGCGGGCAGGTCGTCCCAGCTCGCCGCCTGCTTCTCGGTCGAGCGCACGAAGTACTTGATGTTGTCGAAGTCGATCGTGGTCAGGTCGGCGCCCCAGGCCGGCAGCGGCTTGCGCCCGAACAGGCGCAGGCCCTTGAGCCGCAGGTCGAGCATCCACTGCGGCTCGTTCTTCTTCCCCGAGATGTCGCGAACGACGTCTTCGTTCAGGCCTCGGCGAGCGGACGCGCCGGCCACATCGGAGTCGGACCAGCCGTACTCGTATCGTCCGACACCGGCGAGAGGATCGGCGGTGATCGGCGTCAGCTGCTCAGTCATGAGTCCTCGCGGTTGTATTCAGGATCCGGCCCGGGATGTGCGTGGTGCACACCCCGTCACCGTTGGCGATCGTGGCCAGGCGCTGGACGTGCGTACCGACGAGGCGCGAGATCACCTGGGTCTCGGCCTCGCAAAGCTGGGGGAATTCGACGGCTACGTGGGCGACCGGACAGTGGTGCTGGCAGAGCTGGCCCCCGGTGGCGATCGTGGACGCGCCGGCAGCGTACCCCTCGGCCGTCAGCGCCCGGGCCAGCGCCTCGGCGCGGGCGATCGGGTCGGCACCGGCCTCGGCCATCGCGGCCCGGCAGCGCTCCTCCAGGCCCGCGACCTGGCTCGCGGCGAACGCCGCGACGGCCTGTTCACCGTGCTGCGTGGCTATCCAGCGCAGCGCCGCCGCGGCCAGGTCGTCGTAGGTGTGCGGGAACGACTCGCGGCCCGCGTCGGTGAGCGCGAACACCTTGGCCGGGCGGCCCCGGCCGCGAGGTCCGCGCGTGGCCCGCTCGCGGGTGACCACCAGGCCGTCGGCGAGCATGGCGTCGAGATGACGACGGATGCCGGCCGCGCTGAGGCCGAGTGCGGTGCCCAGTTCGGTGGCCGTGGCGGCGCCCTGTTCGAGCAGGAGTTCGGTGACCCGGTCGCGGGTGCGACGATCGGAACCGCCCGGGGTACCGGCCGGCTCCCGCTCGTCGAGCAGCGCCGCGTTTTTCACAACACAAACGTTACGTAATTGCGGGGAGATCGGCAAATCCCCATTCGAGTGGCACCGGTCACCGCCACCCGCCGTCTCCCGCCGTCTCCCGCGATCTTGGACGTCTACGGCTGCTCCAACGACGGCAAACGTCCAAGATCGCGGAAATGGGGGCGCGGCGGCCGGCCCTATCCCGCTGCGTAGGATCGAAAGCGTGAATCGACTGCGCGAGCTGATCGGTACGCCTACCGCGCTGTGCCGGATAGCTCTCGCCTCGGTCATCGCCAACGTCGGCATCGTCATCACCGGCGGCGCCGTCCGGCTGACCGGCTCCGGCCTCGGGTGCCCCACGTGGCCGCGCTGCACGGAGGAGTCGTACACGACCACCCCGGCCATGGGCGTCAACGGCGTCATCGAGTTCGGCAACCGGCTGCTGACGTTCGCCGTCGGCCTCGTGGCGCTGCTGGCGATCGTCTCGGCGCTCCTGCAGGTCCACCGGCACCGGCGCACCGTCGTCCTGTCGATCGTGGTGTTCGCCGGCATTCCGGCGCAGGCGGTGGTCGGCGGCCTGACCGTGCTGACCAACCTCAACCCGTGGGTGGTGGGCTGCCACTTCCTCGTCTCGATGGGCGTCATCGCCGGCGCGTACGCGCTGTGGCGGGCGGCCCGCGCCGACAGCGCCCCACTGGCCAGGCCCGACGTGACCACGTGGACCGCACCGGCGGCCCTGCGCACCCTCGGCGGGCTGACGGTCGCGGCCACGGCCGTCGTCCTCGTGCTCGGGGTGATCGTCACCGGCAGCGGTCCGCACGCCGGCGACTCCGACGCCCGTCGCACCGGCCTGGACCCCCAAGCCGTCGCCCAGCTCCACGCCGACGGCGTGTTCCTCCTCCTCGGCCTCACCGTCGGGTTGCTGCTCGCGACCCGGGCGGCAAACGCGCCCCGTACCGCCGCCCGAGCCGCGGTCACCCTGTTCGCGATAGAGCTGGCCCAGGGCCTCGTCGGGTTCGTCCAGTACCTCACCGGGCTGCCGGTGCTGCTGGTCGCCGCACACATGGCCGGCGCCTGCGCCGTCTGGCTCGCCTCACTCTCGGCGTACGCCAACCTCTACCGGACGTTCCCGAGGCGGCTGGCGCCCGTCCGCGCGGACCTGCCGGACGCGTTGACTCGGCCGCAACCGCGGGAGCCGAACGAGCACGCACTCGCCAACGGCGAAGAGGCACTCGAGTTACCACCGGCGTCGAAAAAGAAGAAGAAGGTCAAAGTGAAATGACGGAGATCGTCGTGTTCAGCGGATCCGCCCATCCCGAACTGGCCGACGAGATCTGTACCCACCTGCACGTCCAGCGCCAACCGGTCGCGATCAAGCGCTTCGCCAACGACTGCCTCGAGGTGCAGTTGCAGGCCAACTGCCGCGGCCGCGACGTGTACATCATCCAACCGCTGGTGGCACCGGTGCAGGAGCACCTGGTGGAGCTGCTGCTGATGCTCGACGCCGCCCGCGGCGCCTCCGCGACCCGCATCACCGTCGTGATGCCGCACTTCGCCTACGCGCGCTCGGACAAGAAGGCCGCGCCGCGCATCTCGATCGGCGCCCGCCTGGTCGCCGACCTGCTCGCCACCGCCGGCGCCTCCCGCGTGCTGACGATGACGCTGCACTCCCCGCAGGTGCACGGCTTCTTCAGCGTGCCGGTCGATCACCTGCACGCGCTGCGCGAGCTGGCCAACCACTTCCGCGGCTACGACCTGACCGATTCCGTGGTTGTCTCGCCTGACCTCGGCAACGCCAAGTCGGCGGCGGCGTTCGCCCGGATGCTCGGCGTTCCGGTCGCGGCGGGCGCCAAGCAGCGCATCGACGACGACCACGTGACGATCACCGCGGTGATCGGCGAGATCGACGACCGCGACGTCATCGTGCTCGACGACGAGATCGCGAAGGGCACTACGCTGCTGGAGCTGCTGAACCGGCTGCGCGAGCGCAAGGTCCGCTCTATCCGGGTGGCCTGCACGCACGGGCTGTTCGCGGCCGGCTCGCTGGACCGGCTGAGCGTCCAGGACGACGTCCTCGAGATCGTCTGCACGAACACCGTGCCGATCGCGTCGCCGCAGCGCTGGCCGAAGCTGCGGGTGCTCTCGGTGGCGCCGGAGCTGGCCGAGGCCATCCGCCGCATCCACAACGGCGAGTCGGTCAGCGCACTCTTCGACTGATGGCCGCCACGACGGCGTCGGCGAAGCGCTCCGGAGCGCCGGGCGCCGTCGCGAGGAACAGCGACGGCTCGGTCAACTCGATCTCCAGCAGGAGCGGGGCGCCCGCGCCGTCCAGGCCGGTTTCCAGCCGGGGCCGCTTGACCGCGGGCTCCGCTTCGCTACACCCGCTGGCGACCCCGTCGGGAACCAGGTCGACGCGCGCGTACAGCAGGTCGTCGCGATCGAACGGGACGGCGGCAAGCACCGCCTCGGCGGCCGCCACCTCCTCCGGCGACGGCTCGCGCGCGGTGATCTCCTCCTGCCGGAACAGCCCCTCGACGCCGACGTCCGGGCCGGTCAGCAGCGCGCCCTTACGAATCGTGTGCGAGTAGCGGCCGCCCACGAACATCAGCGCGGTCTCGCCGTGCTCGTCGACGGCCGCCAGGTACGGCTGCACCATGACCAGCCGGCCGTCGCCCGTCAGCCGGCGGGCGTGCGCCACAGCAAGCCGGCGCTCCTCCGCGTCGGCCAGGTCGTACCGCCCGGTGTCGTTCCCGCCGCCGCTGACGGCCGGCTTGACCACGACCTCACCGGCGTCCGCCGGGGTCCAGGCCGCGCCGGGCTCGACCCAGGTGGTCGGTGCGGTCGCGACGCCGGCAGCGGCGAGTCCGCGCAGGTAACGCTTGTCGGTGTTCCACTCCAGCACGGCGGCCGGGTTCGCGAGCCGGGGCACCCGCCGCGCCCAGGCCAGGAACTCCTCGCGGCGTGGGTAGTAGTCCCAGGTCGACCGTACGACGGCCAGGTCGTAGGCGGCCCAGTCGACGTCCGGGTCGTCCCAGACGGCAGCCTCGACCTGTACGCCGCGCTCCTTCAGCGGCGCGACGGTGAGCTCGTCGTCGGGGTCGAGGCCGTTCATGGCTGCACACGTGACGAGCGCGACCCGGGAATCCCGGGCCGCGCTGGTGGTGATGTTCGGACCGTGCATGGACGTTGGAAGGGCTACCTCGAGAGCGTCCGGCGGGACATGGTGCGCCACAGGTCGTTGCTGGGGCGCATGTTCTCCATCAACTCGCGCTCCCACTCGTTCTCGACGGCGACGCCGGCTTTGGCGCACGCCTCCCGGGCGATGTCGGTGGCGGGGGCGAACTGGTCGGACCAGGCGCCGTCCTCCCCGACAAGCACGATGCGACAGCCTCGCCGCCCGACGTATTCGATGACTGCCCGGGCGCCGCCGTGGTCGCCAGCGAACGACCGGAGCCCGGCGATCAAGCCACCGGGGACCGGCGGCTCCATCGTCATCGTCGTATGGGAACCATCTGCCATGACGGCCACGATAATCACGTCCCGCCCGTCCGTGCGGGCTTTCTCACGAGGTTTGTGACCCTAGCCACTGAGTGGAGGGATCAATCCTTGCCCGTTTTCGGCTGATTCATCGGAACAAATGCCTGCGTATGGCGGTGGTGAGCTCAACCGACCGAGTGGATCTACAACACGCACCGTAGTTGTGCAGCGATTGCGGCGTGTCGGGGGCAATTCCGGCACTTCACCGGGAAGGTTGCGTCGATTCGTCAGTTGATCAACGCGTCGACGGCGACCGCGATGAAAAGCAGGGTCAGGTAGGTGATCGACCAGTGGAACAGCCGCATCGGCCGGACCGCCTCGCCCCGGAACGCACGGGCCGCCAATCGATGAGCTTCGAACAGGAAGAGGACGCCCACGATGATGGCCGTCAAGCCGTACACCGGCGTCATGCCGAGCGGCCAGAGCGCCAGTGAGGCGGCGACGGTGAGCCACGTGTACACGACGACCTCGACGCCCACCCGCCGCATGCTCGCCACCACCGGCAGCATCGGGATGCCGGCGCGGGCGTAGTCGTCCTTGAACTTCACGGCCAGCGCGTAGAAGTGCGGGGGCTGCCAGAGGAACACGACAGCGAAGAGCACCCAGGCCTGGGCGCTCAGCCCGCCGGTGACCGCCGCCCAGCCGATCAGCACCGGCGCCGCACCGCACGCGCCGCCCCACACCGTGTTGGCCGGCGTCGTCCGCTTGAGCCACAGCGTGTAGACGAGGTCGTAGTAGGCGATCGCGGCGGCGGTGAGCGCGGTGGCCAGCGGGTTGGTGAACGCGGCCATCAGGCCCACCGAGACGGCCGCGAGCGTCAGCCCGAACACGAGCGCCGCCCGCGGCGACACGGTGTGCGCCGGCAGCGGCCGGCGGGCGGTGCGCTTCATCACCTGGTCGATGTCGCGGTCCAGGTAGCAGTTCAACGCGTTGGCGGCACCCGCGGCCAGCGCGCCGCCGACGAGCGTCACCACCAACGTCGAGATCGCCGGCAGGCCACCGGCGGCCAGGAACATCGTCGGCAGCGTCGTGACCAGCAGCAGCTCGACGATGCGCGGCTTGGTCAGGGTCAGATACGCCTTCGCGACGGCCAGCGCCGCCGCCCGGGAGGCGGCGCGCGACGCGGCGGCGTTCTGCCGACGGGCTCTGGCCAGCGCACCCGGCGAGACCGGGCGCAGCGGCGCGTCGAGCGCGCCCTCGAGCGCACCCTCGCGCGGCAGCCGGCCGGCCTGCTCGGTTACCGCGGTCACGCGCGCACCTCGACATCGCTTCTCTGGTAGGGCGTTCCGCCGTCACAGCGGCCCTTGGGCATCGTAGAACAGCGCGAAGAGGGCGGGTCCCGCGGCCCACAAACCCGGCCCGCGATCAGGGCGCCGCGACGGTCCGGAGGATCGTGTCGACCGTCTGGCGCACCGTCGGCGCGGTGCGCAGCAGGCTGACCCCGTGGAAGGTCCCGTCGACGAGCACGAGCCGGCGGCCCGGGCCGTCCGGCGTCGCGGCGTGCAGTTGCTGGGCGTCAGCCGGGAACTGGCCGTCGCCGCGGGCCGCCACGTACAGGATCGGCACCCGGATCTCCGCCGCGGCGGCCAGCCCGTCGACACCGGCGAACCGGACCGGCGGCGACAGGCTCACCACCACCAGCACGGGCGGCGCCACCCGCGGCGCCGCGCCGACCACCGCGTTCGCGCCCTTCGACGCGCCGACCAACGCGACGCGGGTCACCCCGCGCCCGTGCATGAACACCGCGGCCGCCACCACGTCGTCGGCCGGGGTCGCCGAGCCCCGATCGGACGCGCCGTCGCCGGTGAAGTCGACGAGGAGCACCTGATAGCCGGCCTTCGCGAGGTCGTTGCCGTACCAGGCGAGCTGGCACACGTCGGCCCGGGTCTGGTGGAAAAGGAGCACGGCCGTGCGTCCGGTGCCGAGGAGCACGCCCGCCACCGAGGTGCCGCCGGCCGTCGGGAAGCGAACCTGCGTGCCGGCGGCGAGTTCGCCGGCGCAGCGCGCGCCCGCCGGGCGCGGCGCAGCGGAGCCGGTGGTCGCGGCCGTCGCTGTGGTGGGGGCGGCGCTCGGCGCCGCCTTCGGGCCGCGACCGCCGGTGCCCTCGCCGCACGCCGCGAGCGCTGTCGCCAATCCGACGGCCATAGCGAGCGTCACCGGGATGAATCGTCGACGAACGGCCGTCGAGCCGCCGGAGAAAACCGACGAAGCAGGCCCCATGCCCGTCCCCTCCCGTTGTTCAATAACTGCGGGACCACTGACTGGAGTGGGTGGTTGCCCGCAGCCCTGCGCCCCGATCACAGATCCGAGGGAATTTCGGCGCCGCCGGTGGGTAGGGTCTCGAGTGACTGTCAAATCCGCAATTGAGGAGCAGCGAGCGCCGTGTCCACTGAAGTGAGTGTGTCCGCCGACCTGCCCGTATCCGGCGAGCTGACCTGGTCCGACCTCGATCGTCGCACCGTCGACACGGTGCGCGTGCTGGCCATGGACGCCGTGGAGAAGTCAGGCAACGGCCATCCCGGCACCGCGATGAGCCTCGCGCCCGCCGCCTACCTGCTGTTCAGCCGCGTGCTGCGGCACGACCCGACCGACCCGGGCTGGATCGGTCGCGACCGGTTCGTGCTCTCGGCCGGGCATTCCAGCCTCACCCTGTACATCCAGCTGTACCTGGCCGGCTACGGCCTGGCGCTGGAAGATCTGAAGTCGCTGCGGCAGTGGGGCTCGCTCACCCCGGGCCACCCCGAGTACGGCCACACCACCGGCGTCGAGACCACCACCGGCCCGCTCGGCCAGGGGCTCGGTAACGCCGTCGGCATGGCGATGGCGGCCCGCCGCGAGCGCGGCCTCTTCGACCCGGACACACCAGCCGGGCAGAGCCCGTTCGACCACTTCGTCTACGCGATCTGCTCCGACGGCGACATCGAAGAGGGCGTCAGCCACGAGGTCAGCTCGCTCGCCGGCCACCAGCAACTGGGCAATCTCGTCTTCATCTGGGACGACAACGAGATCTCGATCGAAGACGACACCCGCATCGCGAAGAGCGAAGACGTCGTCGCCCGGTACGCCGCCTACGGCTGGCACACGCAGAGCATCGACTGGCGCGGATCCGACGGGTACACCGAAGACGTGCAGGCGCTGTACGACGCGCTGCTGGCCGCCCGGGCGGAGACCGACCGGCCCTCGTTCATCGCGCTGCGCACGATCATCGGGTGGCCGGCGCCGAACAAGCAGAACACCGGCAAGATCCACGGCTCGGCGCTCGGCGCCGACGAGGTCAAGGCCACGAAGAAGATCCTCGGGTTCGACCCGGACAACAGCTTCGACGTCGCCGACGACGTGCTGGCGCACGCCCGGAAGACCGCCGAGCGCGGCCGGGCCCTGCACGGCAGGTGGAACGAGGCCTACGAGGCCTGGCGCGGCCGGAACGAGGAGCGCGCGGCGTTGCTCGACCGGTTGAGCACCCGCACCCTGCCCGCCGGCTGGGCCGACGCGCTGCCCGAGTTCCCGGCCGACGCCAAGGGCGTCTCGACCCGGGCCGCCTCCGGCAAGGTCCTCAACGCGCTGGCGCCGGTGCTGCCGGAGCTGTGGGGCGGCTCGGCCGACCTGGCCGAGAGCAACAACACGACGATGGAGGGCGAGCCCTCGTTCGTCCCGTCCGAGTTCGCCACCAAAGTGTTCCCCGGCCACGAGTACGGCCGCACGATGCACTTCGGCATCCGCGAGCACGGCATGGGCACGATCCTCAACGGCATCGTGCTGCACGGCGGAACCCGCCCGTACGGCGGTACGTTCCTCGTGTTCAGCGACTACATGCGCCCGCCGGTGCGGCTCGCGGCGCTGATGAAGATCCCGCCGATCTACGTCTGGACGCACGACTCGATCGGCCTCGGCGAAGACGGCCCCACCCACCAGCCGGTGGAGCACCTCACCGCGCTGCGCGCGATCCCGGGCCTGGATGTCGTGCGCCCCGCCGACGCCAACGAGACGGCGCAGGCCTGGAAGGTGGCCCTGGAGCACACCGACCGGCCGACCGCGATGATCCTCACCCGGCAGAACCTGCCGGTCGTCGACCGCGGTACCCACGCGCCGGCATCGGAACTGGCCCGCGGCGGTTACATCTTGAAGGACGCGTCCGACGGCCAACCGCAGGTGATCATCATGGGCACCGGTTCCGAGGTTCAGCTCTGCCTCGCCGCCCAGGAGCGCCTGGAGGCCGACGGCGTACCGACCCGCGTCGTGTCGATGCCGTGCCAGGAGTGGTTCCGGGAGCAGGACGTGTCCTACCAGACCCGGGTGCTGCCGCCCGACGTGTACGCCAGGGTCTCCGTCGAGGCCGGCATCGCGATGTCCTGGCGCGATCTGGTCGGGCAGTACGGCGAGTGTGTGAGTCTCGAGCACTACGGGGCGAGCGCCCCGTACCAGGTGCTGTTCGAGCAGTTCGGCTTCACGCCCGACCGGGTGGTGGCGGCGGCGCGTGCGGCGCTGTCCAAGGCCGGCGTGATCAAGGGGTCCACCACGGGCAACTGAGGGAGAGGCAAGAAAATGACGGACAGACTGGCTCAACTGAGCGCCGCCGGGGTGTCGGTGTGGCTCGACGATCTCTCCCGGCAGCGGCTCGTCAGCGGCACGCTCGACGCGCTGCGGCGGGACAACCACGTCGTCGGCGTCACCACCAACCCGACGATCTTCGCGAAGGCACTCGCCGACGCCGACGACTACGCGGAGCAGGTCAAGGACCTCGGCCGGCGGGGCGTCACCGTCGACGAGGCCACCCGCATGCTCACCACGTACGACGTGCGCTGGGCGTGTGACGTGATGCGGCCGGCGTACGACGCGTCCGGCGGGATGGACGGCCGGGTCTCCATCGAGGTCGACCCGCGCCTGGCCCACGACACCGAGAACACCATCGCCGAGGCCAAGGCCCTGTGGTGGCTGGTCGACCGGCCGAACCTGTTCATCAAGATCCCGGCGACCCTGGCCGGTCTGCCGGCGATCACCGCGACGCTCGCCGAGGGCATCTCGGTCAATGTCACGCTGATCTTCAGCCTGGAGCGGTACGAGCAGGTCATGCGCGCCTTCCAGGAGGGCGTCGCGCAGGCCAAGGCCAACGGCAAGGACCTGTCCGACCTGCAGTCGGTGGCGTCGTTCTTCGTGTCCCGGTTCGACACCGAGATCGACAAGCGGCTCGAGAAGATCGGCTCCCCGGACGCCGAGGCGATGATGGGCAAGGCCGCCGTCGCCAACGCCCGGTTGGCCTACGAGCTGTACGAGAAGGTGTTCGACAACGACGAGTGGCGCAGCCTCAAGGCCGCCGGCGCGAACGAGCAGCGCCCGCTGTGGGCGTCCACGTCGACCAAGAACCCGAAGTACCGCGACATCATCTACGTCGAGCAGCTGATCGCGCCCGGCACCGTCAACACGATGCCGGAGCCGGTGATCCACGCATTCGCCGACCACGGCGAGACCGCCGACACCGTGCGGCCGAACTACGAGCTGGCCCACCAGGAGATGGCCCGGCTCGCCGAGGTGGGCATCGACCTCGACGACGTGTACGACACCCTCGAGCGGGAGGGCGTCGAGAAGTTCGAGGCGAGCTGGAACGAGCTGCTGGCGGGCGTCCAGAAGTCGCTGGAGGCGGCCCGGGAGGGTGCCGAGAAGCCGAACCAGGCGGCCAAGGCGGTGGTGAAGTGAGCCCGATGGGCGTGGAGGGCGCGGCCGGCCTCTCCGTGTTCGGCGCCCGGCAGGTGCCGGGCGCCGAGCAGGCGATCGAGAAGCTCGTCGCCGACGGCGTGCCCGCCAAGCTCGTCGCGAAGGACCCGACGCTGTGGGGCTCCGCGGCGGAGGCGGAGTCGAAGATCCGGCTCGGCTGGGTCGACACGCACCGCCGCGGTCGCGAGCTGCTCCCCCAGCTCGCCGACATCCGAAAGACACTGACGGCGCGCGGCCTCGACCACGTCGTGCTCGCCGGCATGGGCGGCTCGTCGTTGGCGCCGGAGGTCATCACCAACACGCTCGGTGCGCCGCTGACCGTGCTCGACACCACCGACCCGCACCAGATCCGGGCCGCGCTGGGCGACCGGCTCGAGCGCACCGTCGTCGTGGTGGCCAGCAAGTCCGGCTCGACGGTCGAGACCGACAGCCACCGGCGGGCCTACCTCGCCGCGTTCGAGTCGGCCGGGCTCGACGACGTCGGCGGCCGCTTCGTCGTGGTCACCGACCCGGGTTCGCCGCTGGAGGCGACCGCCCGCGAGATGGGCGCCCACGTGGTGCTCGCCGACCCGGAGGTGGGCGGCCGGTACAGCGCGCTCACCGCGTTCGGGCTGGTGCCCAGCGCGCTCGCCGGCGTCGACGTGGCCGAACTGCTCGACCAGGCCGAGGCGCTGCACCAGTCGCTGTCGGGCTCGAGCGACAACCCGGCGCTCGCGCTGGGTGCGGCGCTCGGCGCGGCCGCCCTGGCCGGCCGCGACAAGGTGGCGCTGATCTCCGACGGCACCGGCATCGTCGGCCTCGGTGACTGGGCGGAGCAGCTGCTCGCCGAGTCGACCGGCAAGGAGGGCCGCGGCATCCTGCCTGTCGTCGTCGAGACGCCCACCAGCCCCGGCGCCACCGGGGCCGACGTGCTCACCGTCACCTACGGCGGCTCGCTCGGCCCGGACGCGGTGCCCGGCGGCGGGGTCGACCCGCACGTGGCGGTCAACGGCCCGCTCGGCGCACAGTTCCTGGCCTGGGAGTTCGCCACGGCGATCGCCGGCCGGCTGATCGGGATCAACCCCTTCGACCAACCCAACGTCGCGGAGAGCAAGGAGAACACCAACCGCATCCTCGACGGCGGACCGCCGGCCGAGGAGCCGTCGTTCGTCGAGGGCGCGATCGAGGTGTACGGCGGCGGAGACGCGGCGACGGTGCCCGATGCGATCCGGTGGCTGCGCGGCGCGGCCGAGCCGCACGGGTACATCGCGATCATGGCCTACCTCGACCGGCTCGGCGACGCCGCCGCGGCCGGCGCCCGGCCCAGGCTCGCCGCGCAGACCGGCCGTCCGGTGACGTTCGGCTGGGGCCCCCGCTTCCTGCACTCCACCGGCCAGTACCACAAGGGCGGCCCGCAGGAGGGCGCGTTCCTGCAGATCACGGGTGCCGTCGCCGACGACTCGCCGGTGCCGGGCAAGCCGTACACGTTCGGCAAGCTGATCGCGGCCCAGGCGGCCGGCGACCGGCAGGCGCTGGCCGGCCGCGGGCGGCCGCTGCTGCACCTGCACCTCACCGACCGCGCGGCCGGGATCGCTCAGTTGTTGGCGGCGTTGGAGAAGAGCTGACGATCATGACCAATCCGCTGCGAGATCCGCAGGACAGGCGGCTACCCCGCATCCCGGAACCCTGCGCGCTGGTGATCTTCGGGGTCACCGGCGACCTGGCCCGCAAGAAGCTGATCCCGGCCGTCTACGACCTTGCCAACCGGGGTCTGCTGCCGCCGGGCTTCGTGGTGCTGGGCTTCGCCCGCCGCGACTGGGGCGACGGTGATTTCGAGGACCTCGCGAAGGCGGCGGCCCAGAAGCACGCCCGCACGCCGTGGCGGGAGGAGGTGTGGGCGCGCGCCGCCGGAAACATCAAGTTCGTGCCGGGCTCGTTCGAAGACGACGCCGCCTTCGACCACCTCGCCGAGCAGCTCGACGAGCTGCACGAGACCCACGGCATCCCGGGCAACGCCGCGTTCTACCTGTCGATCCCGCCCTCCGCGTTCCCGATCGTGCTCAAGCAGCTCGGGCGCACCGGGATGGCCGACAACAAGCGCAGCGGCGGCTGGCGCCGGGTGATCGTGGAGAAGCCGTTCGGCAACGACCAGCAGTCGGCGAAGGAACTCGACGCGCTGGTCGACGACGTGTTCACGCCGAAGGACGTCTTCCGCATCGACCACTACCTGGGCAAGGAGACGGTCCAGAACATCCTGGCCCTGCGCTTCGCCAACGCGCTGTTCGAGCCGGTGTGGAACTCGCACCACGTCGACTCGGTGCAGATCACGATGGCCGAAGACGTCGGCATCGGCACCCGGGCGGCGTTCTACGACAAGGTCGGAACCGCCCGCGACGTCGTCCAGAACCACCTGATGCAGCTGCTCGCGCTGCTGGCGATGGAGGAGCCCACCAGCTTCTCCCCCGACCAGATCCGCGCCGAGAAGCTGAAGGTGCTCCGGGCGATCGTGCCGCCGCGCGACGTGGCCTCGCACACCGTCCGGGGCCAGTACCTGGCCGGCTGGGTGGCCGGCGAGCGGGTCAAGGGCTACGCCGAGGAGGAGGGCGTCCCGCCGGACTCCGCCACCGAGACCTACGTGGCGATGGAGGTGGAGATCCAGAACCGTCGCTGGGCGCGGGTGCCGTTCTACCTGCGGGCCGGCAAGCGGCTGCCGCGCCGCGTCACCGAGCTCGCGGTGATGTTCAAGAAGGCGCCGCACCTGCCGTTCAACGACGACGACGTCGAGATGCTGGGCAACAACCAGCTGGTGATCCGCGTGCAGCCGGACGAGGGCGTAGTGCTCAAGTTCGGCTCGAAGGTGCCGGGCACCGCCATGGAGCTGCGCGACATCGCGATGGACTTCTCCTACGGCGAGGCGTTCACCGACTCGAGCCCCGAGGCGTACGAGCGGCTCGTGCTCGACGTGCTCATCGGCGACAAGACGCTGTTCCCGGACGCCGCCGAGGTGGAGGCGAGCTGGGCGGTGATCGACCCGCTGGAGGAGGCGTGGGCCGGCACCAAGCCGGAGACGTACCGGGCCGGTGAGTGGGGTCCGCGGGCCGCGGACGAGATGCTCGCCCGCACCGGCCGGGCCTGGCGCCGGGCGTGAGGAAGACCGCGGCCGCCAGCGGGCGAAGCGTAGCGGAGCCCGCGGTCAAGCGGCCGCTAACAGGAGGAACCGCATGATCTCGCTGTGGGACACCGACGGCAACGCCGTCCTACACGCGCTCGCCGCCGAGCGCCGCAGCGCCGGCGGCGTCGCGAGCGGGCTGGCGCTCAGCCTCGTCGTGGTCGTGGACGAGAAGCGCATCCGCGACGCCGAAGCGGCCGCCACCATCGCCGCCGCCGCGCACCCGTGCCGGATCATCATCGTCGCCCGGTACGACGTGAAGTCCGAGCAGTCGCGGCTGGACGCCGAGATCGTCGTCGGCGGCCGGCTCGGCCCGTGCGAGGCGGTGGTGATGCGCATGCGGGGCCGGCTCGCGCTGCATGCCGAGTCGGTGGTCATGCCGCTGCTCGCGCCGGACGTCCCGGTGGTGACGTGGTGGCACATGACGCCGCCGGACCGGATCGCGCACGACCCGCTCGGCGTGGTCGCCGACCGGCGGATCACCGACGCCCTGCAGACCAACGACGACCCGGTCGAGGCGCTGCGCATCCGGGCCGACGACTACGCGCCGGGCGACACCGACCTCGCCTG
>Ga0070675_100002119_pt1 | contig 14655 bp, 13 predicted proteins | sample KBSM43metaG_FD_65343 | JGI IMG/M metagenome (GOLD analysis project Ga0070675, IMG submission 65343) | Miscanthus rhizosphere microbial communities from Kellogg Biological Station, Michigan, USA - KBS M4-3 metaG | ecosystem: Host-associated > Plants > Roots > Rhizosphere > Soil ...
GGAAGTCGCATCGGGATCCGCATCGATCCCGGCAGCGGCGCCGGCTACACCGCCGATCTCGAGTACAGCGGCGCCCGCCCCACGAAGTTCGGCATCGACCTCGAGCGATTCGACGACGCGCTCGCCGCAGCCGCTCGCCACGACCTCGCGATCGACACGATCCACTTCCACGCGGGCTCCGGCTGGCTGGCCCAGGGGCTCGAGGCCTTCTCGCGGGCGTTGCCGGCCGCCATCGAGGCCGTCGAACGGGCACGAGCGGCCGGACATCGGATCACCGAGGTCAACGTCGGTGGCGGACTCGGCAGACCCGGCCGCGCCGATGAGGTGGCCGTGGACCTCGATGCCTACGCCGACGTGGTCGCGGGTGCGCTTGGACCGCTTGGCGTGACCGTCGCAGCGGAGCCCGGCGACCACCTGTCGAAGGACGCGGGCATCCTGCTGGCGGAGGTCGTCACGGTCGAGACGCGCCGTGGCGTGACCTTCGTCGGGCTCGATATCGGCTGGAACGTGAACTGCGCATATTTCATCTACGGGTTCACGCAGGAGATCGTCCCGTGCCGCGACCCCGCGGCGCCGGCGACGACGCGGGTGACCGTCGCGGGGCACATCAACGAGGCGAGCGACGTGTTCGCCGAGGACTATCCGATGGCCCCGGTCGCCGAGGGCGACATCGTGGCCCTGCTCAACGCCGGTGGGTACGACCAGGCGATGAGCTCGACGCATTGCCTGCGGCCGCTCGGGGCGGCCGTATTCCTGGAGCGACCGTCGGCCTAGCCACCGGCCGACAAGTACACTCGGCGGGATGGTCCAGCGTGTCGAACGGGGTGCGCCGCCGATCCGTCATGTCACGACGAGATCGATCGTCGCGGTACGTGGCAGCTCGCTCGAAGTGCGAGCGGACCGCGTCGTCGGCGAGGCGCCCCTTGAGATCCGCGCCGCGGGTCCGGACCAGGATCCCGTGGCGGTCGCCGTCACGATGCGGACTCCCGGTCACGAGGGCGAGCTGGCGGTGGGCTTCCTGCGGACGGAGGGGTTGATCGACGGCTCCGAGGTCGTCGGGACCGAGGTCGGCGACCCGATCGCCCTGAACCAGCCCGACGACACGGTCATCGTCCGGTTGTCGCGACCATTCGATGACTCGGCCGTGGCCGAGCGCCATTTCGTAGCGACAGCGTCGTGCGGGATCTGCGGCAAGGCGTCGATCGACGAAGTCGCGTTGCGCTGTGGTCCACTGCCGCCCGGGCCGGTCGTATCACGTTCCGTGCTGATCGCGCTGCCCGAGTTGCTGCGCGCCGCGCAACGCGCGTTCGACGAGACGGGCGGGCTGCATGCGGCGGCGTTGTTCTCACCGACCGGCGAGCTGATCGCGATCCGCGAGGACGTCGGTCGACACAACGCGCTCGACAAGCTCATCGGGTCGCAGGTGCTCGACGGGGAGCTGCCCCTCAACGGTCGGGCGCTGATGGTGTCGGGCCGGGTCAGCTTCGAGATCGTCCAGAAGGCCGCGGTCGCCGGGATCCCGATCATCGCTGCCGTATCGGCACCATCCGACCTGGCTATCGAGACTGCGGAACGCCTCGGCGTGACGTTGATCGGCTTCCTGCGAGGCGATGGGTTCAACGTCTATACGCACGACGGCCGGATCGACCTGCGCGACCTGACCGGCTGGGGCTAGCCTCCGGCCGCGCTCCAGGATCGAACGCCTGCGATCTCGATCCTGATCATCGGGCGCGACTCGAGATCGTGGTCCGCGTACTGTGGGTACTTCGCCCGCAGTGCCGCTACTGCGGCAGGCTCGCTGTCGACGAGAGCGGCGCGGCCCGCGATCCGCAGCCAGGCGAGCTGCGACCAGTCCTCGGACCAGCGGTCGACGAGCAACGCGACCGTCGGCCGCTCGCGGATGTCGCGGACGCGAGCCAGCGAGCGCACGTCGTCGACGGCCTTCGGTTTCTCATCGAGCGGTGACCAGACGACGTCGCCGATGACGACGAAACACACGGGCACCGGCCGCGGTGCACCGTCGGGTGCGATCGTCGCAAGGGTCGCTCGCCGGGTCGCGACGAGGAGCTCGCGTTCAGCCGGCGTCAGGACCGGGAGCAACCGTCGAGCTCGGGGAGGCGGACTCGGGCTTCGGCCGCTCGTTGACGAACTCGAAGCCGAACCGGCCCTTCACGCACAGATGGCCGCTCGTGACCGACGAGTCGAGCGGTGATGTCACCTTCAGCACGCGGTCATCCTGGACGTGGAGGTCGAGCACGCAGCCGACGCCGCAGTACGGGCAGATCGTCGTCGTGACCGTCTGCGCCGAGGGCTCCCAGGTCCCTGCCTCGCGCATGTCGTATTCGGTCTTGGCCATGAGGGCGCCGGTCGGGCACACACCGATGCAGTTGCCGCAGTAGACACACGCCGATTCGGGCAACGGGACGGCCTGCTCGGTCGAGATCCGGGCGTCGAATCCGCGACCGGCAACGGCGATCGCGAACGTGTTCTGAGCATCCTCCCCGCACGCCTCGACGCACTTGTAGCAGAGGATGCATTTCGAGTAGTCCCGGACGTAGAGGTCGTTGTCGATCTTCGTCGGCTGCGCGACGGTCACCGCGTGGGCCGCGTCGTCAGCGGATGGCGCGTGATGGTGCCCCGCGCCGTGCGCATCGCGCTCGCCGGCGGTCGCGGGCGTTGCGGGCGGCCCGAAGCGCGACGGGTCCGCGCCGTAGCGATCCATGTACGCGTGGATCGTCCCGTCGGGGACAGCAGGACCTGCGAGCGACACGTCGACCGATGAGCCCAGGAACTCGAGGACGACCTTTCGGGAGGTGCGGACGCGCTCGCTGTCGGTCAGCACCTCCATCCCCGATTCGACCTTGCGCGAACAGGCAGGTGCCAGAACCCGCGACCCGGCGACCTCCACGACGCACACGCGACAGACGTTGACCGGCGTGAGGTTGTCGGCGTAGCAGAGGGTCGGCGTGTCGATGCCGAGCTGGCGGCAAGCCCCGAGGATGGTCGTCCCCGCCGCGACGGTGACGGCCTCGCCATCGATGGTCAGCCCGATCTCCGGAAGCGGCTCGAGCGGCGGTGCCCCGGGCGGACGTGACGGGCGAGCCGGCGGGAAGAGCAGGATCTCGGGGATCGGCTCGTCCGGGCGCGGCGGCCACGGGTGGGTGACGGCGTCCTCGTGGCGTGGCTCGTGATGCTGGTCGGTCATAGCGCCACCAATCCGGGCTGCCGCAGGGCCGACTCGATCGCTGAGGACGCGGTCTGGCCGAGTCCACAGATGGATGCATCGCGCATCGCCTGCCCGATCTCCCGCAGGAGCGTCAACTCCTCATCGCGTGACCGGACCCGTGAGCCTGCGGCGAGACGCGTCAGCAGCTCCTCCTGGCGGACGCTGCCGACCCGGCAGGGGACGCACTGCCCGCACGACTCGTCGCGGAAGAACTGCGCGATCCGCCGGAGCGTGCCGACGAGGTCGACGGTCTCGTCGAAGACCATGATCACGCCGGACCCGAGGGTCGCCCCTGCCGCGCGTGTCGCTTCGAACGTCAGCGGCATCGCGATCGCGTCCGGTCCGACGAACACGCCGGCCGCACCACCCAGAAGGATCGCGCGGATCGCTCGGCCGCTCGGGACGCCGCCAGCGAGCTCGATCAGGTCGCCGAGCGTGGCCCCGAATTCGACCTCATAGACGCCCGGACGCGCGACATGGCCCGACAGGCAGAAAAGCCGCGGACCGGTCGAGCCGTCGGTGCCGATCCCGGCGTACGCCTCGCCGCCCATCTCGAGGATCAGCGGGACGTTCAGGAGCGTCTCGACGTTGTTGACGACCGTCGGCTTGCCGAACAGACCGACCTCGACCGGGAACGGCGGTTTGTTCCGCGGCTCGCCACGCTTGCCCTCGATGGATTCGAAGAGCGCGGTCTCCTCGCCGCAGATGTAGGCACCGGCCCCGCGACGTACCTCGATGTCGAAGGCGGTGCCTGAGCCCAGGATGTCGGGTCCGAGCAGGCTGGCCGCGCGTGCCGACGCCACCGCGCCGCGGACGGCGGCCTCCGCTTCGGGGTACTCGCCGCGGATATACAGGAACCCGACGCTGGCACCGGTCGCGACGGCCGCGATCGTCATCGCCTCGACGATGGCGAACGGGTCGCCTTCGAGGATCACCCGGTCCTTGAACGTGCCGGGCTCCGACTCGTCGGCGTTGCACACGAGGTAATGCGGCTGCGCCGGCTGTGCGGCGACCGCGGCCCATTTGCGCCCCGTCGGGAAGGCGGCGCCACCGCGGCCCATCAGCTTCGACGCCGTGACCTCGGCGATGACAGACTCACCACCGATCTGGATGGCTCGAGCAAGCGCGGTGTACCCGCCGTGCGCCCTGTAGTCGTCGAGCGAAGTCGGGTCGACAATCCCGACACGGCGCAGAAGCCGAAGCGAGGGATCGCCGTGTTGCGGGATCCGCTCATGGTGACGCGGCGAGCCGCCCCCGTCCAGCCGGGCGAGGACGCCCGCAGCGTCGACCGGCGCGGCGCTCGCGACGCGACCGTGCTCGCCCGCGGTGGTGACGAGCGCGGCTGGGGCCCGATCGCACAGCCCGAGGCACGGCGAGCGCATCCACCCGATCGAGCCATCCGCACCGGCGACGCCCTCGGGGCCGATCGTGCGTTCGAGGGCGGCACACGTTTCCTCCGCCCCGGCGACCCGGCACGCGATGTCGTCGCAGACGTGGGCCATGACCGGCGGCCGCGGCTTCGTCGCGAACAGCGCATAGAACGTGGCGACGCCGTACGCCTCGGCGGGCGGGACCGCCAGGCGCCGCGAGATGTAGTTCAACGCGGGCTGGCTGATCCAGCCGACGCGATCCTGGACGGCATGGAGCGCCGGCAGCAACTGGGACCGGCGGGATCGGATGGCGTGGCCGCCACGAGCGGCGTGGCCGTCGACGCCCGGTCGCCGCGGACCGCCGACCCAACCAGATTCCGGAGGGCCGAGCACGGCATCGACCGCCGCGCGCTCGGCTGGGGACGCGAGGGGCCCGATGACGTGCAGGTCCACGTTCCGAGTGTAGCGACGGCGGTCCGACTACGACGGCACCGTGTCGGCAGGCGCCGGCCGGCCCCACGCGGGGGGCCGGCCGGCGGCGCGTTACGAGCCCTGAGGAGCGACTCGTTGCCAGGACGGTCGACTCGCCACCGAGATCGGCGTCGGGCGGACGGCACCCGTCAATGGATCCATGAGCTGGTACTCCGTCACCCTGTCGTTGTCGCCGAGCTTGGCCAACACGACCGACGTATCGTCGGGGGCCCAGGCGAAGGTCCATGAAAGGTCTGGGGTCCCGGACCGGGTCGTTTCGACGCCGGGCCCGCTCCCGTCGGCCGGAACGACCGCGACGACATCGTCGCTTGTCCCGTACGCGTCGTACCCGCGGACCGTGATGAGGCGAGTCCCGTCGTTCGACCAGGTGGCGCCAAAGTTCCACTTGGCGCCGTCCGCCATCGGGAGATCGCGGACCGTCGATCCATCGGCCGACATGACGCTCGTGTGGGCCGTCCATTCCTGGACGGTCATGTCGTAATCGCCGAACGCGATCTGCGAGCCATCGGGAGACCAGGTCGCGCCCCCGGCGGATGCTGTGCGCTTCGCCTCGACGAGGTTGCGGAGGTCGGTCCCATCGGGGTTGACGACATAGATGCCGCCGGCATCCATGCCAGGTGGGGTTCCCGAGAACAGGATCTGCGCGCCGTCGGGTGGTCGATACAACGGGTCGCTCGCACGGACGCCGACATCGATCTTCCGCACACCACTGCCATCGGCCTTGGCAACGTGCATCGAGCCGTCGGTCCTCGAGTCAACGAAGAGCACCTCTCGGCCATCCGGCGAGAAGCTCAGGTACCCGATGGCCGGCTTGGGTTCGCGCGTGATCTCCGTGAGACCGCTGCCGTCCGATCGGACGAGGAAGAGCCGATCGGCGGACTCGCCGGCGACCCGTCGGACGAAGGCGAGACGCGTCCCGTCGCGTGACCACACCGGGTCGCGGTCCACGTTCGCTCCGGTCGTGATCGCCGTGGCCTCACCCGTCACCGGATCTGCCGTGTAGATATCCCCGCCGAAGCTGTAGGCCAGTAGGCCGTTCGCGGCCGGCCCGAACGGCGCGGGCAATGGTTGCGCTCGAGAACCGGCGATCAGGATGGCGCCGAACGCGAGCGCGAGGATGAGCAGTGCGATCAGCCCGACCAGCCGCCACGGAACCCGTGGCGCGGCCGCAGCCGCGGAAGTGACGGTACTCACGGGAAGCCACCTTTCGGGGAACACCCAGCCGGGTCGCTGCCGCGCGGAGGCGGTGCGGGCCAGGAGGGCGTCGGTGTAATCGGGGTACGGGGCAGCGCTCAGGTCCGCGAGGATCCCGGGCAGTCGCCGCTCGATGGGCGTCCGGGCGCTCATGCGAGCGTCCTCCCGGATGCGAGTGCCTCGACCTGTGGCACATCGGCCACGCCCGATCGCAGCTGGGCGAGGGCGTGATTGAGGCGCGACTTGGCGGTCCCGGTCGGGATGCCGAGGCACGCGGCGACCTCGCTGATGGGCAGGTCGAGGAAGTAATGCAGGACGATGATCGACCGGCCTCGCTCGTCAAGCCTGCGCAGGACGCCATCGACGAGCGCTCGCTCGGCGATCGCATCCGCGAGGTCGGGGATGGTGGGCTCGATGAGCTCGAGGATCTCGACCTCGATCGGCCGCCGTCGCCGACGGCGCATCTGGTCGAGGCAGGCATTGACGGTCAGTCGGTAGACCCAGGCGTCGAACCGCTCGGGGTCGCGGAGGCTCCGCAGGTCGCGCCAGGCCCGGAACAGGGCCTCCTGGACGGCGTCGCGCGCGAGCTCGCCGTCTCGAAGGATCAGGCGAGCGGCCGAGTCCAGCCGAGCGATCGTTCCACGGACGAGCTCAGCGAAGGCGTCATGATCGCCCTCCCTCGCGCGTTCCACGAGCGATCGCTTGTCCACGGTCACCTCGCCGGATGAAGCGACCCCGGTGGTCGCCTCTACCCCTATGACGCCGCGGCGTTCGCAAGGTGTTCGTTCGTTGTTTCAGGCAGTGTCGCGCGTGGGCGTCAGGCCGTGGCATCCTGGGCGGCGCTGCCCGTCTCGGCCACGACAGTGATCGAGATACGCAGATCGGGAACAGCGAGCGGATGGCGTGCTCCGGAACGCGCAGGCGGGTCGTGGGGGAACCAGCGCGTCCACTCCTCGTTGAACCCGGCGAAGTCCTCAGGGCTCGTGAGCAGGAACTGGACGCTCGCGACCCGCTCCAGCGAGCTGCCGGCGGCGACCAGGATCGCCTCGACGTTGCGCATCGCCTGTCGAGTCTGCTCCTGGATGGTCGAGCCGACGATCGCGCCAGTCTCCGGGTCGAACGGACCCTGACCCGAGACGAAGACGAGCCCGCCAACCACGACAGCCTGGCTGTATGGGAATGGCCCGGAGGCATTCCCTCGGGGCGCATCAGCCGTCTCGACGATCCTTGCCATCTCAGACGCTCGCCGGCGTCGCGTCCCGACCCTCGAGGATCGCCTTCGCCTTGTCGAGACCGGCCATCTCGCCATCCATCGACGCCTGGACGGGACCCGACATCACGAACTTCTTCCAGCCCCCGAGGTCGGCGGCCAGCGAGAACGTGACAGTCGAGCCGGTCCCGGTCGGGGTGACCGTGAATTCGCCGCGTGGCCGAGCCGGCCCTGCAACGACCTGGAATGCGTAATGGCTGGGCGGGTCGTAGGCGGTGACTTCGATGTCGGCCGCGATCCCGCGCCCGCCCGGTCCTTCGACCAGCTGGTGGACGTGACGCCCGACGCCCGGGGTGCCCTCGGCGGCGATCTCCTTGACGTGGCCTCGCCAGCGCTGGTCGTTGGCCGGATCGCTGAAGAATGCGAAGACGTCGTCCGGTGACCGATCGATCGCGATCGTGCGCGTGGCGCTCGGCATGGAAGCTTCTCCTCCGCTCGAGTGATCACTCGATCACGATCGAGCACTGCGCCCCCGCGATGGACCTGTCGAAACGACCCGCCGGATCAGGCGGGTACGGGGTCTCCCAGCTTCTCGATCCGGATCGCCGTGGCCTTGAACTCGGCTGTGCCCGACTTTGGGTCGGTCGCGTCGATCGTCAGCAGGTTGGTCGCGACGTCGTCCTGGAAATGGAGCGTCATGAAGGTAAGGCCCGGTCTGAGCGATGTGTCGATCCGGATCGGCGCTTCCACGCGCCCGCGGCGCGAGACGACACGTACGCGTTCACCTTCGGCCAGGCCATAGGTCTCGGCGTCCTCGGGTGACATGTCGAGCGACTCGCCACGCCGCAGCGGCGACGTGTACCCGGCCGTCTGCACGCCGGTGTTGTACGAGTCGAGGCGCCGGCCCGTCGTGAGACGGATCGGGAACTCATCGGTCAGCTCGTCGACCGGCGGATCGTGGTCGGTCGGGAGGAACGGCACGCGGCGACCGGGCAGTGGGTCCTCCCACAGCCGGCTGTGCAGGAACAGCTCGCCGGGGTGTGTCTCGTCATAGCACGGCCACTGGAGGCCACCGAGCTCGTCGAGCCGCGCGTAGCTCATCCCGGCATGCGGTGGCGACAGCGAACGGATCTCGTTCCAGACATCCTCGGCGTCCGACGACCCCGGGTCGTAACCCATGCGTCGGGCGAGCTCGTAGATGATCCACAGGTCGTCGCGCGCCCCTTCGGGTGGCTCGACGGCCTTCCGCACCCGCTGGACACGTCGCTCACTGTTGGTCACGGTGCCCTCGGCCTCCGCCCAGGCGGCAGTCGCCGGGAGCACGACGTCGGCGAGCTCTGCGGTCTTCGTCAGGAACAGATCCTGGACGACCAGGAACTCGAGACCCTCGAGCAACTCGCGCGTCCGATGCTGGTCAGCCTCGGACTGCAGCGGGTTCTCGCCGATGCAGTAGACGGTCGTGAGCTCACGCCGCTCCATCGCATCGAACATCTCCGACAGCGTCCAGCCACGGTGCGGCGGGACGGTGACGCCCCACTTGGCATCGAACTTCGCGCGGAGGTCGCCGTTCTCCACGTGCTGGAAGCCCGGTAGCCGATTCGGCAGCGCACCCATGTCCCCGCCGCCCTGGACGTTGTTCTGCCCACGGAGCGGGTTGATGCCGCTCCCGTACTTGCCGACGTGGCCGGTCAACAGCGCGAGGTTGATCAGCGCCAGGACGTTGTCGACCGCGTTGTGGTGCTCGGTGATGCCGAGTGTCCAGCAGATCATCGCCCTGTCCGCGGTCGCGAACGCGTGGGCGAGATCGCGGATGGCGTCAGCGGGCACACCCGACTCGCGTTCGGCGTACTCGAGCGTGTACGACTCGACCTTGGCTTTGTACGCGTCGAAGCCCTCGGTCGCGTGCTCGATGAACGCGCGGTCCTCGAGACCGGCAGCGATGATCTCGCGGCCCACCGCATTCGCGACAGCGATGTCGCTGCCCACGTCGAGACCGAGCCACACGTCGGCCCACTCGGCGCTGCTCGTGCGGCGCGGGTCGACCGCGTACAGCCGAGCACCCTTGTGGATGCCCTTGAGGAGGTGGTGGAAGAAGATCGGATGCGTCTCTCGGGCGTTGCTGCCCCAGAGGACGATCAGGTCCGTCTCTTCGGCCTCACGGTATGAACTTGTGCCGCCGCCGGCACCGAACACCATCGCCAGACCGGCGACGCTCGGGGCGTGTCAGGTCCGGTTGCAGCTATCGATGTTGTTGCTGCCCAGGACCGCGCGGCTGAACTTCTGTGCTGCGAAGTTGACCTCGTTGGTCGCCTTGCTGCAACTGAAGGTGCCGAAGGTCGTCGGGCCGTTGGCCGCCTTGGCGGCGCTGAACCCGGCGACGACGCGGTCGAGTGCCTCATCCCAGCTGGCTGGGCGAAGCGCAGCCCCCTTGGTGTCGCGGACGAGGGGCTGGGTCAGCCGAACGTAAGGTCTCCCCATAGGGGTCCTCTCTTGTGGTTGACGACGACCCGAGTGTACCGCTTGACGACCGTGCACTCGGCGGCGACGCTCCGCATCGATCACGTTCTAGGGGGAACTTTGTCGACCGCCGTCACCGCTGACCTGACCGAGCCGCTGCCGCTCCACTGCTACCGCCATCCGGACCGCGAGACGTACGTGCGCTGCGGCCGGTGCGACCAGCCGATCTGCATGGGCTGTGCCATGCAAGGACCGGTCGGGATGCGCTGCAAGACGTGTGGGAAGCCGGCCCGCGATGCGCTCGACTCGATGCGGCCGAGCCAGGTCGCGATCGCGCTCGCGGTCGCCGGTGGGCTGTCAGCTGTGGTCGGCTACTTCGGCGCCCAGTTCGGCTGGTTCATGATCGTCGTCGGTTTCTTCGCGGGGACGATCATCGCCGAGGCGCTGGACCGGACCATCGGGATCAAGCGCGGGCCGCGCATCCTGGCGATCGCCGTGACCGGGATCGTGATCGGTGGGCTCATCGGCTCGAGCTTCTCGATGGTCGGGCTCTGGCGAGAGATGGAGGGGTATGCGGTTGCCGCGGGCGCGCGGGACTTCCCTGTCCTCCCGCTCGATGCGTTCCTGATGCAGAACGTGCCGAACGTGTTGATCGCGCTCGCGGCGACCGTGGTCGGCGCCTACGCGAGGCTGCGCAGGATCTAGCCGAGGCTGACCCCGGCCCCCGACTCGACGCGCCCGACCCTCCATGCGCCGACACCGGCGCGATCCAGGCCATCAAGCACGTTCGCCATCCGGTGCGCGGGCAGTGCCGCAAGAAGCCCACCGCTGGTCTGCGGGTCGTGCGCGAGTGTCACGAGCTCGTCCGCCACGCCGTCAGCCACTTCGAGCGCGTCCTGCACGAAGCGCCGGTTATGCGCGGCGCCGCCCGTCTCCACGCCCGCGCTCGCGAGATCCAGGGCGCCGGGCAGAGGCGGAAGGGCCCCGGCCTCGAAACAGAAACGAACGCCGCCCGCACGCGCCATCTCGAGTCCGTGACCGAGCAGACCGAACCCCGTGATGTCGGTCGCCGCGACGATCCCGTTCGCGATGAGGACATCGGCTGCCGCGCGATTCAGGGTCCGCATGGATCCGATCGCCGCCGCCAGATCATCCGCCTCGGTCCGGCCCTGGCGAGCACCCGAGACGAGCAGCCCGGTCCCGAGCGGCTTGGTCAGCAGCAGGGCATCCCCGGGTCGGGCACCGCCTTTGCGCAGGAGCCGATCCGGATGGGCGGCACCGATCACCGCCAGTCCGTACTTCGGCTCCGGGTCGCGGATGGTGTGGCCGCCGGCCAACGTGCCGCCGGCCGCCCGCACCATGTCGGACGCCCCGCCGAACACCTCCACCATCACGTCCCGTGGGAGCTCCTCGGGGAACGCCGCGATCGACAGGGCGAACAGGACCCGGCCGCCCATCGCGAACACGTCGCTCATCGCGTTGGCGGCCGCGATCGCCCCGAATGTCCGGGCGTCGTCGACGAGCGGCGGGAAGAAATCGACCGTCCCGATGACCGCCAGGTCGTCGCTCACGCGGTACACCGCCGCGTCATCGGGCGGGTTGAGCCCCGCGATCAACTCGTCCGGGGCCGTCTCCGCGCCGAGACCGGTCAGCGCCTCGGAGAGCAGATCGGCCCCGAGCTTCGCGGCGCACCCGCCGCAGTCCGTCAGCGTCGTCAGCCGGAGGCCCGGGATCTCGGAAAGGCTCGCCACCGCGGGATGATGGCACGCACCGGCCGTTCATGGCCTCCCGAGTACCATCCTTTGGGAGCGGATGGGTCCCGGTGGGTCCCCCGGTCTTCAAAACCGGTGACGCCGCGCTCGGCGTGGCGTGGTGGGTTCGACTCCCACGCGTTCCCGCCACGGAGTACCGATGTCGTCGAAGCCGGCAGTCCGCCCGCGTCCCCCGAGCGTCGAAGCGGTCTTGTCGCGGCTTCGTGCTAGCGCGAACGGAACGGACCCAGCAGCGCTCAGCGGCGTCGCCCGTGCCGTCGTGGATGAGGAGCGCGCAAACCTTGCTGCGGGTGTGGCCGCCCGAGACCCTGAAGCCCTCGCCGCAGAGGCGCTTGGACGTCTCGGCGGGTTCGCCGAACCCGGTCTGTTACCGGTGATCAACGCGACCGGCGTGATCATCCACACGAATCTGGGGCGGGCTCCATGGCCGAACGCTTCGGCTAGCGCGGTGGCCGATCTGACGCAGCATGCGCTGCTCCTGGAGCTCGACCGCGAGACGGGCCGCCGAGGTGCGCGTGCCCGAGCGGCCGAGGAGCATCTCGTCGCGCTGACGGGTGCCGAGGACGCGCTCGTCACCAACAACAACGCCGCGGCGGTCGCGCTCGCTGTCGCCCTCGCGGGCCGTGGAGGGATCGCGGTCTCGCGCGGGGAGCTCGTCGAGATCGGCGGTGGCGTCCGGATCCCGGACATCATCCGGCGCGCCGGCGCGAAGCTTGTCGAGGTCGGGACCACCAACCGCACGCGAGCTGCCGACTTCGAAGGCCCGCTGGCCGATGGCCGAGCGAAAGCGGTCCTGCGCGTCCATCCGTCGAACTTCGCGATGGCCGGGTTCACCGAAGCCCCCGACCAGCGTGAGGTCGCCGACCTCGCCCATGCGCACGGGGCCGTCGTCATCGACGACCTGGGGTCGGGCGCGCTGCTCGACACCGCCGTGTTCGGGCTGGCGCACGAGCCCCTTCCTTCGGAGCGGCTCGCGGCGGGGTCCGACGTGGTCATGTTCAGCGGGGACAAGTTGGTCGGCGGGCCGCAAGCCGGCCTGGTCGTCGGTCGGGCTGATCTCATCGCGCGGATGCGGCGCGACCCGCTCGCTCGCGCGATGCGTCCCGACAAGGCGACCATGATCGGCGTGGCCATGACCCTGGGGCTGTATCGCGCCGGCCGCGCGACGGCCGAGATCCCGATCTGGCAGATGATCGCGGCGCAGCTCGAGACGCTCCGCGCGCGAGGCGACGCGCTCGCTGCGCAGTCCGGCCCCTCCGTCGAGGTCGTCGAGGTCCGCTCCACCATCGGTGGCGGCTCGCTGCCGGGCGAGACGCTGCAGTCGATCGGTCTTGCGCTAACGACGGGCTCGGCGAACCGGACGCTGAACGCGCTTCGGACCGGGACACCGGCCGTGGTCGGCCGCATCGAGGCGGATCGCGTGATCCTCGACCTACGGACCGTGCCGTCGAGCGCCGACCGCGCCCTCCTCACCGCGGTGCGCGCCGCGCTTCGATGACGCTCGTCGTCGGCACGGCCGGCCACATCGACCACGGCAAGACGTCGCTCCTTCGGGCATTGACCGGGATCGATGCCGACAGGCTGCCCGAGGAACGGCGGCGCGGGATGACCATCGACGTCGGCTACGCGCATCTGACGCTGCCCGACGGCAAGATGATCGACTTCGTCGACGTGCCGGGGCACGACCGGCTCGTCGGCAACATGCTGGTCGGTGCCGGCGAGATCGACGTCGCGCTGCTCGTCGTCGCGGTCGACGACGGCCCGCGAGCGCAAACGCTCGAGCATCTCGCCCTGCTGGACGCACTCCAGGTCCCCCTCGGGGTGACGGTCGTGACGAAGGTCGACGCCGTTCACCGCGCGCGAGTCGACGAGGTCGTCGCGGACGTCGGCAACCTGCTCGCCTCGACATCGCTTGCCGATTCGGCGGTCCTCACGGCTTCGGCCGTGACCGGTGAGGGCCTCGACGACATCCGTCTGGCGCTCGAACGCCTGAGCACTGATCACGAACCGCCGGCACGCCCGCCGACGCTCGCCATCGACCGGGTGTTCTCCGTCAAGGGCCGTGGCGTGGTCGTGACCGGGACGCTCCGGGGCGGGCCGCTGACCGCGGCCACTCGAGTGCGGCTGATGCCCGGCCACCGCGAGGTCCGGATCCGCGAGATCCAGGTGCACGGGTCGCCCGTCGACCGCGTTGACGCTGGTGGCCGCACGGCGCTGAACCTCGGCGGCGTGGAGGTCGCTGACCTGGAACGCGGGATGGTCCTGACGGCGGACCCCGAAGTCCTCGCGACGGATCGGTTGCTCGTCGCGTTCCGTGGAGCGGCAACGGATCGGATGCGCGGTCGGGTCCACGTCAACACCGCCGCGACGGATGGCGTCGTCGGTCGGACCGGACGGGATGCGCTCGTGCTCGACGACGGTCGCGCTGCGGGCATCGTGCGGCTCACAGAGCCGGTCGCGCTCCGTCCCGGAGACCGTCTGGTCCTGCGACGTGGACCGTCGGCCGCGCTGCTCGGAGGCACCGTCTTGGACATCGAGCCGCCTCGTGGCATCTCGCGCCGACGCCAGACAGGCGACCGCGTATCGGCCCTCGCGGCGGCGGCTCCCGATGCCCGCCTCGACCTCCATGGGTCGCTCGACGGTCGCCTCGCCCTTGACGTCGCCGCGCTCGCGGCCGCAGCAGCGGTCGACGCCGTCGGCGATGCCACTCCGCTCGCGCGGGTGCGGACGGCGGTGGCGCAGGCCCTTCGTCGCGTCGTGACGATCCGACGCGACGACGCCTTGGATGTCGCCGCCCGCGTGGTCGACGACGTGATCGCCGCCGGCGGGCTGATCCGTGACGGTGACGTCCTGCGCCGACCGGGGACGGCCGCGGCCGCGCCGGATCCGGAGCTCACCGCCGCGATGGACCGGCTCGAGGCGGCGCTCGCTACG
>Ga0070675_100002123_pt1 | contig 14646 bp, 12 predicted proteins | sample KBSM43metaG_FD_65343 | JGI IMG/M metagenome (GOLD analysis project Ga0070675, IMG submission 65343) | Miscanthus rhizosphere microbial communities from Kellogg Biological Station, Michigan, USA - KBS M4-3 metaG | ecosystem: Host-associated > Plants > Roots > Rhizosphere > Soil ...
ATGCCGAACTCGGCCGCAGTCGCGCCCTTCGTGTCAGTTGTCAGCCGGCGCAGAATCATATGCCGCCCACCGCCGCCTGCGAGGAGGCGTTGAGGTTCATTCCGATGCCGCTGAAACCGAGGCTGCGCAGGATGGATCGATAGGGCACTTGGGCCGTCACGGTAACGACCTGGGCGCATCCCGCCGTCGCGCCGCAGCCGGTGCGGCCCCGATAGATGCCAAGCATGTTCTGACCGCCCGCGGCGCTCATGCAATTGGTCGTAACGGTCACATTCGACGTCGAAATGTTCGGCGTGGTGATCGAGGCGGATGCAAGGTATCCGCCCATCACAATGTTCTGAGTGTCTGTGATCAAGCTCGAGCTGGTCGCCGTGCAACCTGTATAGTCACTAAAGGGACGCCGCGCCGCGAAGCGCGCGCCATCGCGGACCGCCTTAACGAGCGAATGCTCGTTCATGAAATAATTGCCGGCTTCCGCCGAACCGAACATGAGAGCGAGCAACAGCGGCATGCAAAGTGCCATCTCGACCGCCGCCGAACCGCTCCGATTTGCGAGCAAGGAGGAGCTCCGAAGCCTCATTTCAGCAGGTACGGCACGTCGCGCCGAATGATTGGACCGGCCCCGCCTCCGGTAAGGGTTTCGCGAATGACCTCGACGTAGATTTCCTTCTGGTCGGTCCGGCCGGAGGCCCGACTCAGAGTCGGCTCGACGAGAAAGGTGTCGATCCATTTTTGAACCTGTACGTCGGTCGAGTTGCCGTTCACGCTCTCCGCGACGCAATCCACGACAGCAATGACAAGCTTGCGACGGTCGACCTGGGTGCTGCTTGGCGCCACGCCCGGCCCGAAACCCTGGCCGGCGCTGCAGACCGGCGAACCCTCGGCCGCCAGCGGCGACTGAGCCACCCGTCGCCCGAGCACATTAACTCCATCGACCGTCGTCCCGCGATTGGCGATCTCCCAATTGTAGACATTCCAGCGGCTCGCATAATTCGCTGCTGTAACCGCTACAGTCGGACTCAGTCCGGTGTTCGCCTGCCATTCTGCAGCCGTCCATCGCGACCCAATGGGCTGGCCTCCGCTTCCGATGCCGGTACGGACGTAATTGACGCGGAAATAAGCGTCGCGGTCCCAATTTCCGTCTCCGATGCGCAGGTTTGGCCCGCTGCAGGGTGCCTGACCCCCGGCGCTCACGGCATGGCACATGTCACGCGGATGACCCATTGCAGTGGGCGTCGTGGCGAGCGGCGTCGTCGGCGAACTCGGCAAGTACTGGCCTGCCGAAGAAACTTCCTGCCATCCTTGATTATGGATCCTGCAGGCGTTGCCGCCCGTCGCCGCGGGATCGCGAACCAGATCCTTCGCAACATTGACCGACGGCGGGCATGAGCCGGTGCCGACACAAGCTGTCGGACCATAGATATCGAAGCGGGTGTTGATTGCATCGTTGACCGCATTCACCCCCGGTTTCGTATCGACACCGTCGCCAGGCTGACATTCGCCGGGTGGAACGTTCCAGCCGAGATCCTCGCGGAGGCCGGTGTCGCCGTTTGAGCCGCCCGCATGATCGAGAAAGCCGAAATTGCCCGGAGCCCAAGCCCCACTCCCACCTTGGGTGAGACGCAAACCCTTGCCGACATAATCATCGGTTGTGAACGTTGGGTCAGTCGTCTCCTTCGGATTGCAGATCATTAGCGGCGGGACCTTGCAGACCGCCGAACCGAGGCTCGCAATCGCCTGCGCTCCGATGGCGCCCGACCGGAAGGCAGCGACGATCGGTGTAAGGGCGAAGAAAGCTTCACGCGGCGTCACCCACACCTGCACTACGCGAGCATTTTGGTCCGCATCGGCGTCAGGTCCAGCCGTGTCGGTGACTTGGTCATAGCTTTTGTAGAACTTGATTTTGTTCGCAATGCCGGAGCAGTTGGTCACGCCCGTGTTATCGATGTTGACTTGCATCGACTGACCCGCGCCCGGCTCGTTCGCCATCAGCGTATTGTTCGCCACCAAGGCATTGGCCGCTGCGGCGGCGCGAAGGCATGCGTTCGACTGGCCGTCGAGCTGGCCGGCGGCTGCGAGAGCGGCCTGGTCGGCAGCGTTCTGCAATTCTGAATCCAGGGAGGCGACGCGGGCGTAGTCGAATGCAATTCCGCCAGCTGCAATCAACGCGAACAGGCTAAGCGCGACCGTAGGTGCGACCGCCGCTTTGGTATCCCTAATCAGTTCGCGCACGAAGCGGGCCATCTCTCCTCATTCCTACTTGGGCCCGCCGCCGCTCTGGCTCTGCGAGGTCGTCATGGTCTCGACCGCCTTCACCGCGTCGGTGCGGTAGCGCTTCACCGCATGCGCGCCCTTGTCGCCATTGTCGCCGGGCTGCGCGCCGTCGGGCGCGTAGACCGGATCCGGATCGATGGTCTGCACCGCGGCGGCATACTTTACGGTCTCGCCGAAGCCCGGGTCGACCGGGGCGCAAGCACCGGATGCCAGTACCAGCGTTCCTGCAATCAAGATCGGACCGAGCCTAAAGGACATGGCCATACTCCTTCTCGAAGCCAGTCGGCTTTCTTTGTGCACTTCCGCCACTGCCGGCCGGTCCCGGCGGGGCAACAGGCGTAAGGGGATGAGGATTTTGCATCACCGGCCCGGGCGGCACCCCCTCGTCGGTCCGGCCAAGGAAGAACTGATCGGCTTCAGGCGGAGGGCCTGCGCGATCCGTCGGCACCCTCAGCGCTGCTGCGCGTACCGGCCGCACCAGCCGGGGCGTGACGATGATGAGGAGCTCCGTGTCTTCCTTCTGGAAGTTGGTCGAGCGGAACAGCGATCCAATGATCGGGATCGACCCAAGGATCGGGAATTGCCGGACCGTGTCCTGGAAGTCCTTGCGGATCAGGCCGGCCATCGCAAAGCTTTCGCCGTCGCGAAGCTCGACGGTCGTTTTGGCGCGGCGTGTCTGGATGCCCGGTATGCGAAGGTTGTTGATGACGATCGAAGCGGTCGGATCGATCGAGCTGACTTCCGGCGCGACGACCAGGCTTACCACGCCGTCCGCGAGAACGGTCGGAGTGAAGGCCAGGCTGACGCCGAAAGGTTTCCATTCCACTGTGAACGCAGCGGAGTTGGTCGTCCCGCCGCCCGTGTTCTGAACCACGGGAACCGGAAATTCTCCGCCCGCAAGGAAGCTCGCCGTCTCGCCTGACAGCGCGACCAGGGTCGGCTCCGCGAGGGTGGTGATCGCGCCCTTCGTCTCGAGCGCGTCGAGCGTCGCATCAATGTTCAAGCCAAGGATGCTGAACGAGCGCTGCAGAATGCCGAAGCTATTGATGACCGAGCCCAGCGCGAGCACGGGATTGCCCGGGATCGATGAGGTCGCGCTTCCGCCCCCCGGAAGTGGCGTCGTCACCTGGACGGGCTCGCCCGGAGTCAGGCTGGAGCCATTGCCGCTGACGCCTCCGAAGCCGTGGCTGCCGCTGCCGGTCGCGAAAAGGCTGACGCCGATATCCTTCAGCGCCGAGCGCTTCACTTCGGAGAAGCGGACCTCGAGCATGACCTGCTGGGCGGAGCCCATCGAGAGCATGTTGACAACCTTGCCGGGAGCATAGGTCTCGGCGATCTGGACGGCGCGGTCGGCCGCTACGGCGTCAGGCACGACGCCTTCGAGGACGATGGAATCGTTGGAGATGCGCGCGCCGACGGTATCGGCGGGCATAAGCTCCGACAGCTGGCGCCGAAGCGATATGACATCCGGGCCGACCACCACGTCGACAACGGCGATCAGCGTATTGCTGCGATCGTAAAGCGTGAGGCTCGTCGTCCCCATCTTCTTGCCCAGCACGTAAAGCGACTGGTCCGTTAACGGCAGGACGTCAGCGACTTCAGGATTTCCGATGAGAGCCTTCGCATAGGGTCGATCCGATCGGATCACCTGGCTCTTGTTGACGGGAACCGCGACCTCGCCGGCGTGCACGCCCTCGGCGATGCTGATCGCACTGGCCTGAGCCGTGGCCGGAGCGGCCGCGCAGACGGCCGCTAGGGCAGTTGCCGCAAGGATAGCCTTGCGTAGATGATCACGAGCCATATCCCCCCACCTCGTAGTTGCTGCCCTGAGTTCCCCGCACAACTTCGACACTGTTCGTCATTGGTCTCGGCGGCGCCGCTGGGCGCACCGGACGCCGCTGGATGGCAACAGTCATCCGCGGCTTGGCCGGCTGGCTCGTGCCAATGCTTGCAGGAGCGGCCGGAGGCGTACCGTAATAGGAGTAGCGCAAGTCACTGAGGCTGACCGTGCGCCCGCCTGAATCCTGTTCCTGGCCCGGCTTTCTAAGCACGAGGCTCAGCGAGCCGACCTGCTGTCCGAGCGCCAGCTTCTGCGCGTCCGTCGGCATGACCTCGAGGGTCGCGGTTCTCGCGACGACGGGCTTGCCATCGGCGGTCTGCGCATTCTGGTCGATTGCGATGACCTTCACGTTCTGGATGAGAATGTCCGTCACCTGGCGGTTGTCGCTCCCCGGAAGGGTGCGCGTGACCAGCACGTCGACGGAATCGTTCGGCTGAATGAAGCCCGCGACGCCTGAAACGTCGTTCACGCGAACGGCCGCTGCGCGCATGCCGTCAGGCAGCAGATAAGCGATTGACGGCCCCATGCCCTCGCCGGCGAGCTTGGTCGCAAGGATCGGCTCGTTGACCGTCATTGGACGAAGGACGACCCGGCGCTTTCCGGCCGGGACAAGCTGCTGATAATTGGAAAAGCTTCCAGGCGGAATGCTGGCTGCCGGATAGTCGACGAACTTCACCTTATCGGGTGAAAGGTCGATTCCGTAATCCAGAGGAACGGCGGCGACGGCGATCTTCGTCGTGCTCGTCTGCGCCTGAGCGCGCTGATCGCCGCGATTGAGATACGAGTTCGCCAAAAAGACTGCGATCAGTCCCAGAACCACCGCGACTGCCAAGGCAATCAGCGTCTGCTGTCTCATATCGGCGCCCCCGCCTATGTCAGATGGATCATGCCATCTTTACAAATGTTAGGATAGTAGGGCGGCCGCCACGAGGGCGGCCGCCTCCACCGATTACTGACAGGCCGCAGTCGTCGCCAGGTTGATACAATTCGACGCACTGTTCATGGCACCGCCGATCGCACCACCCAGGATCAGGGCGGCAATGGCAATGCCCGAGCCGACGATGGCGAGGATCAGAGCATATTCGGCAGCCGAAGCGCCCGACTGATCCTTCAGCATTTTGATGAAGGTCTTCATGTTTATTCCTTCCCTCGGTTCAGAAACCGGATGCCGAGGCACCCGGAAACCAAGCCGTTCGGTCACAAGGGAAGTGGCGAAGAACGCCAATAAGACAGTGCCGTGATACAGATGCAACCCAAACGCTTGGCACTATCGAACTGCCCCCCAGGCCGCTCGGCTGTATCAAGGGCTGCGCCCCGGTTAACACCTTGTCAAGCAAGAGCTTTTAACGTTCATTAACATCGTTAACGGAGCTAGGCGCCGTAACGCATTGAAAAGTGGCGAGTTTTTCTTGTTAAATTCTCGTTTAACAAGTCCGGCCTTGTCCCGAATCAGGACGAAATGTTGCCTGACCGACACAAAGCTAAGCGTCGCAATTCGCCCGTTTTTTCACAATGCGGCGCGAATCGGATCAGGCTGGAATGCGCTGGCGGTACGTAACGTTCACTCGTTCCGAAAGTAGCAAATACGGAAGCCAAAGAGCGACGCTGATCAGGACTTTTTTCACATTGCCGTCCAGAAGCGAATGAAGTGCTCCAGCGACGTTGCCGGGCAGTCCCGGCGTTGCGGCGACAAGGTCGGCAGTCAGAAGTTGCATCCCGACATCACCAATCCAGATGGCGGCCAGCAAACGTGGGAACAGTGGGACACGGCGCAGCGCCGCAACGAATGCGATCGTGTAGAGGCTGCTGAACAGAATGACGTCGACAGTCATCAGCATGTGAAGAGTCGAAAGCCAGGGCGGAACGGTGCCCGACAGCGCCGGCATTGCAGCGAGATATTCCGCAGCGCGCACAGGGACATTCAGCAGCATGCCGATCAGCAGTGAAACCATGATGCCCCCCGCTCCGTAAAGCGAGTGGTCGCGCGCTTCGTCGCGACAGACGTTCGTCCAGCGTCCGACTAATGCGAGACGCGTCTTCGGTTGCGGCAGTTGATCGCCGTCACGGAACCAGCGGAGTGCAAGCACCATCGAGGTCGCGGGGGCGAGGACGAGAAGCAGGTAAGGGAAAATTACATCGAGGCCGAGGGGGGCCCTGAGCGGGGTCAATGCAATTCGTGCCGCGCATGCGAGAGCCGCAGCGAATAGCCACCAAAGAAGGATGCGATCGAGGCCGCTTTGCAGTTGCAGCAGGATGGTGTTCGACTTGGCGCTAAGGCGCTGCGTGATTGCTGAAACGGCCAAGTCTCGATCCTCGATTCAGTTCACCTCGTCCCTATTTAGGACCGAGTGCTTACCGACGCGTAAACCAACCGTCCTTTTCCATACGAGGATTGCGGAGAAAGACGGCGCTGCCGCCCGAAGGTTCCGACGTGCCTTTGTAGAAAACGACGATCAGGCCAGGCGCAGGCGATAGCCGGCGCGCGTCCCGACGACTTGTACAGGGCCGGCCAATTCCTTTACGAACAGGTAGAGCGCAGCGACCGCAAACGGCGGTGCCAGAAGCTGCAGCGGCTCCATCTGAAAACACCAGACGAAGACCGGAAGAGCAGACGCGATTTGCATCAGAAGTGCGGCTGCAACCGAACGGCGGCTTGGGTAAACCAGTGCGTAAAGGAACGCGAGAACATCGGCGAGAATGTAGAAGCGCTCGTGCATTCCGGGCAGCAGGAAGGGTATCCCCGCGGTGAAGATGATCGCAAGAACGACAGTGGTCCGATTCGATAGGCGCGGGACAAACGCCAAACCCACACCGACGGCCAGGAACGCCATGACGAAGCCGATCCAAAAGGTGTGCAAAGCCGTCTTCGGCAAAAGCCATCCGTAGATCGTCCACCAGCTCGCCCCGTTGCTGATGAAATAGAATGGAGGCTTGTCCGGCTGCCACATCGCCTGACGCAGATAGACGCCAGCTAGATCCCACGCCGGCCAACCAACCAACCAGGCCGGAAGCATCGCGAAGACGTAGACTGCAGGAGCGACCAGCCAGGTCCACAGCGGCACCCGTCGCGTCACGAACACATGAACGACGAACGGGGCGAAGAAAGCCGCCTGCGCCTTGAATGAAAATGCGAGCCCGCTCCAGAAGGCGACCCAGAACCACCGCCGCTTCACCGCTGCGGCAAGCGCCAGCAGGCAGGGAGCGACCCAAAACGCGTCCGCCTGCCCAAGCATCGAAACATTGGCGACAATACTCGGCAACAGCAGGACCGATACGCCGAGAAGCTGGCGCCCTCCGAGCGCTCGCAGCAGTCGTACCGAAGCGTAAACCAGCCACAACGCGCCAACCCACGAGAGTAATTTTACGAGATAATAGGCAGGAAGGGCCCCGTCGAAGAGCGACGTGAGGCTCAACAGATAGAGATAAGGCGGGGCGTAATTGCTGAAGGGATGAGCGAACACGCCGATCCTGCCTTCGGCCAAGATATGATCGTACCAGGGAACGACGAACATGATCACGTCGCCCGCGGCGAACTGGAAGAACATGACGCTGTGGACCGCAAACACGCCCAACGCCCATGCCGCAAGCCACGTGCGGTGCTCACTCGCAATTTTACCCTGCGTCGTCACGGTATCCATTGAACACGCCCCCCAAAGGCACTGATCACCGTACGCCGGCGCATTAGGACGGAGTCGCCGCCCACTGACAAGATGAAACGTTCAAGCTTGGCGGTTCACACTGTCTCAAGACCGGACGACGGCGTAAATATGTGTACCTTCGGCTTCGATAGGACCGACAGTACTGTTATTCATGTCGGGCCCGAAACGGGCGGGGGCAGCATTGTTCGACGAAGCGGAACACTACCGTAGGCTGGCAGCGAGCGTCGTGATCGCCTTCGTTCTGGCGATGGTGACGCTGCCGCACGTTGCCGGCTTCCAGACGGATGCATGGTGGCTATTGAGGCTTTACGCAGTCGTCGGGATTCCCGCTGCGACCTTGCCCTACATCGCATGGCGGAATCTGAAGGAGATGAGGCCCGCGGTCGAAACCACTTGCCTTGCCATGGCATCCTTGCCGGCCTTCATTGTGTGCACGTTCGTGGCCATGCGCACCAACCTGTCGTTGCAGGATGCGTTGCTCGTTCGGTGGGATCAGGCCCTCGGCCTTGACTGGCCGGCGTTCGTGCGGCTGGTCGACACCAGCCCGCTCGCCTCCACATTGTTGGGCACAGCCTATGAATCCGCCTTTCTTCAGATCGTATTCGTGCCTTTATTCCTTTGCGCGTGCGGCTTTCCTGGGCGGGCATACAGACTGATCGCCTGCTACGGCCTTCTCGTTGCGATCTCGGCTCTCGTCTCCGTCTACTTCCCGTCGGTGAGTGCGTATGGCGGCTACCATTTCGACGGCTCGGCGCTGCAGAATGTGAATTCACATAACGGCTACTTCTTCCTCGATTCATTTTACGCCGTGCGCTCGGAGGCTAACTTCGTTCTGTCCCAGTCCACTGCGGCGGGCATCGTTACCTTCCCGTCAATTCATGCTGGGACCGCCGCGTTGCTGGCATGGGCTGCATGGCCTTCGCGAGTGCTTCGCTATCCAATTGTAGCGCTGAACGTGCTTATGGCGATTGGAACGGTCACTCACGGCGCCCACTATTTCGTCGACGTCCTGGCGGGTTTCGCGGTCGCAGCACTATCCATCCGCTGCTCGAGCCTGCTCGCGAACTGGCTGAGCGTTTCCCGGGTCAGGCAAAATGCTTTCGATCCGGCGCGCTGAGCTCATCCAAACAATCGACGAGGAGCCGCGCCTCCGATGGCTTCGCGTGGGAGCGACGGGTTTCGCACTGATGTTCGCCCTGCTGATCGTCTGGGGTTGGACGTGGAATTTCAAAATCCCGAATTTCACCGACTACCTGAGCTATTGGGCGGCTGGGAGACTTACGCTGCTGGGCGATCCGGCGGCGGCATACGACGTCCTGAAACATCGAGCGATGGAGTTAACCGTCACGCATGTGCCAGGGCTTCTTCCATTCCCCTATCCTCCGCCCTTCCTGCTCGTCGTGACGCCATTCAGCCTGCTCGATCACACCTGGGGGTTCGCAGCATGGGTCCTTCTTACCGGCGCCATCTACGTCGTTGGGACTCGGCAGGTCGCAGACCTTCCATTCAGGCTTGGGCACCCATCCGTCCTGATGAACGGGTTGATCGGGCAGAATGGTCTTCTGACTTGCCCGATCTTCGTCGCCGGCTCTTTCATGCTGCGGCAGCGACCGTTCCTTGCAGGCGCAGTCCTTGGACTTCTTGTTATCAAGCCGCAGCTTGCTCTCTTGCTGCCAGTTGCCGTCGTCGCCGGTCGGCTGTGGCCCGCAATCGCCGGAGCCGCGATCAGCTCCAGCATATTGCTACTCGTGTCTTACGTCCTCTTCGGCTTCGGAGTGTTCGAGGGATTCATCAAGATCCTGCCGCTCTACACCGAGCTGATGCGCCAGGATAAATGGCCGTGGAACGAGTTCATCAGCGTCTTCGCGTTCGTGCGCTATTTCGGGATCGACCATAGTGTGGCCCTAACGATCCACGGGATCATCGCCCTGGCAGCCATTGCGCTCACCTGGATGGCATGGTCGCGCGATTGGCCGGAACAGCTCCCCATGCTCGCAGCTGCCACATTGCTCGTACCGCCCTACCTCCTGACTTACGACGCGCTGTTGATGATCGTACCGATCGGCTTCTGGCTAAGGGAGCAGCCGCGTCCATACCTCGCCGGACTTCTATGGCTGTTGTGCTTCCTGCCGATCGCCCACTATTTCAATATGTACCGCGGTCCGAACACCATATGCCTAGCGGCAATAATCTCGCTTTGCGTTCTCACCGCAGGACGGCGCTTCCTGCCCGGCAGCATCGCCACGGCGAACATGGATCACGCCCACGCGATCTGAATAGACCTTCCGCCAGTCCGCAGAGGCATCTAGCTCCTGGGCAAGCCGCCCGCCCTCCTGAAGCATCGTCCATCGGATATCGTATTTGCGTACTGCCCGGTCGAACGCCTGGCGGTCCCCGTCCATGATCTTCAGATAGTCCTTGAAGAAGTCGTCGCCATACATGTCCGCGCGGCCGTCGATGTATGGCCGGATACCGGCAAGAATGAGAGGACCGCCCATGCTGTATTCGTTGATCATCGGTTGGGATCGGAGGTCCGCCGGGACATGCGCGAGGAGCCCGCGCGGATTGGAGAAGGTCTCGCGCGGCACAAGCGGTATGGCTGTCCTTACGCCGAGCAGGACGACGGCGACGAGACCCGCTGCAGCAGCCCAGGTCCGCGCCTGAGCCTTTGAAGAGAATAATGGCCCAGACTGCTGCCGCGCGGGATGGGCCAGTTTGGGCGTGACGATCAGGACTGCCAGGATCACGAAGACCGACTGGTGGCGGATGTGGGTCAAAGCCATGGCCAGCGTCACCACGAGGAGGAGGATTTCACCCGCACGAAATTTGGGCCGCTTCCAGAGCAGCGCCCCGGTCACCGCTAGCAGCGCAAAGTAGAATATAGGCGTGGACCGCGGACTGCTCGCCTGCCACTCGCCGATGTTCGGCAAGCTCGTCATTCCTGAGATCGTCAGCGGGTGAAGCACACCGGCGATGCCGTTGGCGTTCAGAAGAGAAGCGAGCAGGCACGCCACGCCAAACATCAGCCAGCGCACGAGCGCCTGCCGGTTCCAACCGGCTTCGCTAAGGGCATCCAGCGCCACGGCTGCCGCCACGATGAAACCAGCGAAATAGCTTCCGTGAAGATTGGCCCAAACGAAGATGATGAGCGCTAAAGCAAGCGGCGGTGAGCGCTTCTTGTCCCGGTAGCTGAACAGAAGCGCCGTCCATGCGGCGAGGAAAGGCCATCCGAGGACATGAGGCCTCGCCATGACGAAGGGCTGAAGCACGAGATAGGAGACGACCAAAGCGACGAGCAGTGCGACCGGCCCCGCCCTTGAGCGCAGATATCCGAAGAGCGACAGGAACAAGGCCATCAGCGCGGCCGCTACGACAGCGGCCAGCCCCGCGAAGCCGGCGGCGCGATAGGCGAGCCAATAAATGACCTCGGCGCCCCATTCGAACGCGATCCAAGGCTTCCCCGCCATGGTGAAAGAGAAAGGATCGGTGGACGGGACGCGGCCGTGCTCGACGATCCAGCGGCCCGCGGCAACGTGCCAGCTCACGTCTCCGTCCCGAAACACGGTCCAGTGGCTCGCGATGAAAACTGGGACTGCGAGGATGAAAACCGCGAAGAGCAGCTTATCGAAGAACGCGTAGCGCTCGGGGCGGATCAACGGGTCACGAACCGCTCTTTCGCTCCACGTAACTGCGTGATCTTCGGCCACTGCATCCCCCATGCGCGCCTCCCCCGGTAACGCAGGTTAGCCGATACTGAGCCATTCGAAAGCCCGGGGTCGCGCATGCCCCGTTTTAGCGCAGGCAAAACGGACTCGCCCCGAGGCATCGACTTTCGTAAGGCCGCGTCCGCTGCCGAGACCGGACCACTTGGCCAACTTGGAGAAACTGACGATGAGGCGCGTAACTGCCCTGTTCGCATCCGCTGCAATTGCTTTGTTCCTCACCTCCACGACGGCCACCGCACAAGGCCAAAGAGATACCGTCGACACGTCTCTGCCGACGCAGCTCCCGCGCGAAGCGGTGCCGAGCCACTATGCGATCACTGTCACGCCCCACGCGGACAAGCTCAGCTTCGACGGAACGGTCGGCATCGACCTGAAGGTCCTTCGGACCACCAATTCGCTCACGCTAAACGCCGCCGACATCGCCATCCGTTCGGCCCGCCTGACCGGCGCGGGCACGCAAATGGCACCCTCAGGCGTCAAGATCGACGAAGATGCGCAAACTGCGAAGCTGACATTCGGCCGCCCGATCGCTCCGGGAGATTACAAGCTGTCGGTCGCCTACACCGGCAAGATCAACACGCAAGCGAACGGCCTCTTCGCGCTCGATTACAAGAACAAGGAAGGCAAGGACGCCCGCGCCCTATTCACTCAGTTCGAGGCAGCGGATGCCAGGCGCTTCGTGCCCAGCTGGGACGAGCCTGACTACAAGGCGACATTCGACCTGACCGCGCGGGTCCCGAGTGCGTGGATGGCGGTCAGCAACATGCCGGCGACCGGCTCAGAGGAAATCGGAAACGGCCTGAAGGAAGTACGCTTCCCGACAACTCCGACCATGTCGAGCTACCTGCTGTTCTTCGCAGCCGGCGACTTGGAACGGATTTCAAAAAGGGTCGGCCAGCACGAAGTCGGAATCGTCACCACGCGCGGGAACGGCGAAAAGGCGCGCTACGCGCTCGACGCCGAAGCGCAGATCCTGCCCTATTACGACGAATATTTCGGAACGCCCTACCCGCTTCCGAAGCTCGACAACGTCGCGGGGCCGGGCCAGTCGCAATTCTTCGGCGCGATGGAGAATTGGGGCGCTATCTTCACCTTCGAGCGCATCCTCCTTCTGGATCCGGCGATCACGACCGAGAGCGACCGCCAAGCCATCTTCAGCGTCGAAGCTCACGAAATGGCGCACCAGTGGTTCGGCGACCTCGTCACAATGGCCTGGTGGGACGACCTGTGGCTGAATGAAGGCTTCGCGAGCTGGATGGAGGGCCGCACGACGCAGCACTTCCACCCGGATTGGGGCGCGGACGTCGATCAGATCGCTTCGCGCGAGGCCGCGATGGGGCTCGATTCCTTCAAGTCGACGCATCCCGTGGTGCAGACTGTCCGGACGGTCGAGCAGGCGAACCAGGCCTTCGACACGATCACCTATCAGAAGGGTGAGAGCGTCATTGCCATGCTCGAGAACTTCGCCGGTGCGGAAGTGTGGCGCTCGGGAATCCGCGCCTACATGAAGCAGCACGCCTATCGAAACACGCGCACCGACGACCTCTGGAACGCAGTCGAAGGCGCCGGAGCGAAGGGCCTTCGGCAGATCGCTCACGATTTCACGGCGCAGCCAGGCGTCCCGCTGATCAGCGTCGGCCCAGCTCGGTGCGCAAACGGGCATACGTCTGTGACGCTCGCGCAGGGCGAGTTCGCCAACGACCGAAAGGCGGAAGTCTCCGCCAAGCCGCTGACGTGGCACGTGCCGGTCTACGCGAGGGTCCTCGGAGGTCAGCGGGCGCAGGTCATCACCTCGGGTGCGTCGAGCCAGGTCCAGGTCCCGGGCTGCGGCCCGCTGCTGATCAACGCGGGCCAGAAAGGTTACTTCCGTACTCTGTACCAACCTCAGCAGGCGCAGGCGCTTCAGACTGCGTTCGCAACGCTGAGCCCTGTCGATCAATACGGTCTGCTGACGGACAATCTGGCGCTTGCGCAGGCCGGCTATCAGCCAATGCAAATCGGCCTCGGCTTCCTCGGCGCCGTAGGACCAAATGCAAATCCGAAGCTCGTCCAGCAAGCCGTGAACAGCTGGAACAACCTCTACAACGACTTCGACGCCGATCGCTCCACTCAGCAGACGATCGCCGCTCGAGTGAACAAGATCTATGGTCCCGCCCTGGAGAAGATCGGCCTCGTTCCCCGCGAGGGCGAGGCGCCCACTGTGACGCTTCTCCGGCCGACGCTGATCGCCACGCTGGGCAAGTATGGACATCCGGCCGTCACTGCCGAAGCGGATCGTCTGTTCGACGCCTGGACCGCGAATTCGAACGCCATCCCGGGCTCCTTGAAGCAGACCTGGCTAAGCGTGATCGCCCGCAACGCCAACGCAGCCAATTGGGAGGCAGTCCATGCGAAGGCGAAGGCAGCGAGTGGCGCGGTGGAGCGGACGGCGCTCTATGAGCTCCTCGGCAGGACGCGCGACGAGGCGCTCGCGCGCAGAGCACTCGATCTCGCTTTGACGGAGGAACCGGGGAAGACCGTAAGCGCCGGGATCATGACGGCGGTCGCCGAGGAACATCCCCGCCTGGCGCTTGAGTTCGTGCTTGCGCACCTGAAGCAGGTCAACGAGCTTATCGACATCTCCGGACGCTCACGCTTCATGCAGCGACTAACGCAGAACAGCGGTGATGCCGCGCTGATCCCGATCCTCGAAGGCTATGCTTCGAAGAACCTTGCACCCACCGACCGGAAGCCGATCGATCAGGCGATCGACCGGATTCGCTTCGACGCAGGGCGCAGAAAGCGCAACGCCGCGCAGATCGTCGAATGGCTTCGGAGCCATCCTGCCTAAGTGAGGTGGTTGATCGCCAAGCATAAGTCTGTATATGGCGCCGCTCGCGCGGACCCTCGGGTGCGCGCATCCGTCCGAGACAGTTGCTGAGGCCATCTCTCGCGAGATCCTCTTAATTTGCAGCCTAGACGGGGACAGGAATCTTTCGGAGCGGTACGCCGTTCCGTCGTGCGTTGCTTGATGCAGCGCCATCGATCCAACTCCCCACGGACAATTGTGGCTCAGTCGGGCAACCGCTGGGCTTTTGTTGAACCTCGGCCGGCTAGCCCGGTCGAATTTTTGGAGTTGGCATGGATCGTTCGCAAAAAGCGGATCTGG
>Ga0070675_100002126_pt1 | contig 14641 bp, 14 predicted proteins | sample KBSM43metaG_FD_65343 | JGI IMG/M metagenome (GOLD analysis project Ga0070675, IMG submission 65343) | Miscanthus rhizosphere microbial communities from Kellogg Biological Station, Michigan, USA - KBS M4-3 metaG | ecosystem: Host-associated > Plants > Roots > Rhizosphere > Soil ...
CGATTGGCACATTGCGGGCGTTGGCGATTTCAGTGGTGATGGAAAGAGCGACATTCTCTGGCAGAATGTCGATGGTCGACTTGCAGAATGGTCGTTGAACGGCATCACGATTATCGGCGGAGGATTTGTCAATAGCGGCATCCCGGCTGTAACTCCGGACTGGAATATTGCCGGCATCGGAGATTTTACGGGTGATCACAAGAGCGATGTATTGTGGCAGAACATAGATGGTCGCGCTGCGTTGTGGCAAATGGACGGGCCGAATATTAGTGGCGGTGGTTTCGTTAACGGGGGAGGTGCCGTGACGACCGGTTGGCAGATTGTGGGCGTCGGCGATCTCAGCGGTGATGGCAAGAGCGACATACTCTTGCGCAGCAACGACGGGCATATCGGTGAGTGGACGATGAACGGCACGACAATCACGGGCGGCGGATTCGTCAACAACGGCACTCCCGTAACGGCGGACTGGATCGCGACCTGATTTAAGATACGATCCGCTCTCCAAGGCTCGACTCGGCGCTCAATGAGCACGAATGAGCTAACTATCCGATGCAACTTGCTCCGGATGATAGTCGCCGAAGGCGAAGGGATTTCGTGAGCGCGATACCGTCCAGCCCTGTTTGACGAGCTTCGGATCGGTAAGATCGCCGAATCTCGGATTGCAAATCCACCTGTATCGGGCGCTTTGATTGTCGCCACTGCAATGAAGAAGGCGACCGTGGAATAGCAGCGTATCGCCGGGTTGCATCGGAGTCACCTCAATAGAGCGTCTCTCGAAGTTCTCAATGTCAGGGTTCGCCATCTCGATTCGCTTGGGACCGGCAAAGGACTGGCCGGCCAAGTCGCGGCGAAATCTAACTTTCCAGACCTCGCGGTGAGACCCCGGGATTATTTTCAGAGGCCCCATGTCGTGCGAAATCGCTGTCATCGGAAGCCAGCAGGTGACCGCTGAATCGGCCATCGCTGTATATGCGGCATCGTAATGCCACTCAAAAAGTCGATCTTGTTGTCCTGGTCCATCTATGCGCAACTGGCACATCTCGGGCACGGTTTGAAGCAGTTCTTGTCTGCTCACGACTGAGACCAATTCGCGAAGCGCAGGGGCGAAAATCACATCAAAGAAAGCTGGCGTATCACGGGCAGCCATCAGCAGTTCACCCCCTCGTCGCGGGTCGATGGCCACCAGTTTGCTGAACAATTCGTCTAAGTTGGAACCATTCGCCTGTTCGAGACGACATTTGAGCAGCAGCACGATTGCCGACACAAACGCAGAGACCCGATCGGGGCTCACAACCTCGCGAACCAAAACCGCACCGTGCTCGCGATAGATTGCCAGGGCCTTGGCAGGCTCGTTCGGCTTACACGAAAGGTCGTTAATGGAAGTCATCCAAAGCGCCTAGCTTTTTACAAAATACCCGCTGGGGAATCCCGTGAAGGGATGCTTGCGCAAGACGGGACGCTGCGGGAGCGTCGCGAAGTATTCGTCCGCTGCGTCAGTTTCGCCTTTCCAGGGCACGACACCGTACTCGTCGAAGCAGACAATGCCACCCTGGACGACCAGCGGATAGAGATGGCGCAGACCGAAAAGGGTCGGCTCGTAAAGATCGACATCGAAATGCAGCAGACTGATCCTTAACCCCGGATTGCGCTCTAGAAATATGGGAATAGTTTCCATCAAATCTCCCGCAACAATTTCGGTGCGGGGCATTCCGGGAATCAGATTGTCAAGATCGTGCAGCTGAGTCAATAACGCGAGCTCTGCTTCCTCGGCTTTAAAGCCGCCCTCGACTTTTCCATTATCCGCATTGAAGGCGCCATCTTTGGCCGTGAAGTTTTCGAGACCGCGAAAGTGGTCGAAGCCGTAAACCATCCGCCGGCGGTCAGCAGGGCAAAAAGTTTCGAGCAGGTTTGCCCATGTAAATAGCGTGCGTCCGCGAAAAACACCCAATTCGACGATGCATCCGGGAAGATCGATGATTTGTCGGAACATTTCGTAGTGAGAGAGGAACCGCGCGAGATAGCGGCGCATGGCATATGCGGGAAAATGTTCGAACAGGTCTTTAAGACCATACCCGCGCCGCTTGGCGAGGGCTTCGATCTCCTGCCAGTAATAGGCGTCTCTTTGCGCCACATCGAAGGCGGCGGGCGCGTCAACTTTTGGAGTTGTCACTAAGGTATACCGGAAAGTTTGTGAAAGATTTTAATTCGTGGATTCTACTATTCAAGTGCGGTCAATGTATTGGTTTGGCGAGTGGCACGGCTGTTTGCGAAATGCGATAGGCGCATGTCCTATACCTCATTTATCTTGGTGCATTTGTATTTGGTGTCCGGATTCTGGCACATGGACGCCACCGCGCGCCAGCTTGGCAATGCCATTTTCACAACAGTCGACAAGTAAGCAGACTCTTACGCTGCAGCGTTGATCGACATTAAGGATAGTTGGGAAGTGACCGCTGGACGACATCGCCTTATAATCGGTATAGAAACAGCTTTTTCCGGCCAAATTCATTTTATAGAGCCCTGGGCGCAAATACAGACTCAATGCGGCTCGATTCACCGACATTACACGTGCCGATGTGCCGATTAAGTAGTGTCAGGAGCAAGATATGAAAAGCGATATTCCAGTTTTATCTGCAGATAGCACGGAAAAATACGGCTTTTACGATCGACTAAAAGCGGAATTCCCTTCCCAGATCCTTGTGGACGTGGCCGAGGTATGTGACCTTGCCTGCATTCATTGCCCGCATCCTGAATTTAAAAAATCGAAGCACTACAGCGCGAGTTACCTCGAAACAGAATTGAATGCCAAGCTGGTGGACGAAGTGCGGGACCACGGGCAAGGGTCTATGCAGTACATCCGCTATGCCAGCGCGGGTGAGCCTTTGATACATCCAAAGATCTACGACATGATCGATTACGCCACCAAAAATTCCGGAGTGCTCGTCACACTGACCACTAACGGCACTCTAATGGTGGAAAAGCGCATCGAACGATTGCTTACCGCGGGCGTAGACGTCATAGACATCAGCATCGATGCATATTCGCCCGAAACGTACGCGAAGATCCGGGTAAACGGTGACCTAAACATTACACGAGCCAACGTACTAAAGCTGCTGGAGCTGGCGAAGCGCGCCCCATCAAAAACGAAGATTGTGGTGAGCTATGTTGAAATGCCGCAGAACGAGCATGAAACCGCGGATTTCGACTCGTTTTGGAAGGACCACGGTGCGGATTACGTGGTCGTCAGAAGGCTGCATTCTTGCTCAGGTGCCAAAATTCCGTTGGCCTCAATCAGGCGCAAAGAAAATAGCACCGTTGCGCGCAGGCCCTGTTTGTATCCTTGGGAGAGAATTGTCTTAAACCCGCGGGGCCATTTAGCATATTGCCCCTCGGACTGGGTGCACGGCTCGTATATCGCTGATTATCGGACGACGACGATACTTGAGACATGGCAGGGCGAGTTTTACCGTAGTTTAAGAAACGCACATCTGACAAATTCCTTTGCGAATCACAAGTTTTGTGGACAATGTCCCGACTGGCGGGCGACACGGTGGCCGCATGAAGGCAGAAGCTACGCCAACATGATGGAAGAGTTCAAGGACAAGGAATAGCCGGGTAATGACGAACGCCCGCCACAAAATCCCCATTACAAGTCAAATCGAGGAAATGGTCTGTGAGATCCCGGGCTGGTCCTCAATCGACCAACTATTTGCATTATTTAATCTGGTTTATCTGACGTCCAATCTGGAAGGCGACGTCGTAGAAATCGGTTCGTGGTGCGGCCGGTCTGCGGCAGTTTTGGGATTGGCGGCGCGCCTGACTGGAAAATCAAAGGTTGTCTGCATCGATTTGTTTCCGGAGAGAGACGACTGGAAGCAAAACGCGGACGGCAGCTATTCGATCGAGATGACCATCAATGACAAAAAATATGTGGCGTGCCACATCCAAACGACATGGAAAGAGCCATTTGAGCGCGACATCGCTCCCTTATATGCAAAGCGCGGCGGTGTATTGAAGATATTTACGGAAACCATGATCAAGAATAAATTGACGGATGTTGTAATTCCGTATCGCGGTACTTCAGAGCTGCTCAAGACGCCTGACTTCCAGAACTTCAAGTGCAAGGTTGCATTCTTGGACGGCGATCATAGTTACGAAGCATTATGCGACGATATCAAAAACGTCGAATCGGTTTTGGTTTCCGGCGGATGGATCTGTTTTGATGACGCGTTTTCGAGCTACGACGGAATCAATCGCGCGATAACCGAGCGCATTATGGATAACCCGCAATATGATCGGTGCCAGCAGATCACCAGGAAGTTTTTTATCGCGCGCAGAACGGACCGACCCCACGCAGTGCTCCAGAATTAGCACAAAGGAATGATCATGGCAGACGCGTCATTGAGACATGAACCGGAGCGACTACAGAAGGAAGTGCTGGAGAAGCTGTACGAAAGCACGGATCTGACGACGTTTGAAATGTTCAGGAACTTCCCCGTATTTACGCCGCGATTCAATATTGCCCGCTTTTTGACCCACTATGAGTTCTTCAAAAAGATCGTCGACCTTCCAGGAGTGATAATTGACCTGGGCGTTTATCGCGGTGCGTCTGCGTTTACCTGGGCTAAGTTTTGCGAGATCTTTTGCCCTACCGACGTCCGAAAAGTCGTGTTCGGGTTTGATACGTTCGAGGGGTTTCCGTCCTTAAGCAAGGAAGACGGGAAGGTGGATTTGTCGCAGGATCGGCGAAAAGGTGGCTATTTCGGTGGTAAGTCAGTCGAAAAAGACCTCGAGCTTGCGCAGCAGGCGATGAATCTCGATAAACACATCCGGCATATTAACCGCGTGGAATTCATCAAGGGCGATGCGGTAAAGACAATTCCCGAATTCGTAAGCGCCAAGGGTAACGGTCTTAAAGTAGCACTACTGCATCTCGATCTGGATATTTACGAACCGACACGCGTCGCTCTCGAGCAGTTCGTGCCTTTGATGGTTCGCGGTGGAATTATCATTCTCGACGAATATGCGACACCTGTATTCGGAGGTGAATCCAAGGCCGTAGACGAGTATTTCACGAAGACTCTCGGCAAAAACGCGGTAATCAAGAAGTTTCCCTGGCACAGCAATCCGTCCGGCTACATCGAGGTCGACTGGTGAGGGTAGGAATAATCCAGTCAAACTATATTCCTTGGCGGGGATACTTCGATTTTATCGATGACGTCGATCTGTTCATGTTTTATGACGACGTTCAGTACACGCATAAAAACTGGCGCAACAGAAACAAGATAAAGACTCACCAGGGACCGCTCTGGATTAGCGTTCCCGTGATGCACGACAGCTCCACACTCATCCAGGATGCGCGAATTTCGTATGACAACCGGTGGATTGATAAACACGTGCGCTCAATAACGCTTGCATATCAAAGCGCGCCGTATTTTGATCTATATGCAAATGATTTTTTCGACATATTGCGGCTGCGCTTGCCGACAATATCCGACCTTAACGTGACGATATGCAAATGGGTCATGCAGAAGCTGCGGATCGAGACGCCGACAATAATGTCCGGTAAATTTTCAGAAATTAAGGACACCAAATTCGAAAGACCAATCCGCATATTGAAGATTCTTGGCGCGACCCACTTTCTGTCGGGCGGCACCGCGAAGGAATATACGAATATCGAAAATTACAAAGCTGCGGGAATCACGCTGGAATTCAAATCGTACGAATATTCGGCGTATCCCCAGTTGCATGGGCCGTTCGAGCCTTTTGTAACGGTGTTGGATCTGCTTTTCAACTGCGGTGAAAACTCCAGAACCTATCTCAAAAGTACCAAGGCGAGCGTGAAAGCTTACTGAGTAGTTTTGGTTCTCTATTTCGGAGTATGCGCAGATGCAATGGTCGTGAAGTCGACCGCGATAGCCGCTACCGCAGCTTCGAGGGTCTCATCGATACGATTACGCAATTTCGGGCTGCGCCGATTTCTGTCGATCCGTTGTTCGATGTCGTTCTTGTCGGCTGCATACTTGCAGCGATGGAACGTGTCACGGTAGAACCTCATAGTCTATACACTCATGGTTAAGTGATATTAGAGAGGGAACCGTCCATGTCTCAGGTTGAGATCAACAATCTCGCGCCTCCCTACAATACGGTCGCTTATCTGGAGGCCACGTTTGCTGACGGTAACGTCTTTATAGGCAGTGGGGTAATGGTCGGACCGAATGACGTGCTGACCGCGTCACACGTGGTATATAGCAGCGTTAATGGTGGCGTGGCCACTAGCGTAAAGGTCATCCTAGGTTACGACCCGTCTCCTCTTGAAACGCCATATGGAACGCTGTCGGGCGCGCTCACCAATTACAACACGGGATTCGACCCGAACAATGACGGGTTTCTATTTAGCGGCAACCACGGCCCAGGTCTTCAAGGGTCGGAACTTGACTATGCGTTGGTGAGCTTAGACGTTGCGATTGGCGACTACAGTGGATGGATGGGAATTGATCCTAACTATTCGTCGGGAATTGTGAATATCACAGGATATCCAGGCTTTTACGGCCACAATCCGATGAACGATTCTGCGTTTATCTCGGTCGACCGCTTCGACTTTATTTTCCATTATTCCAATACCGAAGTACATCCGGGTAACTCTGGGGGACCAGTCTGGTATAGCTCGAACGGCGCTTCGTATGTAGTCAGTGTTGTCTCAACTGAGAGTTGGGGCGCCCAACTCAGTGGCAGCATTTTTAATCAACTTCAAAATTGGATTTCGTCCAATGATTACCTTATTACGAATGCCGATAGGCTTATAAATGGCTCAGAGGCGGCCGACTATATAACCACGGGTAGTGGCAACGACACGATAAATTCGAACGGAGGGGATGACGGAATAATAGCGGGATCAGGAAATGACATCGTGAACGGTGGTGATGGAAACGATACGATTTATGGGCAAGATGGCACAGATACACTTCACGGCAACGTGGGGCACGACTACCTTAACGGGGGTGCCGGCAACGATTCGCTGATTGGCGACGCTGGCAACGATTTTCTCGAGGGTGGGCCCGGGATTGACAGCTTGAACGGGGGCGATGGCGACGATACATACGTTGTGGATGTCGGTGACGATACTATCGCAGATTCGTCAGGCATGGACACAGTGCAGACCTACGTACCATGGGTACTTGGTTCGGGAATGGAGAATTTGACGTTGCTGGGCTCAGCCTTATATGGGGTGGGCAATGACCAGAGTAATGTCATCATAGGCAACGGTGTGAGCAATGCCCTGCTACGCGGATTGGGTGGTGCAGACACAATCATGGGAGGTGATGGCAATGATTGGGTGGAAGGAGACAGTAATGGGAATGATCCGTTTCCAGGGGTGGCAGGCAATGACACGCTGTACGGCGACGGGGGAGACGATACGCTGCAGGGCGGCGCCGGGGATGACCTCATGTATGGAGGATCGGGAACGGACTTCCTCATAGCTGACGCGGGCAATGACTTGGTCTATGGCGGCAGTGAATGGGATGCGATAGACGGGCGTCCGGGCAATGATTTGCTGTATGGGGAGGAAGGAGATGACATCATCTTTGGCGATGGATACTTCTACTTATTTGGATTTGGCGATGACACCTTGTATGGGGGCGATGGCGACGACATCATGATGGGTGAGGCGGGAGAGCATTATTCGTTTGGCGGGAACGACGTGATGTATGGTGAGAATGGCAACGATCTACTCTATGGCGGAGCTGGTAACGACGTTATTTATGGCGGAACCGGCAACGACGTGATCGATGGCGGTGATGGTTTTGATTACATCGTAGGCGGGGTGGGTAGCGAGATTATGTTAGGGAGCAACTATGTAGCTCCTACGAGCGGAAGCGATTTGTTCGTATATCAGACGATGCTGGATGGGGGTGACAGCATCTATGGGTTTGACACACGCCCAGCAGAGAATGACGCAATTGACTTGAGACCGCTATTCGATGCGCTGGGCTACGCCGGAACCACGCCGAGGACAGATGGCTATTTATATGTGTCCCAAAACGGGGCGAACACGGATGTGTATGTGGACGCCAATGGCGCTACGGGAGGAATGAACCTCACCCTTATGGTTACCCTTGTTGCAACTACCGCCACTAGCGTGCCTGATGCCGATTTTCTGTTTCAGTAACGTAAATGTCACAGGACCAACACCTCCTTAACTGCCGCCGCGCCACAGTTCTTCCACTTGCTCTAGCGCATCCAACGAACGGGCGTCCTGCGGGCCTGAATAGACGCAAGAGAATACTTCTTCGTCCGTGGACTTCAGTAACGGCCCCAGCTTGTCGCGGGCTAGTTTTCTCGCGTCGTCCTGCGACGTACAGGGAACTAGTTCGTAAGCACCGCCTTCAATACCGTATGCGGCGTAGTACTGAACTGTCATATGCGCACGCTCCTATCCATCGCAGAATAATGTCATTTTGAATTTAGGGCCGCCTGCAATTTCGATTTAAGCCGTTGTTGCAGACCGATCTTATCTTGAGAAGCGGGGAGCTCGAACGTGGTAGCCGGATAGGGTTCACACGTGAGTTGAGAAAATGCAATGGACCTTATACTGCGGATTCCGGAAGCGTCATTCATTGACATCACTTGCGGTCCTTTCTTCGCTGGCAGAAGACTATAAGTGATTTTAGCAATGCCCTGCTGCTTTGCGACCATATCGCGCGTCACGAGACACCAGTGCGCAGGTAATGCCCCATCACCCCCCCAGTTGTAACCTTGCTGGGCACAGCGTGTACCATTTATCGCCGCCGTCAGTGCCTCCATAATCTGGCCAGACGTCGCGGTATGAATGTAGATTCTAATTAGATGATCAGTTTCGGTGGAAAGCTTCAGGAAAAGATGCGATTGATCGCGTGGACCGAGCCAGCGCCACCTTTGCCGTTGCGTATTTCCTTCGGCGATTCCCCACTCGATGCCGAAAAATGGTCCGGTAATGTCGATATCGTAACTACTGTCGGTGTCCAGACCAGCAACGTAATTGACGAGAGCAGCTTCATAAGAAGCATTAATATCGGCGATTGCTTTGTCGATATCCAAGATATGTCCTTGTGAATTTCTATCTGCAGTGATGATCTCAGGCGCGACTGACCGCACTATCGATGGCTGCCGCGAAATCAACTCCCAGCTGCTTCATTCCGGAAGAATAAAGTTTCCAATCCAAGCCGCATTGATCGAGTTTGCGCAGAAACTGGACTCGTTGACCGCATTCTTTATCGCGATTGGCAAGCTCATCATAAGCCTGCTCTACTCGGGCGAGCACTGGGTCAAGTGAAAACGAATTGGTACCGACCTCGGCGCACGCGGTTTCGATGCCGCGTTTTTCACATTCATATTTAATTAAAGCTAGCGCTTGCACGTAGTCGTCATCGCATTGATCCGCGCGCCCACCAATTAATGCATCGAGATCGTAATAAACCTTCCTGACTTTAATTTTCTCGCAGCGCTCGACAAACGGCATTACGTCACAGATATTTTCACGGCGTATAATCATCTTCGCCCAACAGTTATCCGGATCGATCGCGACATAAGCCGCGACATTGTCCCAAACCTGGCGGTTGACGTTGCGGCCTTTTACTTTCTTGTATACGTCGTCCGTCGCGGCATCAATGCCGAGGACCAACTCCACGCGTTTTTTCGCCAGCGCTCTCAATACCGCTTCGGAGCGGACAACCGCATTTGTATAGATGCGAATACGCGGGCCGTACGCAGACACCATATCCAATAGCTCTTCAAATTCAGGCAGAACCGACGGCTCACCACCACTGAAACGAATTTCCGCTTTTGGCGAAAGAGTCCTGCTTTCGATCAATTGCTTGAATATTGGAAGCAGGTCGTAAACCAGTTTGGGCCTGATATTGAGATGTGGAGAATGCACGGTATAGCAGTAGCCGCAGCGCAAATTGCAATGAGAAAAATGCGCGATCGTAATCATGTGAATCGAGTATTCCCGCTTTGTGCCCCACGCCCCTTTTGCCAGTAGCGGGCAACCTTTGCATTCCGGTATAAATTCTTCGCGCTTGTGTGCCTCTATTGTTTGTCTCCGCCATTCCTCGATTTTTTCGATCGGGAGTTCGCCACCGGTAAATTCGGTGATCTGAGGTTGACCCCCACGTCCGCCTAAATGCGAGACGCAACAAGCGGATATGCGATTGGGATAGAAAACGATACCCCCCTCGATGTATTCGCAGCTGTAATAGGGCTCTTGCTTCTCTTCTGCCGCAGCTTTTGTATCGGACATTGCTGAACCTCGCGTAGCGTTATTGGATTACGGTGCACTTGCTCACATAGAGTAGCAAGTATATACCTTCAGAGCGCGATCCTAGATGTAGTCGGAATGTATTTTCGGCGATCTGCTTCGGTAGAAAATCGAGCCCCGAATGCGTTGACGAATTGAGCAGCTTCAGTGTAAATAGATGCCCTGAAACAATAAGAATTACGCAGCGATCCAGGGGCCTGCCGCACAATGCAGTTTCAATCTTATACTTTCCTGTTTGTTTTCCTGCCGATAGTTTTTTTTCTTTATTCGATTACCCGTACCAACGTCCTTAGCAAGTGGGTCATCGTCGTAGGAAGCGTGATTTTCTACGGCTGGCGGGAACCATGGTTTGTAGTCCCGATGCTCAGTTCCGGAATCGTGGACTATTTCATCGCGCAGAGGATTTCGGACTCAAACGACGAGGTATACCGTAAGAGGCTGCTCGTCGCGAGCGTAGTGTTCAATCTTTCGGTCATGTCGTTTTTCAAGTACACGGGATGGATCAGTGAATCCATCGTTGCACTCGGTGCATACATGGGATTTTCACTTCTTACGAGCCCCATTCACGTGCCTCTTCCACCTGGCGTTTCGTTCTATACGTTCGAGACAATCTCGTACACGGTCGACGTTTACAAGAGAGAATTTAAGCCACGGCGCCACCTGCTGGACTATCTCTCATTTCTGGTTTTCTTTCCCCACCTGGTCGCAGGACCGATCCGGCGCGCAAAACAATTGTTGCCGGTTATTTCTTCGTATCGGCCCGCCGTAACAGCGGACGTCGCAAGCCAGGCGCTGTTCATGATTTTATTCGGACTCTTCCAGAAGCTGGTTTTGGCCGACAACTTCGGCGCACTCGTAGAAACGACGTTGAAGTTCATAGACCCAACGACGCGAATAATGCCTGCTGGTGTGGGCATCATATTTACGTATGCGTTTTGTTTTCAGATCTACTGTGACTTCGCGGCTTACAGTACAATCGCGCGCGGAACGGCAAAGCTGTTCGGTATTGAACTTTCGAACAACTTTTTGACCCCCTATTTTTCTGCGAATCCCTCTGAGTTTTGGAATCGCTGGCATATTTCTCTATCGACTTGGTTGCGTGATTATCTCTATATTCCTCTCGGAGGGAGTCAAGGTACCCGATTTCAAACCTTTCGCAATCTGATGATAACCATGTTTCTCGCCGGGCTTTGGCATGGCGCGGGCATTTTTTTCATCATATGGGGAATTTATCATGGGTTGCTGCTCGTAGCGTATCGGTTTTTCGCGGTCGATAAGGTGTTGCAGCACCGCCTTGGCCGGCTCGGGAAATTGCTGTCGATTGTGGTGTTTTTTCATCTCGTGTGCGTAGGCTGGATTTTTTTTCGCGCAAGCCCCGATCAGTTTTTCCCGATTTGGCAATCGATCCTTGCGGTACCCAAGGCATTCCTCTCCATTCTCGTTAGCTATTGGCCATACATCCGCGATGCCTTAAACGTACACCAAACTATTGCCAATCACGCCGGGGATATGTCAGCTGCCTGGCACAGCAGCCAAGGCTTAGGAGAAAGCATATGGACAACAATGAAGGCCGTGTGGGGTAACAATGTACTCGGAGTTTTTCATTCGGCATTCAACGCCCTTGTTGGCGCAATTAAACTAAATTTCGTATTCTCGTTATTTGGATGGGAATGTCTCGTCCTAATCGTACCCGTGCTAGTGACTGATTACATCGGTTATCGCAGGAAGGGCGAGTTTCCCGAAATTTTTTCGTCGTTGCGCTGGCCATTACAAGTTGCCAGCGTTGTGCTACTGATTTACGGAATTCAGTTTTTTGGAAGGCGCGAAGGCAATGCGTTTATTTATTTCGCATTTTAGCGCTTGGTTTGCAGCTTTAGCCTGCATTCTTGCGGTCGAGCTTTGGTTCGACCATACATTTCATCCTTCATTGGCGGACCGTTCAAATTTCACCCCTTACGGCCTCGAAACTCACTTTGTTCCCGATCAAATGGAGCAAATTCTTTATCAAAAACTGCGGATGGATTCCGTCCCAAATCCCGACTTCGTTCAAGTAGGCGATAGCTCCGGGTTTTTCGGCATCATGCCCGAAGTGGTCGAAGAATATCTCCCAGGAATGAAATATCTGAATGCAAGTTGCTGCGGTACACAGGGCTTTCATGGTTATCTTGCAATGTTGCGATACAACTTACGCCGTTTTCCATCTATAAAATACATGGTCGTTTACAGTGGAATACTTGGTGTAATGCCGGGACATCTGCAGTGGCGGGATGCGCCAGATACGCTGGATGTAGGGGTGTCGTTGAAAACGCTTGGCAAGAAAATGGAGACAAATCTAAATCCTCCGTGGAGCTACTTGAATCTTCCAACGAATAGTTTACGCAAGGCTGTTTTACAGCATACATTTCTGAGCAAGGCCGTGAGAGATTTCGTAAATGTTCCAACAGGCGTTTGGGAAATCGTAATAAATGGCTTGCAGAGCAGACATGGCTATGGTTTGGAGGCGGATCGCCAAGGTACCGGCAACCATGGAGCCGATACTCCTGAGTGCTGGATGATAAAGCACGAGACTTTCTTTGATTGGACCTCTTTCCGCACAAAATCGTACCTCGATGCCTTCGTTGAGGAGTATGTGGCGCTCGCTCGCGAATTTGGTGTTACTCCGGTTTTAGTGTTCCAGATATCGGCCTGCAAAGAACCAAAATCAAAGGACTTGGCCGAAATGCGGGAGAACCTGAAGCAGCTGCAGCGACGCTTTCCGGAACTCAAAGTTCCATTCGACGTCATCGATAGTTATCCGGAAAACGACTTTTCCGTCCTGGTGCATGTTCAGCGCGACGTCTCGGAAGAGACGTCAAGACGGCTAGGTCGTGCGTTGCGCGAAATAGTGGTCGCGAATAATAAAATCGATATGGAAGAACTTCCCGCGAACTCAACCCTGACCGTCATGAAAGCGACACGGGTGGATACCTGCGACCACGAAGCAGACCTGACCGGCGCATTTGGTGGCCAATGCAACGGCAATGGTAAGTGCGATGTCGACCTGAATGCATGGCGTCAACGGCCTGGCAAAGAAGCTTGTATTGCGACTTACATTGCCGAGTTTAGTTGCACCGGCGGTCCATCACGGATTGTTAGACAAGAAACTGAAGACCGCTTCGGCGGCCGGTTCAGGCTCGATTGCCAAATGCACGATCGCTGGGAGCGGGACCGATTTCCCCGCGGCATCAAAGTCGCCGACGCGAGTTTAGGCGGTCGAGGCGGCAGTCCAATGGGGTTAGTCACCTTGCGTGCCAAAGCTTTTTGCGACGGATTGAGTGCTTGCGATTACACAATAAAGCCTCCAGATGCTGCAATTAAGACCGGAAACTTTTCGGTGCGGTGGTACTGCGGATCAAAACAGAAAACGTTGAGCATGCCTGATGCGCAGAGCGGAACTCGTGTCCACATGGACTGCCCGTAACAAGGCTGTCAAATCGTCAAGACTTGAGAAAAGTCAGCCGTCCGTGTTTCGGTAACGAACGCGCTCCGAGCGTTCCAGCTCAGATTACGATTCGCATCAGCATGCTGCTGCAATACTGAATAAAAACGCCGTCGCGATGCTTTCGCGACGAGTACAAGTTGCTTAGCGCGACGAAGGGCAACGTGAGCGTAATGGCAGGGACGAGAAACAACAGTCCTCCCGAGCGCGACCGCGAATAATGGTCACCGAAAAAATTAAATAGTTGACGGTTAAAACGCTTGAGGCGGCCGCCGGCGAAATGAAAATTCGCGCTATGTGACGGCCACATAATGATGTCGTCAAAGTAACGAACCAACTCGACCGAAAAATTGCCAATCTCGTGTTCACCGTAAATATGATGAAGAAACACACTGCACTCGCATCCTGGTGCCATCATGGGTCGGCATTTGTCCAGCAGCGCGCGCGTCAGCTTGCAATCCTTACGGAATAAATAAATTACTAGATGGGTATATTTTCCGCTGAGGGCAACGGGACTATCGGGTTCGTCAGTGAGTAAATCATCCGGTGCGACAAATTCCGTGTGCTCGTTTAGTCTGAAACTCGAATCGGGTATGTCGGGCAAATCGCGCACAACAAGCACACGCGATGCGGGGGATCGCGGGATTGAGTCCAATGCGCGCCACAACAGCCGGTAGTCCTGCCAGTCAGGATGCAGCACAGTTACGCGCGGCCGTCGCCCCATCACGATATTACGGCACGTCATCAGAGCGGATTTTATCGTAGCAGGTACCCGATGTTTAACCGGTGGCGCGGGTACACCGGTCTTTAAGTCAGGACTTTTTGCCTCTTTACCCAGCTCCGCGGCCGTCGCGGGAAGTCCTTGT
>Ga0070675_100002129_pt1 | contig 14639 bp, 9 predicted proteins | sample KBSM43metaG_FD_65343 | JGI IMG/M metagenome (GOLD analysis project Ga0070675, IMG submission 65343) | Miscanthus rhizosphere microbial communities from Kellogg Biological Station, Michigan, USA - KBS M4-3 metaG | ecosystem: Host-associated > Plants > Roots > Rhizosphere > Soil ...
ACGCAGTACCTGGGGATGGTTCCGTATCTCACGCGAGTCGACCTCGTGTACTCGGTCTCCCGCGGGACGGACGAGAAGATCGAAAGCCAGTTGTTCCACCTGGATCACGAGGGTCTCCGCCAGGTGAAGTACTTCATCTACGTCTACGACGTCGGCGAGCCCGAAGGCCCGTTCACGTTCCTGCCGGCGGACACCAGCTTCCGTGTCGTGAACGACGTCCGCGCCTGGCGCAAGCGGCACGGCGCGGGTGACGTCGAATCGCGGCGTTACCTCGACAGCGAAGTCGCTGCGGTCAATGCAGCGCAGGACATTGTCGCGGTGAAGGGCCCGACCGGATCGGGTGTCGCGGTGGATACGTCGCGCTGCCTGCATCTCGGCAGCCGCATCAGTCCCGGCGCGTTTCGCCTCGTGCTGTATCTGCAGTACTGCACCACGCGTGAGATTACGAACGTCTACGATGTCGATCGCTTTCGCGGCGATCCCGTGAAACACATGGCCGTTGCGCACAGCATCGAGCCCGGCCGCGCGCACGCCGACAAGTACGAGATGGGTGGTTGATTCGAACCATCACCGCCGGCGCTGCGGTGTGTGTTCTGTCGTTTGTCTATCGCCTCCCCGACGCGGCGTCGCTCATCAACGACCATTTCATGCACGTGGCGTGGGGTCGACAGCTCCTCTGGGGACGCCTTCCGGTGCGCGACGCGGTCACGCTCGGGATGCCGCTGCAGACCGGCCTCTCCGCTGCAGCCGAATGGCTCGTCGGCTACCGGCTGCTGTCGGAAGCACTGATCATCAGCGCGGCGTTCGCCACCGCCGCGGTTCTGACGTTCGTGGTCGTTCGGCGGGCAACCGGCCGCGTCTCGATCGCGTTCTGCGCCGCACTGCTGGAAATCGCTATCGCGCCACGCACGTACAGCTATCCAAAGCTCCTCGTCTATGCAGCAGGCATCCTGTTCCTCTGGCGCTATATTGACCGGCCGTCGAACCGCCGGGCAGTGGAGCTCGGGGTCGCGACCGTCGTTGCGTTCTACCTTCGTCATGATCACGGCCTGTATCTCGGTCTGGCGGCTGTCGCCGTCATCGCGATGTGTCACGCGCGTGCGGTGCGTACGGCGTTCCAGCAGCTGGCCGTCCTTGCGACGGTGTGTGTGCTTCTCGTCGCCCCATACTTCGCGTACGTGCAGGTCTACGGAAGTGTGTGGGACTACGCCCAGGATCTCCGTCAGTTCTCGGCGCGTGAGCACACCGCCAACCGGTTTGTCTGGCCGTCATGGCCGCTCACATCCGTCAGCCAGATCGCGGGTTGGACAACGCCTGACGAGCGCGCCGCCAACATTGCGATCCGGTGGAGTCCGAACGCCTCGGACGAGGCGAGGCGTCAGGTTATCGAGCACTACGCCCTGAAGGCGACGCCCAACGAGGGTTCGATCGAGTCGGGCCGCTATTTGCTGCGCAATATCTCGAAGCAGAACGCCGTTGCGCTCATCAGCGATCCCGCGATCGAGGACACCGCGGGTATCGATCGTGTCACCGGGGAAATACGAATCCCGGGCTGGTACGTCGGGCCCATCCGCGTGCTGCCGGGGCTCGATGACGTTCAGGCGTCGGCGGCGTTCCTGTTCTTTATCTTCCTGGCGATTAGCGCGATGACTGCGATCGCGCTGATTCGCGGCGGCGCACCAGACGCGCCGCTCGGCTCAAGGGAACGCCACAAGATCGCGGCCGTACTGCTCGTTGCGGTCCTGACCTTCGCCGGCTTCGTCCGCGAAGCGCTGGACGCACGCATCGCAGATGCGGTGGTGGCCCCCATCGTTCTGGGTGCCTGGCTGTCGTCGAGATGGATTGGCGGCTCGCGCGAATGGGGCCCGACACGAATCGCACGCATCATCGCCCTGGCCGTGGTGCTGTTGCTGGTCACGCGCAGCGTGGTGGTGGCGGGAGGTGTTCCCGCGGCTGGAGACTTTGCGGCACCGTACTCAGGCTTGTGGAAACAGCTGTCCACGAGCCCCCCGTTCGACGCGTGGCCCGCGGGCGGCAGCGCCAAATACCGAGTCGTGAAGTACGTTCGTGAGTGCACGGACGCGAACGAGCCGCTGCTCGTGCTCTGGTTCGCGCCCGAGCTCTACTACTACGCCGACCGTCCATTTGCCGGCCGCATGGGCGCCTACATGAACGGGTTTTACACCTCGGACACGAACCGGCGGCAGAACATCGCCGCGCTCGAGCGCGATCGTCCCGCCGTGGCGATCCTGGAGGCCGGCCGGGAGCAGACCGATCTGGCAACACATCCGTCGGTGCTTGCGTACCTGGCGGCGAATTACCACGAGCTGGGGCGCGTGCCGGCAACAGACGGTACCCAGATCCGCGTTTTCGGGCGCAACGATCGTCCGTCGACGTCGGCGCACGCCGATCTCGGCTGGCCGTGCTATCGCTGATCGTAGACAAGGAACGAACCCCATGTCCCCGACCGCAGTACTGAAACGATTCGTCGTACGAGGCATCGGCCGCGTGACGACACTGGCGAAGGAAACCCGCAAGGGTATCTATTACCGGGTCCGCGAAACGCCGCAGGGTCGCAGACTGCTGCAGCAGGCGGAATTCATCCGCTCGCCGCGCGACCATCAGAGTCGCCGTGACACCGCGCAGTCCTACGTGGCGCGCGCAGCGGCGCCCGTGATGGAGTCCGCCAAAGGATTCGGCCTCACATCGGTTGAGAAGTTCGAGAACTTCAGCGCCGTTGTGGAGACCGCCCGATGCCTCTTCGAGAAGAAGAAGGCTCTGATTGATGAGGAGCTGGCGAGCTTTCCAACGTGGGACGACATTACCCAGCAGAAGTACCTGAAACGCAAGGATCGATTTCTACGGAATCTCCTGAGCGACCAGGACCTGGAGCGGAATCCTCTGCTCGTCGATTTCGCGCTGAGCGATGCTGTGCTCGGAATGGCGACGCGGTATCTCGGCGGCGTGCCGTACCTGTGCCGCGTCGACCTCGTCTACTCGCTGCCACGCCCGACCGCGGACAACATGGCCAGTCAGTTGTTCCACGTCGACCCGGAAGGGCTCACGCAGGTGAAGTTCTTCATCCACATGTACGACGTTGGCGATTCCGAGGGTCCATTTACGTTCATTCCGGCGGACGAGACCGAGCGCATCATCGCCGAGGTGCGCGCGCTGCGCCGGCGCCAGGGCAAGCCACATAGCGGACGCTATCTCGACGAAGAGATTGACGCCGTCGGCGGTGCGTCATCGATCGTACGAATCGAGGGTCCGACGGGCGACGGGATCGCCATCGACACCTCACGCTGTCTCCACATGGGAAGCCGGGTGCGGCCGGGCGCGTTCCGGCTGTGCCTGTATCTGCAGTACTGCACCACGGCCGAACAGACCAACGTGTTCGACGTCGAGCGATACAAGTCAGATCCGGTGCGCTATCTCGCCGTCAAGCACAGCGTTGCGCCAAACGCGAATCGCGTTCCCGCATCCGCCCAGATGGCGTGAAACGTCCAGCGTTCTTCTCCTTTCCGTGACGATTCTCTTCCACGTCACCCTCATGACGATGCTGCGGCATTTCGAGGGAGTGCTGCTCGCGCTGGCCGAACGCGGTCACCGGGTGCGCGTCGCTCTGCCGAACCGTCGGCCCGATCTGCAGCCACCGCCCTCGCTCGCTGGACATCCATCGATTTCGTTCGTCTCCGCTCCCTACCGCGGCGACGCGTGGGCCCACCCGATTCACGAGATGCGGACGCTGCGCGACTACATGCGGTATCTCGACGCCCGCTACGACGACGCGCCGAAGCTGCGGACACGGGCGCTCCGCAAGATGGTCGCTGCCGTCAGTTGTGAACACCAGTCGCACCTGTCGGCGCATTGTCCCTACTGCCAGGAGCGCCTCATCGACGATCAGGTCGGGCGCATGATGCTGGCGTTCCGCAAGGATGGCCGTCGCAACCTGGCGTCGCTGTTCACCCTGATGGAGGAGACGATTCCCAGCGACGCCACCGTCGAGGCGTTCCTTCGGGCAGAGCGTCCAGATGTCGTGCTCGTCACGCCGCTGATCAACTTCGGCTCCTATCAGGCCGACTACGTGAAGAGTGCTCGTGCCCTGGGGATCCCGGTCGGTTTTCCGGTGTTCAGCTGGGACAACCTGTCGAACAAGGGGCTGATCCACGTCGTGCCCGATCGCGTCTTCGTCTGGAACAGCCGGCAGCGGCTCGAGGCGGTGAAGATGCACCACGTCCCCGTGGATCGGGTGGTGGTCACTGGAGCGCCACGCTTCGACGACTTCTTCCAGATGACGCCCCAACAGTCACGTGAGGAGTTCTGCGCAGCCGTTGGACTCGACCCGGCGCGCCCGATCGTCGCGTACCTCTGTTCGTCGGAATTTGTGTCGAGCCGCGAGGTCGAATTCGTCAGGCGGTGGATCGAAGCGCTTCGCGCCGACAAGGCCCTGCGCGAGTGCGGCATCCTCATTCGCCCGCACCCCCGTGAGCAGAAACCGTGGCGGAAGTTCAGCGCGCCGCCGGGCGTTGCCGTGGCCTTTCCGCGCGCGCTGAACTCGGATCGCACGCTCTTCGACAGCGTCTTCCACAGTGCCGCGGTTGTCGGCCTCAACACCAGCGCGGAGCTCGAGGCGGGCATCGTCGGCCGGCCGGTGTTCACGGTTCTGGCGGGTGACCACGCGGAAGGACAGCAGGGGACGATTCACTTTCAATACCTGCTGAAGGAACGCGGTGGCTTCGTCGAAGTCGCTCCGGACTTCGAGACGCATCGGCGCCAGCTTGCCGCAGCGGTGCGGGGGGATTACGACTCGGCGGCGATTCGCGACTTCATCGAGCGCTTCCTCAGGCCTCATGGCCGGACACAGCCGGCGACGCCGCTGCTCGTCAACGCCATCGAAGACTTCGTGCGCAGCGCCATTGCCCCGCAACGCGCGGATGCCTACCAGACCTGACAGGCCGTCGCGGGCCCTCGTGGCCGCGATGACCGCTGGCGTCCTGCTCGTGGTCGCCGCGATGGTCGCGTTTGTCCTGCGGGACGTCCTCACGACAGGTGGTCTGCCCGGACTGGAGTCTCGGATTTTCTATTCGTCCGAGGTGTATACGCGATCAGTGCTCCGCGGCGGGCAACTGCCACTGTGGAATCCGTTCTATTTCAGCGGGACCCCGCATTTCGCCGATTCCGAGAACCTCGTTCTCTATCCGCCTGCACTCGCCCTGCGCTGGTTGCCCGTGCCTGCCTTCATGCAGTTGATGGTGATCGTCCACGTCCTGATCGGCGCCGCCGGCATGATGTCGCTGACGCGGACCATCGGGACCGGCTGGCTCGGTGCGCTGCTGGCAGCGCTGTCATTCGCCGTCGGAGGAACCGTCACGTCGTGGCTCCATCACGGCCATGTCCTGTTGCTTTACTGCGCAGCGTGGCTTCCGTGGGCGCTGGCGTTTGCCATTCGCTCCACTCGGCGTGGCGGCGTGCTCCCTCACGCCGGCCTGGTGGTCGTGATGGTGCTGCAGTTTCTTGCCGGCTATCTGCAGGGTTCGATCTACATCGGTGCGGTCATCGCAGCGTACTTCCTCTTTCGCATTGCGGTGCCTGATCACGGCGCCTCAGGGCCGGCGCGGTGGAAGCCGCTCGCCCAATTTGCCGTGCTGACGCTAATCGCGAGCGGCCTTGCGGCGTTTCAGTTATGGCCGACGCTGCGGCTCGTGGCGGAGGCCGGTCGAAGTGCCGGTATCGACTACGTCGCAGCGTCACAGGACGCCTGGCGTTTCGACGATCTCGTCTCACTGTTCCTGCCGTTTCATGGGCTCGCGGCAGGTCCAGTGCACCGCTACCTCGGCGATCGAACGGCCTATGTGGGATGGCTGCCTCTGTTGATGGTGCCATTTGCCTTCAACAGACCCGGTCTCCGCCCGATCTGCAGCTTCTTCCTGTTCCTCGCTGCTCTGTCGATCGTGCTCGCGCTTGGCGACCATCTGTGGCTCTACCGACTTCACTACGCACTCTTCCCGGGCTTTCGCGTACCGGGTCGGGCACTGTTCGTGGCTACGGTCTGTCTTGGCGTGCTGGGAGCAGTCGGGCTCGAACAGTTCGTGGCGCTGTGTCGAGCCCGGGAGTGGCGGCGGTTGGCGATACCAGCGGGTGTGGCGTGTGTATGGGTTGGTGTGAGCCTCGCGTCGGGCCTGACGGTATCGCCAGGGTCCATTGCGCCCATGCACGGCTGGCCATGGCTCCCGATCGTCATTGCGACGACCGTGGCTGCCGTTGCGATCGGGTCCGCCGGCGCTCGGACGCGTCTTGTAGCTGCGCTTGCGGCGACAGTGATGGTCCTCGACCTCGGACTCTTCGCGGCCGACGCCGTCCATGCGGCTCCGGTACCGAACGGCACCTACTGGTCGGGCCTGCCCATCACTCCCAACGGTCGCGTGGTGTCCACCTGCTGGATCGATCTCGGCGAGACGCTGGAGAGTCGTGTGCCGACAGTCGACGGACTGGCGAACATGTATCTCCGCGGCTATGCGGATTGGGCGTTCATCGTCAGAACGGGCGAGGTTCCTGGCGCTGGAGGCCTCGTGACGAAAGTCGGCAGCGTGGACGGCTCGCTCCCCGCTCGCCGCGATCTGCTGGATCTTGCGAATGCAGCGACTGTCGTGTCCTGCGCAGAGTTGAACACGCCGGGACTCCATTCACGCGGTCGATTTCGCGACCACTACTACGTGTACGAGAATGAAGCGGCACGGCCGCGGGCGTTCTGGACCTGCGGACTCGAGGAGCTCACGCGCACAGAGGTCGTGACGCGTCTGCTGCGGGGACGCTACCTGCCGACTGGTGCGCTCGTGACCACGTATCCGATCAGCGTGAAGTGGGCAGCTGGCATTGCAGATGCGGAGCAGGCACGGTTCGAGACGCGCTATGCCCTTGGACAGGGCGAATCAGCGGGAGACACCGTGCGACGCTACTTCGTCGCGAATCCGGACCCGCGGCTGCTCGTGATGCTGGCGGGGGAACCGGCGGCTGAGGACACGAACGGATTCGACCGAACGAGCGGCCTCGTGCCCTCGATGGAACCAATCGAGGGTCTCCCGCGGGCAAACGATCGCGAGTGGCTCCTCGGCGGGCGTTCGTGTGCGGTACACGGTACGGTTGACGTCATCGAGCAGGATCGCCCTGACGGCAAGGTGGTCGTCACTGTCGATGCCCCGGTCGACGGTGAGCTGTACCTCAATGAGCCGCATTTCAGCGAACGGCGCGCCTACGTCGATGGAGAGCCGGTTGATGCCAGGCAAACAAACGTGGCCTTCACAGCGGTACCGGTCCAGGCCGGACGCCATCGCATTGAATTGCGCTTCGTCCCGACCAGTTTCTACGCCGGCGCCGCGATGAGCGGTTTGACGCTGGTCGTGTCGCTCGTGACCGGCTGGCGCGTCAGCCGGACCATCGATGCGCGGGCATCCTCCTGAGGTGGTACGCACGACTATTACGGGGCCACGCGGAACGCAGAGCATCGGCGGGAGACGGACCGTGGGCGAACGCCTGCTGGTGATCGCGCTGGCGACGACCATCGCCGTCTTCGCGTTTGGATATCGATTCTTATCGCTCGAACTGACGAACGACGACTATCTGTTCTTTGCGATCGGCCGGCAGATTCAGCATTTCGGAGACTGGCCCGTTCGCGATCTGGCGGAGGAGGGAGACCCGCTCCACAACGTGGTGTCCGCGGTGCTGCAGTCGGTCTTCGGCTACAGCCTTGCCGGTGAGGCGTTCTTTGACCTGGCGATGCTGTCGCTTGCCGCCGCGGTGACGTTTCTACTCGCTGCCGCCGTGTCGGAATCGATGGCGATTGGCATCGCGGTGACCATTCTGGTGGTCTTGTTCGCGGCGCGGCTCTACGACTACCCGAAGGCGGTGATGCTGGCTGTCGGCCTGTGGCTCTGCTTCAGGTACATCGATCGTCCATCCCGGCTGCGAGCCGCGTTGATGGGCATTGCGACGGGTGTGGCGTTTCTCTTCAGACATGATTTCGGCGCGTATCTCGGCCTCGCATCCCTGGCCGTGCTGGTCGCGCAGGCGGCCACGCGCAGCGTCGCCACCGCCGGCATCGGCGCCTACGCCGCAGCGCTCGCGGTGTCGGTGATTCCGTTTCTCGCTTACGTCGAGATTCACGGAGGTGTACGCGCGTATGTCGCAATGGTCAGCGGATTCATCCAGCGCGAGGTCGGACGGGATCGCGACCCGCATCCGGCGATGGCGTTCGATCTCTCGCGCCCGCTCTGGGAGCGGTCGCCGGGGTTTCCGGTCAAGGTGAGGTGGGCGGGCGAGATCGATGCGTCGGTACGGTCGGGCATCGAGCGGCGCTACGCGCTCGAGGACGGTCACCGGGAGGACGGACGCACGTGGACGTACACTCTGCGCGATCAGCGGTCCGACAACCTCCGCGCCATCGTCCTGGATCCTCATATCGAGGACACCGCGAACATCGACCGGACAGTGGCGACGGTTATCCACGAATCAGCCGTGCAGCGCGTCCGTCGCGCCTTGAGGAGGCCGCCGGCGGTCGCGATCGCGCCAGGGGTGTTTACGCTGAACAATGCCGTCGCGTGGCTCTATTACCTGTTTATCGCGCTTCCGTACGTGGCGGTCGCTGCGCTCGGCCTGGCACGTCTGCGCGGCAAAGCCGTGCCGACCGTGTGGATGAAGGTGGTGACCACAGCCCTCGTCGCCGCGGCCGCCGCGCCGTTGTGGCTGCGCGGCAACCTGTACCGCAGCTCCAGGCTGGCTGATCTCGCCGTACCGGCTGCAGTGCTTGGCGCATTCCTTCTCGCGCGTGGATTCCAGCCTCGAGGTCGCCGGTTCGTTACAACCTGCCTTGTCACGACCGCGCTCGCCTTCTACGTCGTGACCGCAGGCTCGATCGTGTCCTTTGCGCAGGTGAGACGCGGCGTCGACGATGCGCTGGTGGCGTTCGATGGCGGAACGCGCCATGCGGAAATCGAGCGTCGGTTGACAGAGCTCCTCGCCTCACCGCCGTCTCTCGAGTGGGTGTCGAGAGAGACGGGGATGCGAGGCGCAGTGGAGTATCTTCGGAGCTGTACGGCGCCCGATGACCGGGTGTTCGTCTACGGGTTCTATCCGCAGCTCCTCTTTTTCAGCGGACGTGGGTCAGCCGCCGACAGAATGGTGATACTCCGCGGATTTTTTACCCGGCCCCAGGAGCAACAGCGCACCATCGACGCGATTGGACGATCCGATCCGCCAGTGGTGCTGATCGACGTCAATGCTGCCGGAAGGCCGGATGGGGGCCGCCTGATCGATGCTACCCTCCCCTTGATCGATCGATATCTCTCGCAGCGCTATGTATCTGCAGGCGTCACGAGTTTCGGCGCCTCTACGGATGCTGAATTCCACGTACTGGTTGATAAACAGCGAGTGCCGACCGGCACGTATCGACCATTTTTGCTTCCGTGCTTCGTGCCCGGATTGTGAGAGGACACGTCAGGTGTATGCAGTGAGGAGTGCCGCATGATCCGCGTCGGCGTCATTGGCTACGGCTACTGGGGGCCGAATCTGGTTCGCAATTTTGCCGAGCTGCGTGACGCGCAGGTGACGGCCGTGGCGGACCGGCGTCCAGAGCGTCTGGCGCAGGTGCAGCGTCGCTATCCGGGCGTTCGTGTCATGACGGAGGCAGCGGATCTGATCGCCGATCCGGCTGTCGACGCCGTCGTAGTCGCCACTCCCGTTGCGTTGCATTTCGAACTTGCCAGCGCGGCGTTGCACGCAGGCAAGCACGTGCTCGTGGAGAAGCCGATGGCCTCCAGCAGCGATCAGGCAAGCCGGCTGATCGACGAGGCGGAGCGGCGCCGGCTGGTCCTGATGGTCGACCACACCTTCGTCTATACCGGGGCGGTGCAGAAGATTCGCGAGCTGGTCGTTACCGGTGAGCTCGGCGATCTCTACTACTACGATTCAGTGCGCATCAATCTCGGTCTGTTTCAGCACGACGTGGACGTGCTCTGGGACCTCGCGGTTCACGACCTTTCGATCATGGACTTTGTGCTGCCGCAGCAACCAGTAGCCGTGTCTGCGACTGGTCTCGCACACGTGCCGGGAAAGCCGAAGAACATCGCGTATATGACGATGTTCTTCGACGGGCCGATGATCGCGCACGTGCATGCGAGCTGGCTGGCGCCGGTGAAGGTGCGTCGCACGCTGCTGGGCGGGAGCCGGCGGATGATCGTGTTCGATGATCTGGAGACGAGCGAAAAAATCAGGGTGTACGACAGCGGCATCTCGGTCGATCCCAGCCCGGAGAACGTGTATCAGATGCTCGTCGGATATCGCACGGGTGACATGTGGGCGCCGAAACTGGCGGTCAGTGAGGCGTTGGCGGTGGAGGCGGCGCACTTCGTTGACTGCGTGACGAACAACGCGCGGCCCCAGAGCGATGGCGAGGCCGGGCTCCGGGTTGTCCGCCTGCTCGAAGCGGCGTCGGCATCAATGCAGAACCACGGCAGACCCGTGGACATTCAGGGAGTCGCGGCAGGGTGATTCCGTACGCCGATCTCCGCCGTCAATACCGGGCGATCAAGCCCGAGATCGACGCGGCCGTGCTGCGGGTGCTCGACAGCGCACAGTTCATTCTCGGGGATGAGGTTGCCACCTTCGAGCGCGAGTTCGCTGCCTACTGCGGCGCGACCGACGCGATCGGCCTGAACTCAGGGACGAGCGCCTTGCACCTGGCGCTGCTCGCTGCTGGCATCGGACCCGGAGACGAGGTGATTACCGTTCCGTTCACCTTCGTGGCAACGGCGGCGGCGATCGAGTATGCCCGCGCCACGCCGGTGTTCGTGGACATCGATCCAGAGACGTACACCATGGCGCCGGGGGCGATCGAGCGCGCGATTACGCCGCGCACCAGGGCGATAATCCCGGTGCATCTCTACGGTCATCCGGCGGACATGGATCCGATCCTCGACATCGCGCGGCGCCGCAGCCTGATCGTGATCGAGGACGCGGCGCAGGCACATGGGGCGGAGTACAAGGGCCGCCGCTGCGGGTCCATGGGATCGATGGCGGCGTTCAGCTTCTACCCGGGGAAGAACCTTGGCGCGTATGGTGAGGGCGGCGCGGTCGTGACGAGCGATCCAGTGCTGGCGAAACGGATCCGCGTGATGCGGAGCTGGGGCGAGGAGCGGCGCTACGAGCACAACGTGAAGGGATTCAATTACCGGATGGACGGCATTCAGGGCGCCATCCTGCGTGTCAAGCTGCGCCATCTCGAGGCGTGGACAGAAGCGCGCCGGGCCCGTGCGATCGACTACGCGCGCGCCTTCGCCGACAACGGGATCGCGACTCCGGTGGAGCGGCCGGCGTGTCGCCACGTGTATCACGTGTACGCCGTGCGGCTGGCGCATCGCGACGCCACGCGCGGTGCACTGCAGGTCGCCGCGATCCAGACCGGTGTGCATTACCCGATTCCGATCCATCTGCAGCCAGCCTATGCCGACCTCGGATATACACGCGGTGATTTCCCTGTCTCTGAAGAAGCTGCGTCACAGGTGCTGTCGCTGCCGATGTTTCCGGAAATGACCACCGAGCAGGCACACGAGGTTGCCGCGGCGGTGCTTGCCGCCGAGCGCGCGCCAGCGGGCGTTTGAGGGTACCGACGTGACGGAGGCAACGGTTTTACAGAGGCACCGGAGGAACGGAGCCGCACGGAGTGTCCGTCGTTCGACCACAAAGGCCGCGAAGATCGCGTCCCCCGTCACCTCGGTTCAGTTCCGTGGCTGACATTGTGGACCGCACCGTTGAAGCCGTGCACGGCCGCCGCACCGTTGTGGCGGATCCGCCGTTCGAGCGTGAGCTCGCTGACGCCATGCGTGGGCGCTATGAGCCGCGGGCGTTGATGGAGCTGTACGGACGCTTCGCACACGGTGAGGGGGAGTTCGACGCGATGATGCGCCGCGCGGCATGGCGGGCGCTCGCGCGCCGCTTTGGCGACGGCGTGCAGATTGGTCGCGGTGTGCTTTGCCGGCATCCGGAGACGTTCGAAATCGGGTCGGGTGTGTTTCTGGGTGATCAGGCCGTCCTTCAGGGTCGCTTCGATGGCCGCTGCGTCATCGCCGACCACGTCTGGATTGGCCCGCAGAGCTACTTTGACGCGCGCGATCTGGTGATCGAGGAGTATGTCGGCTGGGGGCCCGGTGCCAAGGTGCTCGGCTCGATGCACACGGGGATGCCCGCGGACGTGCCGATTATTCAGACCGATCTGGCGATACGGCCAGTGCGAATCGGCGCGTGGTCCGACATCGGCGTCAACGCGGTGGTCCTGCCCGGTGTCACGATCGGCAAAGGCGCCATCGTCGGCGCCGGTGCGGTGGTCACGCGCGATGTGCCGGCATTCGCCATCGTCGCGGGCGTTCCCGCTCGATTCGTCCGCTGGCGGCCAGGGCATGAGCAAAATGGAGTTTGATGCGCGTGAATAGCCGTTCAACCGTACTCGTGACTGGTGGCGCCGGGTTCATCGGGTCTGAGCTCGTGCGTCAGCTCGCCGCTCGCGGCGAACACGTGCTGATCGTCGACAACCTGGTGAATGGCACGCGCGCAAACGTCGAAGAGGTGCTGTCGGATCGGGTCAAGCTCCTGGTGGCCGACATCCGCGAGCCGGATCGCTTTGCGCGGGATCTGGCGGACGTGCGCGTGGTGTATCACCTGGCGTGCCTTGGCGTCCGGCATTCCGTCCATTCACCGCTGGAAAATCACGACGTCAACGCCACCGCCACGCTCAAGCTGCTTTTTGCGTGTCGGGACGCCGGCGTGCCGCGATTCGTCTATGTGTCGAGCTCCGAGGTGTACGGAACGGCGAAGTGGGTGCCGATGACGGAAGACCATCCGGCGTTCCCCGGCACGGTCTACGGCGCATCAAAGCTCGCAGGGGAGTGCTTCACGCGCGCCTACTACCGGACGTATGGCTACCCCACGGTCGTGGTCCGCCCCTTCAACACCTACGGCCCGCGGTCGCATCACGAGGGCGACAGTGGTGAGGTCATCCCCAAGTTCATGCTGCGCTGTCTCGCCGGTCTGCCGATGGTGCTGTTCGGCGATGGCACCCAGACGAGAGATTTCACCTATGTGTCCGATACGGCGTCGGGAATTCTCCTCGCCGGCGACAGTGAGAAGGCGGTCGGGGACACGATCAACCTTGGCAGCGGCAGCGAGGTCACGATCAACGATCTTGCCCGGCAGATCGCCGACATAACCGGGCGGCCCTCGGCGGCCATGCGGCACGATCGCCCGCGGCCCGGCGACGTGTTGCGGCTGTACGCAGACATGTCGCACGCGCGTGACACCCTGGGATTTGCTCCCGTCGTCTCACTGTCCGACGGGCTGAAAAAACTTCTCGCGTGGTATCAGCGGCAGAACGCGTCGCCACAGGAGCTCCTGGAGCGGGAGATCGTGCACAACTGGGGGGGCACGGTCGCGGAGAGCACCGCCACCCAATGAAGACGCTGACCCGCATTCCGATCGCGCGGCCGGTCATGGGCGAGCCCGAGGCCGAAGCGGCGAGGCGGGCAATCCTGTCCGGCTGGATCACGCAAGGGCCGGAGGTTGCTGCGTTCGAGCAGGAATTCGCCGCCGCCGTCGGCGCACCCCATGCGTGCGCCGTGTCGAGCTGTACGACCGCGCTGCACATGGCGCTCGTCGCGTGCGGTGTCGGACCTGGAGACGAAGTCGTCACGGTCAGCCATTCGTTCGTCGCGACCGCAAATGCGATTCGATACTGCGGGGCGATGCCGGTCTTCGTCGACGTCGATCTCGACACGTTCAACATGGAGCCGTCGCAGCTCGGAGCGGCCATCGGCCCGCGAACGAAGGCCATCCTTGCTGTCCACCAGCTGGGGATGCCCTGCGACCTTGCGGCGATCACGAAGATCGCCCGCCACCATCACCTGCCGGTCGTCGAAGACGCGGCATGCGCGATTGGCAGCCAGATTCGCTGGAGCGACGCATGGGAGCCGATCGGACGCCCGCACGGTGACGTCGCCTGCTTTTCGTTCCACCCGCGCAAGCTCCTCTCCACCGGCGATGGCGGAATGCTGACGACGAAGAACCCCGATCTCGATCGACGCTTCCGCCTGCTGCGCCACCACGGAATGAGCGTGCCGGATACCGTTCGCCACCAGGCATCGGAGGTGACGTTCGAGGAATATCCGATTGTCGGCTTCAACTACCGTCTGACCGACATTCAGGCAGCAATCGGACGCGAGCAGGTCAGGCGCCTGCCCGGGCTCGTGGCGCGACGGCGTGAACTGGCGGAGCGCTATCAATCGGCTTTTCGCGTCCGTGCGGTGGTGAAGACGCCGCTCGAGCCAGCGTGGGCCCGGAGCAACTGGCAGAGCTACACCATTCGTGTGGCGCCAGGTCGTCAGCGCGCGGTGATGCAGGCGCTGCTCGACGAAGGCATTTCGACGCGTCGCGGCGTCATGAACGCACATCGCGAAGCGGCCTATCCGTCTGGCACGTGGCGCCTTCCGCCAGGCCAGCATCTCGCGAGGAGCGAAGAAGCGCAGGATACCGCGATCATGTTGCCGCTCTATCACGACCTGCACGACGCCGATCAGGATCGCGTGATCGACGCCGTCCTC
>Ga0070675_100002134_pt1 | contig 14622 bp, 5 predicted proteins | sample KBSM43metaG_FD_65343 | JGI IMG/M metagenome (GOLD analysis project Ga0070675, IMG submission 65343) | Miscanthus rhizosphere microbial communities from Kellogg Biological Station, Michigan, USA - KBS M4-3 metaG | ecosystem: Host-associated > Plants > Roots > Rhizosphere > Soil ...
ACGATCTCCCCCTTCAGCGCGTACAGCCGCTCGTGCGAGCCTCGCGTGAGCTCGGCGAACGGGATCGCCTCGGCGACGGCGATCACCGACGGGCGGAGATAGGGGCTGAAGTCCACGAAGCCGTACGCGCTCGCGCAGGCGTACCCGCGCACGCAGCCGCGGCTCAACCCTCCGGAGTAGGTCAGGGAATGCTTGATCGACTCCACGCCCCAGCCTTCCTGATAGAGCATGCGGTTGTTGACGACGCTGCGGATCGTCAGCTCGCTGTTCTCCTCGATCGGATAGTCCTTCAGGTTCTCGTCGCCACCGTCGCCGTCGACGAGCAGGCGCCAGTCGGGGTAGCGCTCCCGGATCCCGGCGAGGAGCTGCAGGTTCACCGCGGCGCACTCCACGTCGAGCGGCTTGTAATCTTCGATCACCGACACGGCGCGCAGCGGGTCGAGGTCGGCCGAGCCGACGTCGATCGTCTCGCCGAGCATCTCGAGTCCCGTGCGGACGAGGAACTCACGCGCCTGCAGCGCGTCGGCCCCTGCCCCGTCGACCGACAGCGTGAACGCCTTCAGCCGTGCCGGCGAGATCCCCTCGTCCAGCAGGAGCGTGTTGAGGCAGAGGAGCACCGCACCGCTGTCGATCCCGCCGGAGAACGGCACGCCGATCGGCTCGGAGTCGTCCTGCGCCAGCAGCCAGCGCCGCAGCTCGGCGTAGGTCGCCTCGATGTAGAGCTGCCCGATCCGGTCCAGGTCCGCGGGCAGCGTTCCGCGCGGCGGGTCGAAGAACCGGCGATGTACCGGATTGGGGTCCGGGCAGCCGATCAGCCGCAGCGTCGTCACGTGGTGCGCTGGAACCATCCGGGTGTAGCTCGGGTGAAACTGGCTGGACCAGCCGCGCCGGGCCAGCTCGGCCGCGATCTCGTCGATTCGCTCCGCGACGATGAGCACGGGCCCGTCCGTCGCCTTGGCGAGGAAGTACCGCATCGGCCGATCGAGGCTCCTGGCCAGGAGCACGCGCTCGCCGTCCTGTGCCACGAGCGCGAACGAGCCGTCGATCGACAGCACCTCGTCGAGATCTCCCGCGAGCAGGCGCCGGCTGGCGTCCTCCGCGTCCATCGACCAGAGACGCTGTGACGAGGCGGGGATCAGGTTGACCACCCTGGCGACGTAGTGCGATGTGCTCATCCCGGGAAATACCTCGCTTCGGTACGATTGCTAGCTTTCATGGGTCGGAAGACCGAGAGCGCGAGTCGCTCGCCGGCGTGACCTCGCCGTGCTGCCCTCGCCCGCGTCCGGCGCCCGCCCCGGTGATGCATCCCACGCTGACGAGGTTCGCACGCATGTCGTATTCGGGTCGCTTCGCGCTCCTGCTCCCGCTGCTCGCTCTCGTCGGCTGCAGGTCGGGCGAGCGTCCCGTGTTCGAGCTGCTCGCGGCCGACCGGACCGGAGTCGCGTTCGCGAACACCATCACGACGAGCGATTCGCTCAACGTTCAGACCGACCCCTACATCTACAACGGCGCCGGCGTCGCCGTCGGCGACGTGGACAACGACGGTCTCCCCGACCTGTTCTTCGCCGGCAACATGGTCTCGAGTCGCCTCTACATCAACAAGGGCGACATGCACTTCGAGGACGTGACCAAGCAGGCGGGTGTCGCGACCAACCGGTGGGTCACCGGGGTCACGATGGTCGACATCAACAACGACGGCTACCTCGACATCTACGCCTCGGTGTCCGGACCGGCGTGGTCCGCCCCGGAGACGCGCGCCAACCTGCTCTTCATCAACAACCGGAATAGAACCTTCACGGAAGCGGCGGCGCAATACGGACTCGCCGACCGCGGCTTCACGACGCATTCGATCTTCCTCGACTACGACGGCGACGGCTGCCTCGACCTGTTCGTGCTCAACAACTCCCCCGCCGACTTCTCGCGCAGCGATCTGTCGGCGCAACCGGCGGGAGTGCACGAGGAAACGCCGGACAGCTACAACCAGCTCTACCGCAACGACTGCCACGGCCACTTCACCAACGTCTCCGCCCAGGCGGGGATCCTCCGCGTGACCGGCTACGGCCTGGGCGTCGCCGTCGCCGATGTGAACGGCGATGCGTGGCCCGACATCTACGTCTCCAACGACGTCGTCGCGAACGACGTCCTGTACATCAACAATCGGAACGGCACCTTCAGCAACCGGGCGCCGCAGTCGCTCAAGCACACGAGCTTCGCCGGCATGGGGGTCGACATCGCCGACTTCAACAACGACGGCTGGCCCGACGTGCTCCAGGTCGACATGCTCCCGCGATCCCTCGAGCGGCGCAAGCGCGTCCTCGGGTTCGCCACCTACAACAGCGTGAACGAGCTTCGCTCGCGCGGCGTGCGCGAGGATTACTCCGCCAACACCCTGCAGCTCAGCAACGGCGTCACCAGCGAAGGCGACGTCGTCTTCAGCGAGATCGGCCGGCTGGCCGGCATCTCGCACACCGACTGGAGCTGGAGCGCCCTCTTCGCCGACTTCGACAACGATGGGCTGAAGGACATCTTCATCGGCAACGGCTATCCCAAAGCCGTGAACGATCTGGACTACATGACGACGACCACCGGCGCCATGCGCCAGGGCCTGCGCAACGCGACGAACCGGCGGGCGCTCGACAACCTCCAGCGGCTCCCGGGCTACGACTCGCCGAACTACGTCTTCCGGAACTCGGGCGATCTCACCTTCGCCGACAAGAGCGCCGCGTGGGGGGTCGATCAGACTGGCTTCTCGTACGGTGCGGCGTACGCCGATCTGAACAACGACGGCCGGCTCGATCTCGTGGTCAGCAACATCGATTCACCGGCGTACATCTACCAGAACGTGCAGCGCGCCGGCGACGCCCATCACTGGCTCGCCGTGAAGCTCGACGGCGTCGCCCCGAACCGACGCGCCATCGGCGCGACGGTCGTCCTCACCGCCGGGGGGCAGAAGCAGCGCCTGTATCAGTCTCCGTCGCGAGGCTTCATGTCCTCCGTCGACGACCGACTGCACTTCGGCCTCGGCTCGCTCACGCGCATCGACACGCTCGAGGTCTTCTGGCCCGATGGGCGGTATCAGCAGCTGGCCGGCCTCGCCGCCGATTCCCTGGTGACGGTGAAGCAGGCCGACGCGACGGCTCGACGGCGCGCCGAGTTCGGTGCGCCGGCAACGTCACCCGGGCGCGAACCGGTGTTCGAGCCGCTCCCCTCGACGAGCGGACTCGCATTCGAGCATCGCGTGCCGGAGCTCGTCGACTACAGGGTCCAGGGTCTCCTTCCGTACATGATCTCGCGCCAGGGTCCCCCGATGGCCGTGGGCGACGTGAATGGAGACGGGTTGGAGGACGTGTTCGTCGGCGGCATCGCGGGATCGACCCGTCAACTCTTCCTGCAAGGCAAGGACGGCCGCTTCGCGGCCTCGCCGGACTCGCAGCCGTGGAACGCCGAGCCGGACAAGCGCTATGAGGACTGGGGCGCGTCGTTCTTCGACGCGAATGGCGATGGCCTGCCGGACCTCTACGTCGCGAGCGGGTCGTACGCGATTCCCGAAGGCTCGCCTCTCTTCCAGGACCGTTTGTACGTGAATCGGGGCGCCGGCCGATTCGTCCGCGATTCCGCGGCGCTCCCGGTGATGCGCACCAGTACCGCCAGCGTTCGCGTCGGCGATTTCAACGGAGACGGGCGCCCCGATCTCTTCGTCGGTGGCCGACTGTCGCCTCGACGGTACCCCTATCCCGCGCGCAGCTACGTGCTGCGCAACGACGGCGGCCGGTTCACCGACGTGACCGAGCAGGTCGCGCCGGAGCTGGTGAAGCCGGGTGGCATGATCACCGACGCCGCCTGGGTCGACCTCGACGGCGACAAGCGGCTGGATCTCGTGACGGTCGGCGAATGGATGCCGATCCGCTTCTACCACAACGATGGTAGCCGTCTCCGGGACGTCTCCGGTACGACGCGCCTCCCCTCCACGCGGGGCTGGTGGTCCAGCGTCGCGGTGGGGGACTTCGACCACGACGGAAAGACGGACCTGGTCGTCGGCAATCTCGGCCTCAACTATTCCTACACCGCGTCCAGGGACACCGTGTTCGGCGTCTACGCGGGAGACTTCAGAGGCAACCTCGGCACCGACGTCGTGCTGACGCAGCGGATCGATGGCAAGACGTATCCGATCACGGGCATGGTGCCCCTCGGGCAGCAGCTCTATCAGCTCGGTCTGAAGTTTCCCACGTACGCGTCTTTCTCCACGAAGACCATGGACGAGCTGTTCGGGCAGGCAGCGTTGGCCCGCGCGCTCCGGTACGAGGTGGACGGCTTTGCCAGCCTGGTGCTTCACAACGACGGCGGTGGTGCCTTCAGCGCGACCCCACTTCCCATGCTGGCGCAGATCGCGCCGATCAAGTCCATCCTCGTTCAGGATGTCGACGGCGACGGCAATCTCGACCTGCTGATCGCGGGCAATCTCTACGACGCCGAGCCGAACACGCCGCGTGCCGACGCGGGCAACGGGCTCTGGCTGCGCGGCGACGGCCATGGACGCTTCGTCCCCGTCTCGCCGCGCGAGAGCGGGTTCCTCGCTCCGCACAACGTTGCGGGTCTTGCGCAGCTGCGCACGCCGACGGGACGCGCCGTGCTCGTCGCCAACACCGCCGATTCGCTGCAGGCGTTCGCGATCAGGGTCCGCGCGTCGTCGGCCGCCCCGGTGACGGCGGTGAAATGAGAACAGGGCACCGGCGCTCTCGCGCCGGTGCCCTGCTCGACCTGCTGACTTCCTTGCTTACCAGCCCGTGTTCTGTGGAACGCGAGCCGTACCGTCCACCGTGCTGAGCTGCAGCTGCGTCGACGGGATCGGGAAGTTGTAGTGCTTCGCCGCCACCGGCAGAGCGCTGGCGAAGAAGCTGCGACGGCTCTTCTCCGACCCACCACCCACGCCGTTGATGTAGCCGTTCAGCGTCGTTTCGAGGATGCCCCACCGCTTCAGGTCGAAGAACCGCTGACCTTCCATGGCGAGCTCGATCTTACGCTCGGCGCGGATCGCATCGAGCGCCGCCTGCTTGCTCGCGAACGCGGGATACAGGCCGACCTTGTACTTCGCCCACGTGATGCTCGGATCCGTGATCGCCACCGCGATGTTCGTCGTGGCCGTCCCGGGCCCCTGCGCCTTGGCGGCCGCACGGGTCCGGATCTCGTTCACGATCGTTAGCGCGTTGGCCAGGGTGCCCGCTTCGGCCTCCGCCTCGGCCAGCATCAACAGCATGTCGGCGTAGCGGAAGATGTGAATGTTCACCGAGTTGAGCTGCGTGTTGACCCAACCCACGCTGCTCTGCGCGCCACTGGCCTTCTCGTGCACGTTCTTCTTCGGGCTGTACGGGCCGCTGTAGGTGGCATCGCGAATCCAGTTCGACGCATGCACGCCCCAGTCCTTGTAGGGCACGTCGTCGCGGCCGACCGTCCAATCGAGGCGCGGATCGACCGTCAGGTTCGCGGTGTGCGCCGCGTCGTACTCGGCGTTGTCCGCATTCCAGCCACCCGGGTTGGTGATCATCGTCGGGAGGCCGCTCGTGGCATCGACGACGAACGAGTTCACCATGTTCTGCGACGGCTGATGGAAGCCGCAGCAGCCGAACGGGCTGCCCGAGTGCGGGAAGTTGAGTCGCTCGCCGTAATTGGCGTTGTTGCCGCTCGACTCACCGTCGTTCGCCGAAGCCTGATAGGCGAGGATCGTCTCCTTTCCGTTCTCGAGATTCTTGAAGCCCGTCCAGACCTGGTCGTAGCTCGGCTGCAGCGCGTACACGCCGCTCGCCCTGACTTCGCGCAGTGTGGTGAGCGCCGCGGCGTACTGGCCGGCATACATCTGCACCCGGCCCTTGTACGCCTTGGCCGTCCACTGCGTCGCGCGCCCCACCTGACCCTTGCGGGGCGTCGTGGGGAGCTTGGCGATCGCCGCGTCGAGATCCTTCAGGATCTCGGTCGCGACGGTGGCCTTCGGGATCGACGCCTTGCGGACGTCCGTATCGTCCTCGCGGAGATACGGCACGTTGCCCCACATCCGATACGCTTCGAACATGTAATGCGCACGGAGGAACAACGCCTCACCTTCGATCCCCGCCTGGTCCGAAGCGGTGATCGCCGAGGGCGAGTCCTTCACCACCTGCTTGAGCAGCGTCAGCGTGGCGTTCGTGCGGTTCACACCCTCGTACACCTGCTCCCACTTGTCGCTGATGATGCCATCGGCGCCAGGTGCGAGCCAGTCGTACTTCTCCACGTCCATGATGGCCGTGAAGTCCGTGGCGTCCGAGCCCTTGTAGGCATCGTCGCTCGCCACGCTGCCCCAGACCCAGTTGCTCGCGGCGGCAGCCTGCCCGCCGTTGAGCCCTGTCGTCCAGTCGAGCGTGCGATACGCGGCGATGAGATTGCCCTCCACGCCCGCCGCGTTCGCCAGTACGGTTGCATCCAGTACCCCTTGCGGCGTGGCGGCATCGGTCAGGAAGCTGTCCTTACACCCGAACAGCGATCCCGCCGCCAAAAACAGCGCCGTTCCGAGGAGCATCGGCTGCCTCGTTGCCTTCTTCATCGCGGCCCTCTCCTTGAAGTGTCTCATCATTAGAACGAGGTGGTGATGCCGATGCTGAACGTCTTGCTCGACGGGTACGCGCCACGATCGACGCCGCGGTACTGATCGCGGATGTCGCCGGCCGCGCCGTTGATGTCGGCCGCCGGGAGTGACGGATCAAGGCCCTCGTAGCCCGTGATCGTGAACAGGTTCTCGGCCTGCACGTACACACGCGTCGCGTTCAGCCAGCGCGCGAACCGCTGCGGCACGTTGTACCCGACCTGGAGGTTGCGCATGCGGACGTACGAGCCGTCCTCGACGTAGAAGTCGCTGAACGCGTTGCTGTTCTGGTCGTCGTTGTTGATGCGCGGGTACTTCGCGCTCGTGTTGGTCGGCGTCCACGAGTTCTCGAGCAGATCCGCCTTCACGTTCGTCTGGAACATCCGGAACACGTAGAACAGCTTCTGCGCGTCGAAGATGTCGTTGCCGAACGAGCCGAACACGGTGCCGCTCACGTCGAAGTTCCCGAAGCGGTAGCCGAGATCGAGCGAGCCCGTGAAGTCCGGATGTGGGCTGCCGATGATCGTCCGGTCGGCCGACGTGATCTTTCCGTCGCCGTCCGTGTCCGCGAACTTGATCGCGCCCAGCGAGCAGAAGCCCTGCACGCCGCTCGCCTTGCACGCGTCGACCTCGGCCTGGGTGTTGAAGTAGCCGTTGGTCTTGTAGCCGAAGAACGAGCTGATCGGGTAGCCGACCTTGTTGATCGTCGCTTCACGATCGCGGACCTTCACGTTCGTGATGAAGAAGTTCTGCACGCCGTCGATCGAGACGATCTCGTTCTTGTAGTGACTGCCCTGCAGGGTCGCGTTCCAGCGATCGCCGGTGTGGCCGATCGAGAAGTCGTACCCGTTGTTCTTCATCTTGCCGATGTTCACGATCGGCGGCGCGGCGAAGCCGGCCGTCGCGGGCAGCTGCGGATCGAACAGCAGGTTGTTCGTCTTCCGCTGGTAGACGTCGAGGATGACGTTCAGGTAGCCGTTGAACATCGTGAGGTCCGCGCCGATGTTCATCGCGCGGTTCTCCTCCCACTTCAGATCCTGGTTGCCCAGGCGCGTCAGGCGGAAGCCCGGCTGAATCGAGGAATTCGTGCCGGCGATGTCGTAGTACGTATCGCCCAGCGCGCCGCCGTACTGCGCCGTGATGCGGCCCGACGGGATCTGCTGGTTCCCCGTGACGCCGTAGCCGAAGCGCAGCATGGCGTCCGTGAGGATCTTGTTGTTCTCGAGGAACGGTTCCTTGGTGACGCGCCAGCCGAGGCCGAACGCCGGGAAGGTGCCCCAGCGATGGTCCGGACCGAGGCGCGACGAGCCGTCGCGACGGACCGTGACGCTGGCGACGTACTTGTCCTGGAAGTTGTAGTCCGCCTTGCCGAAGTACGACAGCAGCGAGCTCACGGAACCGGTGCTGCTCACGTCGCGGGTGCCGGGATCGCCGAGGGTCGACTGGATGTACAGCGAGTTCGGATCCGTCGACTTGAAGTTCGCCATCGACGCGTAGAGGCCGCGGAAGTTGCTCTTGTTCGCTTCCTGGCCGGCGAGGAGGTTGAACGTGTGGCCGCCCATCTGCTTGTTGTAGCGGGCCGTGTTCGTCCACGTCCAGTCGAAGTTGCTCTCCTGCTGCTCGTTGAACGAGTTCGTCGTGCCGGGCTCCGAGTTCTCGAACGTGGTCGGGTTGAAGCCCTTGAACGTGCCCTGGCGAACGTTGAAGCCGATGCTGCTGCGGATGTTCAGCGACGGGATCGCCTGGAAGCCGGCGAAGCCGTTGCCGAAGATGCGGTTGTTGCGATTGATGTTGTTGCGGCGCTCGAACGCGAACTTGAGCGGGTTGCTCTGGTTGCCCAGGCCCACCGCCTTGCCGGACGCGAAGTTGCCGTTGATGTCGTAGATCGGGACGACGGGCTGCATCAGGATGTTCTTCCCGACGATGCCGTCTTCCGCGTACCCGGTCGGATCGCCCATGCCGCCGAACGCGCGCTCGGCCGCGAGCGCGGCGTTCTCACCGAAGGTCAGCTTGCCGCGGGTGAACTGCGTGTTCGCGCGAAGGCTGCCGCGGCGGAAGTCGTTGTACGCCGCCGTGCCGCGCTGGTCGAAGTAGTTGCCCGACACGCCGTAGGTGTGATCCTCACCCGAGCCGGCGACGTTCAGGTTGTAGTCCCCGACCGGCGCCTGGCCGTTGAAGACCGCCTTCCACCAGTTCGTGCCCGCGCTGCCGGGCATGATCAGCGAGTTCGGATACGAATACTTGTTCACATCCACGCCGACCGGACGGCCGTACGTGTCCAGGCTCGTGAACGTGCCCGCCGCGGCGTAGGTGTACGCCGGCACCGTCGGGTTGTTCGGATCGCCGAAGATGTTCGTCGGCACCGCCGCCCCGGAATTCACGTACGCGGCCTTCACGACCTGGAAATACTGAAGCGCGTCGCTCATCAGGAAGTCGTCGTAGCCGCGCGTCGGGCTCGCGAGCCCCGTGCGCGCCGAGAACGTGACGCGCGGCGGGCCGCTGGCCCCACGCTTCGTCGTCTCGATCACGATGACACCGTTGCTCGCGCGCGATCCGTAGATCGACGCGGCCGAGGCGTCCTTCAGCACCTGGATCGACGTGATGTCGGCGGGGTTGAGCCAGTTGATGTAGGAATCCTGCACCGGCACGCCGTCGATCACGTAGAGCGGATCGTTGTTCTGGAACGAGCTGATACCGCGGATGCGGACGGTGCTGCGCGACGCGGGTGATCCGCTCGCGACCACCGTGATGCCCGGCACCGCGTCCAGCTTCTGGAGGACGCTGGCGCCGGTCTGGCGCGCCGCGCTCTCGACGTTGATCGACGCCACCGCGCCGGTGATGTCGGCGCGACGCTGCTCGGTGTACGCCGTGACCACGACCTCTTCGAGGTAGGTCACGCCTTCCATCCGAACGTCGATGCGGGTCCGGCCGCCGATCTCCTCACGCGCCGGCTTCTGGCCGATGAGCGTGTAGGTCAGCGCGCCGTTGGCGGGCGCCGTGATCGTGTACCGGCCGCTCGCGTTGGTCAGCACCCGCGTCTCCGTGCCGGAGATGCGGACGGTGACGCCGGCCAGCGGGCCACCACCTGCGCCCGTCACCGTACCGGTCACCGCGATCTGCTGTGCCAGCGCATTGCCGGCGAACAGCATCACGAGCAACACGCTCGTCCCGATCGCGCGCAGAACGCGAAGCGGGGTGTTTCTGAATGACTGCCTTCTCGGCACCGTCTCCTCCATGGCGATCTCCCTGGTCTCGCGCATACGTGGTTTTCCTCTGGGTCGTGACATGGACTGCAGGCCTTGCAACTCGATCAGCTTTCGAAACGTCAGGAGCTGAACGTCGCGAGCCGAGATGCGCTCGCACTTACACGCGACGGAACCGGAATCGACTCTCCCACACGCGGAAGAGAGTCGTGCCCGGTTCCATCGCCCAACGCGCCCAGCTCCTGATCGTCGATCCCGACGTGGGTGACCACGAGGTTGAAGCGCGGTTGCCGCCACCCGATCAACGCGATCGGGCGTTCGTTCGTAATGCAGAGTGCGGAACGCCAACGTCTCGGCATCAACGGCGTCGCCGTCGCCGGGAACCGCGGAGCGGTTGGCGTGGTACAAAGCGAAAGGGAGAGAGTGGTTCCTGGCCGGTGGCCGGAACCCGTGTTCGCGCTGTGACTCATCCCGCCGTCGTCACTGCGGATGACCAAGGAAACCCTTTGGGCTGAAGCAGTGTCTTGGTGAGCACTCGAGGCCCCATGGCGAGGCCCAGCGAGCAAGAGACCGACGTACTTCGAACGTCCGGGCGTGCAAATGTTGCAGCCGCGTACAAACCTTCTCGTGTGGGAAGGCTTCTGGGGCAGGCATACCTGACCACGCAGCCGTCGCGCGATCGGTGAGTTTGTCGTTGGGTACCGCGGAAAAGTCCAACCTTTCTACGAATCCCCGCCTGCTTTGTCAAGCAGGAGTGCTCTCTGGACCCCGCGCAGTCGTGGACCGTCACCCAGGGCGAGCAACGGGACGAAAGTCTTACTATTGAATGCGAACAACTGCGCGTAGCTGAACAAGTGCGCGCTTTCGGAGCCCGATCTGACAAATCGGACCGAACCGCGCCTGCGATCCTCGCTCATTGCCCGAGAGAGCGCAACCCCCCTGCGAGGTCCGCCAGCAGGTCCGCGGGGTCTTCCAATCCGACGTTGAACCGCACGAGCGCCCCGGCGCGCCGTCCTTCGGACGCCGTTCTCGGTGGATTCACCGGCACCGCCAGACTCGTCACGCCGCCCCAGCTCCAGCCGATCTCGAACAGCTCGAGCGCATCGACGAACGCACGTACGCGCGAGCGTCGCACCTCCGGACGAAACTCCACCGAGAACACGCTCGTCGAGCCCGTGAAGTCGCGCTTCCAGAGCTCGTGTCCCGGGCACGACGGCAGCGCGGGATGCAGCACCGTCGCGATCTCCTCGCGACCGGCCAGCCACCGCGCGATCTCGAGCGTCGAGCGCTCCAGCGCCGACAGGCGGACGCCCAGCGTCTGCATCCCGCGCAGCGCCAGACTGCACTCGTCCGGCGACACCGCCATGCCGAGCGTCTGCAGCGTCGAGCCGATGCGCTCGTAGTCCGCCTCGTTGCGCACGGTGACCGAGCCGAGGAGCAGGTCGCTGTGCCCCCCGATGTACTTGGTCAGCGCCTGCGTCACGACATCCACCCCGTGGGCGAACGCGTCGAAGTACACGCCCGCCGAATAGGTGTTGTCCATCGCCACCTGCGCCCCGTGGCGATGTGCCACCTCGGCGATGGCCGGCACGTCCTGCACTTCCATCGTGATCGAGCCCGGGCTCTCGCACCACACGAGCCGCGTCCGCTCACCGATCAACCGCTCGATGTCGGCGCCGATCGTCGGCGGATAGTAGTCGCAGGTCACGCCGAGGCGCCCCAACAGGTCGTCGGCGAGCTGCCGGTGCGGGCTGTAGATGCTGTCCGGGATCAGCACGTGCCCTCCCTCGCTCAGGAGCGCGAGGTTGATCAGGGCGAGTGCGGATTGTCCCCCGGGCACGATGAAGGTGCGGAACCCTCCTTCGAGCTCGGCGATCCGCCCCGCGAGCTCGAGCGCCGTCGGCGTGCCGTACAGCCCGTATACCCAGCCGACTTCGTGTTGCCGCCAGTCATCGCGAATCTTGCCCGCGCTCGGAAACACGGTCGTCGAGCCGCGATAGACGGGGGTGGCGAGCGAGCGATACCCCTCCGGAAGCTCCACGTCCGAGTGGATCAGCTTCGTGCGCCAGGAGCGGGGCGGGCGTTCGGGAGGCGTCACGCGGCCGGAAGTCGGAGCGTGAACGTAGCCCCCGAGCCTGGCCTGCTCTCCACCGTGACGTCGCCGTGCATGGCACGGGCGAGGTCGCGGCTGATGGCCAGACCGAGCCCCGCACCCTCCTGGGTGTTCGTGAGGGAACGGCCGAGCTGGACGAAGGGATCGAAGATCATCTCCTGCATGTCCTCGGGGATGCCTGGTCCCGTGTCGCGCACCTCGATCGTCGCCATGCCGTCGCGGAGCGCGCAGGTCACCGTCACCACGCCGCCCTCCGGCGTGAACTTCACCGCGTTCGATACGAGATTGAGAACGATCTGCTCCGTCTTGAGCTGGTCGGCCAGCGCGCTCACGACCGGAACGTCTCCACCCTGCTCGAGCAGCAGCTGCTTCCGATCGGCCTGGGGCGCCACCATGGCGAGCACTCGCGCCCCCACCTCGTGCAACGAGAGCGGTGACAGGTCGTAGACCACCTCGCCTGCCTCGATACGGCCGTAGTTGAGCAGATCGTTCACGATCCCGAGCAGGTGCAATTGGCTGCCGCGGATGCGGGACAGATACTCCTGCTGCATCTCCGTGACGGGCCCGGCGATGCCTTCCTCCATCAGCTGCGCATAGCCGGCGATCGCGTTCAGCGGCGTGCGCAGCTCATGGGACATCGCGGCGAGGAACCCGGTCTTCGCCCGGTTCGCGGCCTCGGATTCGGCGATTCGCCGCGTGTCCTCGATCTCCCGCTGCTGCGCGAGGCGGCGCTCGGTGAGGTCGCGCGTGACCTTCGCGAAGCCCATGAGCGTGCCGTCGTCGGCGTGCAGTGCCGTGATGACGACGTTGGCCCAGAACTGGGTCCCGTCCTTTCTCACGCGCCACCCCTCGTCCTCGAACCGGCCCACTTCGCGCGCGACCTCGAGCTCGTAGTCGGGGAAGCCGGACGAGCGAGCCGTCTCGGGATAGAAGACGGAGAAGTGCCGGCCGATGATCTCATCGGCCTCGTAGCCCTTGATGCGCCGCGCGCCCTCGTTCCAGCTGGCGACCCGCCCGTCGGGATCGAGCATGAAGATGCCGTAGTCCTTCACGCTCCCGATGAGGATGCGGAGCCGCTCCTCGCTGGTGCGGAGCTGTTCGTCGGCGCGACGCTGTTCCGTGAGATCGCGCGTGACCTTGGCGAAACCGACGAGATGTCCCGCCGGATCGCGCAGGGCGGTGACGACCACGCTGGCCCAGAACTGCGAGCCGTCCTTTCGAACGCGCCAACCCTCTTCCTCGACACGACCGTGACGCGCCGCTTCCTCGAGCTCGTAGCGCGGCTTGTCCTTCGCGAGGTCCTCCGCGGTGAAGAAGATCGAGAAGTGCCGGCCGATGGCCTCGTCCGCGCCGTAGCCCACGATGCGCTCCGCGCCCGCGTTCCAGCTCATGATCACGCCACTCGGGTCGAGCGCGAAGATCGCATAGTCACGCACGCTCTCGACCAGCAGCCGATAGAGCCCGGCGGACTGGGTGACGATGCCGGTCGCGCCTCCGGCCTGCCTGTACGTCGCTGCATCGCTCGGCGAGAGCGATGGTCGCGGCTTTCCCGCGTCGGGACGGCCAGGGCTGCGATCGCCGCTCGCGTCGGAGTCACTCATGGGCACGGGCGTCCCGGCGACGGTACGGGGAACGGGGAGAACGGGGGCACGAACGACTGCGGTGGGGACGGGCACTGGAGCGCCCCCTGACGCTGCCGGCTATCGTCCTCAGCCACGGCAAGAACGTGGCCTCGGCGCGTCACGATGCGTCCCCGCCGCTCGCTCGTCAATCATTAAGAACCGCCGTTTCCCAGCCGCTCCGCCCTCGTGTTTTCGGCGTCGGATCATGCCACCCCACGGCCGATTCGGTGTAGCACACTCGAAGTCACGTGTCTCGACGGCAGAGCGCCGCGACACGTCTCCGGCAGGAGTCGTTTTCATGTCTCTTCGCACAGCCCGGGCTTGCCGGGCATTCGGATGGGTTCCACCGGGCGACGCACCACGCGGCCGGCGGCTCCGTCACGGCGCGCAGTGGCTTCTGGTCGCGTTGCTGCTGTGCGAGTGGCGATATCCCGCCCCTGCCGTCCTGCAGAGCGAGCTCTGGTCCGGACGCAGTGCCCTGAGCGTCCATCGCTGCCGCAAGAGCTCGCCCTGCGCCGCCGGCCGCGGCGCCTCCAGCACGTGGAGCGACTCGCTCACGTACCTCTCGTTCGACGCGGACGGAATCTCGACGATCCGGCGCTGGCCCGACGACGGTCTGCCGGTCACGGTGTGGATCGGCGAGTCGGGCGGTCCCCGTTGGCGTGCCGCCGTGCGCCGTCGCATCGCCCGCGACGCCTTCCATGCGTGGACCGCGGCGGGGGTGCCCGAACGGTTCATGTTCGTGTCCGACTCGGCGAATGCGATGGTCCACGTCCTGTGGCGCCGCCAGCTTCCGGATCGCCGCGCCGGCCAGGTGACGCGCCAGACGGACGCCCAGGGCTGGCTCCGCAGCGCGGTCGTCGAGCTGAGCGTGCGCAACATGCTCGGCGGCCTTCAGGATACCACGACGCTGCGCGCCGTCGCGCTGCACGAGATCGGACACGTCATCGGTCTCGAGCACAGCCCGGACGAGCGCGACATCATGGCGCCGTGGGTCGTCGCCCGGCAGATCTCGGAGCGCGACCGCGCGACAGCGGGCGCGATCTACGGGGTCGGCTTCTACGAGGACGACCG
>Ga0070675_100002136_pt1 | contig 14618 bp, 16 predicted proteins | sample KBSM43metaG_FD_65343 | JGI IMG/M metagenome (GOLD analysis project Ga0070675, IMG submission 65343) | Miscanthus rhizosphere microbial communities from Kellogg Biological Station, Michigan, USA - KBS M4-3 metaG | ecosystem: Host-associated > Plants > Roots > Rhizosphere > Soil ...
CGCACCAGCGGCTCGCCGCCGACGATCGACACGTGCAGCGGCCGATGCTCATCGATGAGCGCCATGAACCGCGTCACCAGCTCGTCGCCTTTGTAATCGGCGAGGCCGCGTAGCGTCACGTTGCCACCGAGATGCTCATCGCCGTACGCGTAGCAACCCGGACAGCGCAACGGACACTCTTTGGTGATTTCGATCGACAGGTTGGGACGATAGCCCGTGATGATCCGGCCCCAGGCCTTGACCAACTCACGCGGGCCGACGGAGGTTCGGCTCATGTCGTCACCATTATCCGCGAGTCACGACGCGGCCGTATACAAAAACACCGATCACTTGTTTGTTATCCTGTCTGCACATGTCACGTGCACGCGAGCTCCCGCGTATTGTCCGGCGGCGATCACCACTTCACGGGTGGGGCGTCTTCGCACTCGAGCCCATCAACAAGAACCGTCGCATCATCACCTACGACGGCGAACTCATCGATCACAAGGAGAGCCTCAAACGCGAGACGAAGTATCTCAAACGTGGGGAGATCTGGTGTTTTACAGTGAATTCCCGCTGGGTCCGCGACGCCATGTCCGGCGGCAACGTCGCGCGGTTCATCAACCACGCGTGCCGGCCCAATTGCTATAGCCAGATCGTCGGCCGCGATATCTGGATCCGCGCCGGCCGCAACATCGAGCCGGGCGAAGAACTCACCTACGACTACCACACGGACGGCGAGCAGGTGATTCAGTGCAAATGCCGGCCAGGGTGCAACCGCAAGCTGTGACTGTACGAATCATCGCCGCGTTGTTTCTCGTCGCGGCATTCGTTGGTGCGCGGACGCCGGCAGCGCAGACGCCAGCGGCGCAGACGCCAGCGGCGCACACGCCGGCGCAAACCGATGTCGGCGATGCGGCGCTCGAACGAGCCAGTGAGAGACGCACGATCGACATCGGACTGCTCTCAACCGGTGGGGGAGTCGCGACGATCCCGCTCGAGGTCTATGTTGCCCGCGTGCTGGCCGGCGAGGCCGAACCCGGCGCCGCCGACGCCGCGCAGCAGGCGCTCGCCGTCGCCATTCGCACCTACGCCATCGTCAACGAGGGTCGTCATCGCCGCGACGGGTTCGACTTGTGCGACACCACGCATTGTCAGGTGATGCGCACCGCGAATGACTACTCGCGTCGTGCGGCGCTGGCGACCGCCGGCCGTGTGCTGACGCTCGATGGCAAACCGGTCGAGATCTTCTACTCCGCGTCGTGTGGTGGACGATCCGAGAGCGCCGCCGACGTCTGGCCTGGCGGCACCAGGTTCCCGTACCTGCGCTCGGTCCCCGACGACGTGCACGAGGATGAAGTGCCGTGGGTGTTGACGCTCAGGCTCGACGAGATTCGACAAGCGCTGGTGAAGGCCGGCTTCGGTGGCAACCGGCTGCGTGACATCGAGATCGACGAGCGGACGCGTTCTGGACGAGTGGCGCGATTGCACCTGCCCGGCCTGCGGCCAGATGCGATCTCCGGCGATCCGTTTCGGATGGCTATCGGTCCGCGGCAGTTGCGCAGCACCGCGTTCTCGATGACGCGCACCGGCAACAGCGTACGGTTCACCGGCGTCGGCTACGGTCACGGTGTCGGCATGTGTGTGATTGGCGCTGGCCGTCGCGCACGGCGTGGGGAGTCGCTCGAAGCGATCCTCGGGCAGTATTTTCCGGGGCTCGCGCTCATGTCGTTGAACGCGACCGCCCCGGTTGAATCGCCCCTGCCGGTCTCGGTCGAACCGCCGCGTCCGCCGATCGCGCCGCCAGTGACGGCGCCTCCGACGGCCGTTTCGCCGGCCGCGTCATCGGACATCAACGTGCGGGTGCCGAACGGGTCGCCGATTTCAGCGGGCGAGTTGGGACGGCTGGCGTTGCGTTTTCGCGAATCGTTGTCGAGAACGCTTGGGGCATCGGCTGGTGGTGTCACCGTGGAACTGCACAGCACGATCGACGGCTTCCGGTACGAGACCGGGCGGCCATGGTGGGTGAGCGCCGCGGTGAAGGGCACGACGATCGACCTTGCCCCGGCTCCGCTTCTGGCGCAGCGCGAGGGCGTCGAGATGACGCTGCGCACGGCGATGGCGGAACTGCTGGTCTCGCCCGTCTTCACCGATCGACCGGTCTGGGTGAAGGTCGGCGCGGCGCGCTACTTCGCGAGATCTGAGCCGCACGGCGCGGTCAGCCGTGACCTGAAGTGCCCTGCCGACGCCGAACTGACGATGGCGTTGTCGGCCTCGTCGCAGCGAGAGGCCGAGTCGCGGGCGGAGCGCTGCTTCGCGCGCGAACTGGCAAAAACCGGCGATTGGCGCAGCGTCCGGTAACGTTTGCCCGCGCTTGGGCATCCAACTGGTGTGTTAAGACTCCGCTCCGGGAACGGGCCTATAATCGCTGTATGTTGATCAAGCAGGCGCCTGATATCCGTTCGTCCGAGATCACTCCAAAGAGCGTGTACCTGCGGCGCCGGGAGTTCATCCAGGCGTCGGCGGCCGCGCTGGTCGCGGCCGGTCTCGGTACCCTCGCCGACGAGGCTGCCGCACAGGGCGGCGGCCTGGCCAAACTGCCCAACGTCAAGAAGAGCCCGCTCAGTACCACCGAAGCGCCGAGTCTTTACGACCACATCACGAGCTACAACAACTTTTATGAGTTCGCGCCCGGCGCCGGCGACGGGCCGAGGAACAATTCGAAGAACTTCAAGCCGCGGCCGTGGAAGCTGCAGATCGACGGGCTGGTCAACAAGCCGGGCATGTACGACATCGACGAGTTCATGAAGCCGTACGCGCTCGAGGAGCGCATCTATCGCTTCCGCTGCGTGGAGGCCTGGTCGTTCGTGATTCCGTGGGTCGGGATTCCGATGGCCGAGGTCATCAAGCGCGTCGAGCCGACGTCGAAAGCGGCGTTCGTGGAGTTCACCACGCTGCAGGACACCGGCCGCTTCCCGATGCAGCGCACCGATCTCCTCGAGTGGCCGTACCTCGAGGGTCTGCGGCTGGACGAGGCGCAGCATCCGCTGACGCTGCTCGCGGTCGGGTTGTACGGTGAAGTGCTGCCGGCGCAGAACGGCGCGCCGATTCGCCTGATCGTGCCGTGGAAGTACGGGTTCAAAGGCGCCAAGTCGCTGGCCCGGATCCGCTTCGTGGACAAGCAGCCGCTCAACACGTGGCAGAAGATGGCGCGGAACGAATACGGGTTCTACGCCAACGTGAATCCTCAAGTCGATCACCCGCGCTGGAGTCAGGCGCGCGAGCGGCGGTTGCCGAGCTTCATCGCCAACCGGCGCACGGAAATGTTCAACGGCTACGCCGATCAGGTGCAGGGCCTGTACGCGGGCATGGACTTGCGCAAGAATTTTTGAAGCCGATCACTCTCGTTCGGATCCTGCTCTTCGCCGCGGCGCTGACCCCCGCCGCGGCGCTCGCCTACGGCTTTTACCGGTTCACCTACGCCGGCGACTTCAACGCGCTGACGGCGAATCCCGGCGACTACATCACCGATCAAACCGGGACGTGGGCGCTCGGCTGCCTGGCTGCGACGCTATCCGTCACCCCCCTGCGCCGCGTGACGGGGTGGAACGAGATCATCAAGGCGCGACGGATGCTGGGTCTGTTCGCGTTCTTCTACGCGACGCTGCACATGCTCACGTGGGTCGTCTTCATCCACTACTTCGAGGTGTCGTTCATGCTCGAGGACATCGCCAAGCGGCCGTTCATCACGGTCGGTATGGCGACGTTCCTGATGCTGCTGGTGCTGGCGATCACGTCGAACAAGTTCTCGCTCAGAAAACTCGGCCGCAAGTGGGGCAAGCTGCATCGTCTCGCGTACGTGGCCGCGGCGGGCGGAACGCTGCACTTCTGGCAGCTGGTGAAAGCCGACACGACCGAGCCCTGGCGCTGGGCCGCCGGCTTCGCGGCCTTGTTTGCCTTTCGTCTGTGGTGGGCGTACCGGCCGAAGCTATCGGTGGCGGCCGCAGGTCAAAGGGCAAACGTCAAAGGTCAGGGAAATCAAAGCCAACCGGATCGTTTGAAGCCGACGTAGAGCGCGACGCAGGCGCCGGCCATCACCACGATCGATAAGTGATAGCCGTAATCCCAGTTCAACTCCGGCATGTGCTTGAAGTTCATGCCGTAGATCCCCGCAATCATCGTCGGCACCGCGATCATCGCCGCCCAGGCGGTGATGCGCTTCATGTGCTCGTTCTGCGCGTGGGACATCAGGGACAGGTGCGCCTCGAGCGCGGTCGTCAGCAGTTCGCGCTGGGCGTCGATCGTTTCATTCAACCGCACGATGTGATCGTAGACGTCGCGGAAGTAGACGCGCGTGTCCTCGGGGATGTGGGGCAGATCGAATCGCATCAGGCGATTGCAGACTTCGACGAGCGGCGTGACCGCGCGGCGCAGTGACAGCAGATCGCGCTTGAGCTGATAGATGCGCGACGTGGCGTCACCGGTGTCCGAGCCGCCAAAGATGATCTCCTCGAGCTCTTCGACTTCCTCCTCGATCTGCTGCACCACCGGCAGATACTGATCGACGACGAAGTCCATCACCGCGTAGAGGACGTAGCCGGGGCCCTTCGAGAGCAGATGCGGTGTGGACTCGCAGCGCTGTCGCACGCCGATATGGGAGCGGAGGGATCCGTGACGCACCGTCACCAGGTAATTGCGCCCGAGAAAGATGTGCGTCTCGCCGAACTCCAGGTGGTGCGACGAGGCGGTCATGTGCGCTGTGCGCAGCACCACGAACACGGAATCCTCGTAGAGCTCGAGCTTCGGCCGCTGGTGGGCGTTGTAGGCGTCTTCAATCGCCAGGTCGTGCAGTCCGAATTGCTGCTGCACCTGTCGCAACACATCCTGTTCGGGCTCATAGAGGCCGAGCCAGACGAACTGGTCGTCGCGGGCCAGCGCCGGCCGAATCTGCTCGATGCCGAGGTCGGCCACTCGCGCACCGCCGCAGTACGCGGCGCAGTCGATCACCGGTGCGGGCGGTGGCGCCGGCGGCGAGACAAGGGTGTCGGCCATCACCTCAGCTTACGCCAACTTCGTCGCCTCGTCGTTAAACGACGCTGTAGAATGCCTACAGCCTATGGATCAATCGACACCCGCCTCGCGTCTCGTCCTGCTGCAAGGGACCCTCGATATGCTGATCCTGCAGACGCTGCAGTGGGGGGCGCAGCACGGGTATGCGATCACGCAGATGATCCGCGCCAGATCCTCCGAGGCCCTGCAGGTCGAGACCGGCTCGCTGTATCCCGCGCTGCATCGACTCGAGCGGCAAGGCTGGGTCAAGGCGGAGTGGGGACAGACCGACACCAATCAGCAGGCGAAGTTCTACCGGCTCACCGCCGCAGGAAAGAAGCAGCTATTACGCGAACGCGATCGCTGGTCGCAGCTCGTCGCCGCCATCGGCGGCGTGCTCGACGCCGGTCCTGCCAAAGGTTGATTGTCGGGTTCCGCGCCCCCGTGGAATGTCACAGCGGCGCGAACTTTTCCGTGCGCGGGTTGAGCATGTCGCGGAGAATCCGTTCACTGACGACCTGATCAAAAGGGCACGATTCCTGCGGTACCTCCGGTGTTTCCATGCGCTGTTGATGGTAGGAGGTCGTCATGGACACCACGCGCACACGATTGGGCCTCATCGCTGTTGCCACGGCGCTCCTGGTGATTTCGTGCACCGCGCCGGCACCCGTCGAACAGAAGCCAGCGGCACAAGCCGTCACCGCCGCCGCGGTACGACCGCTACGTTCACCGGTGAGCATCAACGCTGAAATGGTCACCATCGTGGACCATGCCGGCCATCAACTGTGGGAAGTCGAGCGGCCGGGCAACGCGCCGAAGACCGACGCCGCGTGGGCCAACCTCGAAGAGCATGCGACGCAGCTGGCGGCGGCGGGTGCGCTGGTCTCGCTCGCCGGCACCGGCATCAATGACATTGTGTGGACGGACTCGGCGGAGTGGCAGAAATGGTCGCACGCGCTGAGCGATGCCGGTCTGGCGGCGTTGAAAGCCTCGCAGGACAGGAATATGGATGCATTGGTTGCCGCCAACGGGCAGCTCGTCGAGGCGTGCGAGGGTTGCCACAAGCAATTCAAGCCAGAGCTCCCTAGCGAGGGCATCGTGCACGCACATGCGCACCCGTTTCGCGCGTCGGCGGGCGCAGCGAGAAAATAGGACCCCCGCGATCAATTCAGCGGCAAATGGCCCGCCGGAGCGCCGCGGCCTCTTGACTCGTTAACCGTCCGGCGCCGAAGATGCTCCGGTGAGGCCACACTCCATGATCAGACAGGCCCGTGTTCTTTGGACTTTTATCGCCGCAGCCATAATCGTGACCGGACTCGCGGTGCACGCGCAGGCACCCCAGCGCAGCGGATCATCCGCCGCGGCCGCCGCGGCCGCCCCGGCCAAGACCGCGCCCCCATATGTGCCATCGAAAACGCCGTGGGGCGACCCCGATTTGCAGGGGACCTATACCAACAAGGACGAGAACGGCATTCCGATGGAGCGGCCGGGCCAGTTCGCCGGCAAGAGCGCCGACGATGTGGACGACTCCGAGTTCGCGGAGATCGTGCGCGAGCGTCAGCAGCGTGCGCTCGCCAGTGCCGCGGGGATCGGCGGCGCCGACACGGGGGCCGGACCGGTGCACTGGTACGAGCACTACAACGCGAAGAACAGCCGCCCCTGGCTCCTCATCGATCCGGCGGATGGCCGTATCCCGCCGCTGACCGCTGCCGGGCAGAAGGCCGCGGACGCGCGCGCGCTGGCACGGAAGAATAGTGGCCGCGGACCTGCGGACTCCTGGGAGGACCGCAGCCTCTACGATCGCTGCATCACGCGTGGTGTGCCGGGCTCGATGATGCCGGCGATCTACGGCAACGCCTACGACATCACTCAGGCTCCCGGCACCGTCGCCATCCGTTACGAGATGATTCACGAGACGCGCCTGATTCCGCTCGACGACACGCCGCGGCCGGCGAAGAACATCACGTCGTATATGGGCTCGGCGCGCGGCCACTGGGAGGGCAACACGCTCGTAGTGGTGACGAAGAACTTCAACGAGCGCGGCGCCTACCGCAACGCCAATCCGGACAGCTACACGCTGATCGAGCGCTTCACGCCGATCGGGCCGAACAAGGTGATGTGGTCGGTGACCATTGATGACAAAGACACGTGGGCCAAGCCGTGGACGTTCGAGATGAACCTCACGAAGGATGCCTCACAGCCGTTGTTCGAGTACGGCTGCCACGAGGGGAACTACGGGCTGCGCAATATCCTGAGCGCGGCGCGGGCCGAAGAAAAGGCGTCGCAAAAAAAGTGAAGACCCGCCTCTACGTGGGTGTGCTGTTGTGCATCGCGCTCGCTGCCGCGCCACCGTTGCTCGCGCATCACTCCTTCGCGATGTTCGACACGGCGAAGCGGCTCACGATGAGTGGCACGGTCACCGCCTTCGAGTGGACGAATCCTCACGTCTACATCGAGATCGACGTCCCGGACGAGAAGGGCACCGTCAAGCACTGGAGCGTCGAGCTGGGCAGCCCGAGCATCCTGATGCAGGCCGGCTGGAAGTTCAGCGACGTGAAAGTGGGCGACAAGATCACCGTCGTGCTGAACCCACTTCGCAGTGGTGAGCCCGGCGGTCTGCTCGCGCAAGCCACCGTTCGCGACGGGCGTGTGCTCGGCAACGGGCCTGGCCGTGTCGGGGGACAGCCGTGAGCGCGAATACCCTGGCCAGTCCAAAAGGACCGGCTCTCCTCGTACTCTGCGTGCTGCTGGGCAGTCATGCGCAGGCGCAGACGGCCCCGGATCTGTCAGGTGCGTGGGCGCCGTACCGTGCCGGTCGCGGCGGCGACCCGGCGCTGAATCCACCGCCGCCGACGCCCATCGTGCTGAAGCCGCTCTACGCGAAGCCGTACGAGACGCGGCGCGCGGCCGAAGACGAAGCCACCAAGAAAGGCGAACCGCTCGGCACGGCGGCCGTTCAATGTGTGCCGTATGGATTCCCGCGAATGATGGCCGTCGCGCTGTATCCGGCGGAGATCATTCAGCGGCCGTCTCAGATCACCATCATCACTGAGGCGTTCAGCGAAGTGCGGCGCGTCTATATGAATCAGCCGCAGTTGCCGATCGACGAGGTGCCTCCGGGCTACTACGGTCACTCGGTGGGGAAGTGGGACGGCAACACGCTGGTGATCGACACGGTTGGTATCAAGGAGTCCGTGCTCGGCTATCAGAACACGCCGCACAGCACACAGATGCGGATCAGCGAGCGGCTTCGTCTGGTCACTCCTGACTTGCTGCACGACCAGATCACCGTCGAGGACCCGGTCGTGCTCGAGAAGCCGTTTACTTACACCCTCGCCTACCGGCGGATGCCGAATTACAAGATGGTCGAGTTCGTGTGCGAGAACAACCGCGAGTACCTCGATGAAAAGGGTGCCGTGAAGATGAAGCTGCGGGAGCGATAGTCATGGCGAGAGCATTGATGCTGGCAGCGGCGATCGGGTTGCTCATTCCACCTCAGGTTCTGGCGCAGGCGCCCGCCGTGCCGCTCAACCCGCTGGCGCCGTCGAATCTCGCCAAACCGCGACCGAAGCCGCCGTTCGATCTCACGGGCACGTGGTTCATCGACATGGCCGGCAGTCAGAACTCGTGGCGGTTCGGACCGCCGCCGGCGGCCAACAAGATGACGCCGGAAACGCTGAAACACTTCGAGGCGGCGCAGAAGGCGCAGAAGGAAGGCAAGGCCTACCGCGACGACATCGGCCAGTGCTGGCCAGCCGGGCTGCCGCTCATCATGACCCGCGTGTGGCCGGTCGCGATGATCCAGTTGCCGACCGCGATCTACATGGTCAGCCACTTCATGAACAGCCTGCGGATCGTCTATCTCGACGGACGGCCGCACTCCGACCCTGACGTCGTCGTCCGTACGTTCAACGGCGAATCGATCGGGAAGTGGGAGGGCGACACGCTCGTCGTGGATACGATGCACTTCGTCAACGATCACCACTGGATCGACGCCGGCATCCCGGCGACCGACGCCCTGCATATCGTCGAGCGCCTGCGCCTGCTCAAGGGCGGCGCTGTGCTCGAGATCGAATACACGCTGACCGATCCCAAGAGTTGGGAAGGTGAGATGAAGTGGACCAAGCGCTGGAACCGCGTCGACGATCAGGAGGTCACGGAAGTGACCTGCACGCCTGATCTGAACTCGCACATTCCCAGCACGCAGTCAGAATTTCAGGCCAAGTAGGCCGGAGATAACGTCATGAGATCCGCTCTGTTGTGCGCTGCTGTCGTCCTGGCGTCCACGATCGTCTCCGCGCATCACTCGTCTGCGGGCATCGATCGCACCAAGTCGGTGGAGCTGGTCGGAACGATCAAGCAGTTCTCGTGGACCAACCCGCACTCGTGGATGGAAGTTGAAGTTCCCGATCAAAAGGGCGGCACGGTTGTCTGGAAGGTTGAGATGACGTCGCCGGCCTATCTGGTACGCGCGGGGTGGAAGTCCACGACGGTGAAGACCGGCGACGAAGTGAAGGTGACGGTGCGGCCGCTGCGCGACGGATCGCCGGGCGGCCTGTTCGTGTCGGTGCTGCTCGCCGACGGGCGCTCGTTCACCGAGCGTCCCATCGCCACCACACCGCCCGCATCGCCGAATCCGTAGGCGCGTGTTCTCGCGTCTTGCGACGCTGTTCGTTGTCGGGGGGGTGGCCGCACGGGCGCTGTGGCTCGCGTGGCAGTACTACTTCGCCGGCGGCCCTCGCTATCGCGTCGAGAGCGCGATGATTGCGCTCGTCATCATCGGGTCGATCATCGTCGCCCTGCGACGAGGTGACCCGCACGTTGACGATGCACCGGACGCGGCAGTGCCACGCTGGTGGCTGGCAGTCGGCGTTGTGGCCGCGCCGGCGCTCTACTCCGGCGCCATCGGTCTCGGCTTCCTCTCCGACGATTACACGCTGCGCGACATGGCGCAGTCCAATGGCCTCGGGTCTGGTACCGGCTGGTTCTTTCGGCCCGTGCCGCTCCTGCTCTGGCGTGGCCTTCTCGCGGCCGCTGACACCCCCGTTTCACTCCATCTCCTCAACCTGTTACTGCATGGCGTGAACGCCTATCTCGTCGCGCTGCTCGGCCGTGCGATGGGGATGCGACGCGAGGTGGCGCTCGGAGCCGCAGCACTCTTTCTCACCTTTCCCGCGCTCGCCGAAGCCGTGGTCTGGGCCGCAGGCATTCAAGACGTGCTGATGACGACGATTGCGCTTGGGGTGGTGGTGCTGTGTGCAAAGGAGTCACCTGGCCGCGGACGGATCGCGCTGATCTGTGCCCTGCTGATTGTGGGCTTTGGCTCGAAAGAGACCGCGGTGTGCATCCCCGCCCTCATCGCGTTGTGCTGGGTGACGCGCGAGGGTGTGAGTCGGAACTGGAAGTTGTACGCGGCGATCGCGGCCGTGACCGCGTTGTATCTGGCGATTCGGTTGCCGATGGGAATTGGCGGCGATTACCTGGGCGCCCCGACGCGGTATTTCTTCAAGCAGATGATCGTCGTGGCCTTCGGTACGTTGGCCGCCCCATGGCGCGATCCGTCGTCGACCTACGAGCGGTGGCAGGCATTCATCGCGATCAGCCTGGTTGTCTTGCTGCTGGTGCACGCGTGTGTCACCTGGGGCCGTTCGGACGATCGGGCGCACCGTGCTGTGCGTCTCGCGCTCTGGGTCCTTGCCGCCATCGCTCCTGTGTTCACGCTGTTCTTCGTCGGCCCCACGCTGGAAGGTTCGCGATATCTCTACCTCGCCTCGTGTGCGTGGTCGCTGCTCCTTGCAGACCTCATCGCCACGGCCAGCACGCCCCTCTCGAACCGGTCCCTCGTTTTTGGCGGATCAGTCGCAGTGATTGTTCTGGTGTTCGCCGTCTCCGTCCAGCGCGAAGTGGGTGTGTGGCGGCAAGCCGCGGACCTTCGCGATCTTGTGTTGGCCGATGCGCGCACGGCACTCGACCGGTCCGGATGCGTGCGCGCGGCGTTTACGAGCGTGCCCGACTCGGTGAACGGTGCATATGTCTTCCGAAATGGATTCCCCGAAGCGCTCGGCGTCCCCGTAACGGACCGCGAGGCGGCATCGCCCGAGTGCAGGTTCACCTGGGTAGACGATCGCTTTTCGCGGTCGAGGTGAGCCACATCTGCCCAGCTTGTCGATTTCACTGCTCCCCGTTCGACGTGTCAGTAGAGGAGAGGAATCATGCGATTCGTGGTGATGGTCAAGGCGACGAAGGACTCGGAAGCGGGAAAGATGCCCAGCACGAAGCTGCTGGAACAGATGGGCAAGTTCAACGAGGAACTGGTCAAGGCCGGGATCATGCTCGCCGGCGAGGGCCTTCACCCCAGCTCGAAGGCCGTGCGCGTGAGGTTCAACGGCGATACGCGGACAGTCATCGATGGTCCGTTCGCTGAGACCAAGGAACTCGTGGCGGGGTTCTGGATTTGGCAGGTGAAATCACGCGAAGAGGCGATCGAGTGGGTGAAGCGGTGTCCGAACCCGGCCGAGGGCGAAAGCGAAATCGAGATTCGGCAAGTATTCGAGGCCGATGACTTCGGTCCGGCATTGACGCCCGAGCTGCGCGAGGCGGAGGCGCGCCTCCGCTCGAAGATCGACGCCAAGAGCTGATGCGGCTTGCCGTGACCGATTCGATGATGGTGTGATCGGTAGCCGTGACGGCTACCGAGACACAGCGCGCCATCGAGACTGTCTGGAAAATGGAGTCGGCGAAAGTCATCGCCGGCCTCACCCGCATCGTGCGTGACGTCGGCATGGCCGAGGATCTCGCGCATGACGCGCTGGTTTCGGCGCTCGAGCAGTGGCCGGCGACGGGGATTCCCCGCAACCCGGCCGCCTGGCTGATGGCCGCAGCCAAGCACCGCGCCATCGATCACTTCCGTCGACACAAGATGCTCGAGCGCAAGCATCAGGAACTGGGCCACGAACTCGAGACACAGCAGGAATCGATTCCCGATTTCGACGCGGCGTTGGACGACAACGTGGGCGACGACATGCTGAGTCTAATCTTCATCGCGTGCCATCCCGTGTTATCCACCGAGGCGCGGGTTGCGCTGACGCTGCGGCTGCTCGGTGGACTCACCACCGAGGAAATTGCCCGTGCGTTCCTGGTGGCCGAGCCGACAATCGCGCAGCGGATCGTCCGCGCCAAGCGAACGCTGGCCGAGGCCAACGTGCCGTTCGAAGTGCCGCGCGGCGCCGAGCTCTCCGGACGGCTGTCGTCGGTTCTCGAGGTCGTCTATCTGATCTTCAATGAGGGATATTCGGCGACGGCGGGCGACGACTGGATGCGCCCCGGGTTGTGCGAAGACGCCTTGCGTCTCGGCCGGATCCTCGCCGAGCTCGCGCCGGCAGAGCCGGAAGTGCACGGGCTCGTCGCGTTGATGGAGATCCAGGCGTCGCGCGCCGCGGCTCGCACCCGTCCAAACGGCGAGCCGATCCTGCTGCTCGATCAGGATCGCGGACGATGGGATCAGCTGCTCATCCATCGCGGACTTGCGTCGCTCGCACGAGCCGAGCGAGTGGATGGTGCGCGCGGGCCGTATGTGCTGCAAGCGTCGATCGCTGCGTGTCATGCCCGTGCACGCGTCGCGTCGGACACAGACTGGACGGCGATTGTGTCGTTATACGGCGAGCTCGCTCGGCTAATACCGTCGCCGGTTGTCGAGCTCAATCGTGCGGTCGCCGTGTCGATGGCATCCGGTCCGGCGACGGCGCTGCCCCTCGTCGATGCGATCGCGTCAGCGCCAGCACTGAAGAACTATCACTTGCTGCCCAGCGTCCGCGGCGATTTGCTCGTGAAGCTGGGGCGGTTCGACGAAGCGCGGCCGGAGTTCGAGCGCGCAGCGTCGCTGACGCGGAATACGCGCGAGCGCGACTTGTTGCTCGACCGCGCGCGCGATGCAGCACGTCGCGCGCACGCGTAGCGCGGCTTGGTCCTTGGTTCTCGGTTCTTCGTCCTTGGTCCGTCCTGGGTCCTTGGTGCTTGGTGCGGTCAACGAACGGACAAAGGACGAAGGACCGGGGACGGACGAAGGACCAGGGACGGACGAAGGACCAGGGACGGACGAAGGACCAAGGACCAAGTACCAAGGACCAAGTAATGGATAGAGAAGTGCCCGGCCCGCTCTACCGTTCACTTGCGTCCAGCACCACCTTCATATCGACGACGGGTGTCCCGTCGATCGCTTCCATCGGGCCGACGCGAAGTTGCTGTCCCGCGATCTCGTGCACGGTCACACGATGTAGGCCGAGCGGATTGGGCCGATCCGGCGAGCGGGTGAAGAACACGCCGGTCAGTGGGTTCTCCGGGTTGCGCCGCGGGTGCACCTGGAGCACGTCGCGCTTTCCTTGATGCAGCCAGGTCACGACCAGGAGCTCCGCCCCCGGTTCAATGCCGAGCAAGCCTGGCGCGAACTCGGGCAGCAGGTCGAGCCACGCATCGGGCGCGCCTTCCGCACCCTGGCACGGTGCCTCGCGCCGCGTGCGGAGCGTCGAACGGATGAATCCGATCGGGCGCAGTGGATATGTGTCAGTCGTCGTCATAGGACAAGAAGCAAGGACTACGGACTACGGACGGACCAAGAACCAAGAACCAAGGACCAAGGACCCGAGTCAGCGAGCGGGCCACTGCCAGAGTGGCCGCTCGTGATCGTCGCCGGCGACGCGTGTCTCGCCGAACTCTTTTGCAAGCGAGAGCGACTGACACTCCGGTGTCTGTTGCAGTGTATCGACCAGCGCTGGTGCATGCGAGACGACGAGTACCTGCGTGCGTTCGGCGGTCTGCACGATGAGCCGCCCGAGCGCAGGCAGTAGATCGGGATGCAGGCTCGTCTCGGGCTCGTTCAACACGAGCAGCCCGGGCGGACGTGGCGTCAACAGCGCGGCGGCCCACAACAAATAGCGCAGGGTGCCATCGGAGAGTTCAGCGGCCTTCAACGGGCGAAGCAGCCCGTGCTGCCGCATCTCGACATCGAACCAGCCCTTGTCCACGGTGACCGACACCTGCGAGCCGGGAAACGCGTCGGCGATCGCGGCGTCGAGCGCATCGGCATCGCCGATCTGACGAATCGTCTGCAAGGCGGCGGCGAGATCGGCGCCGTCGTGGCTGAGCACCGGCGTATGTGTGCCCACCTGCGGCAATCGCGCCGGCGCAGCGGCATCGGTCCGCACGTGATCGTAAAACCGCCACGCCCGCATCGTCTCGCGCAGCATGAGCATCTCGGGTGTGCTCCGCGGATCGGCGCAGTGCGTCATCATGCTGTCGAATGATGCCAGTTGATGCGTCACGACGGTCCACTCGCGGCCGTCTTGGCGGGTCTTGACCATGCCGCCGCGGCGATCGACGAGCAGTGACGAGGGGCGCAGTGTGGGAGCGGCCCACAGACACTCGCGTTTGATTTCCGGGTCATGAGCAAACGCGTTCGTGGGGCCCGGCACTGCGGCGAGCCCGAGGTCGATCGCGTAGCCGAAGTCGTCTGCGCCAAAGCCCAGACGCAGGCTGACGACTTTCTGTCGAGGCGTGCCTTGTACCGGCTGTTCACCGCGGCGAACCGCGCGTGA
>Ga0070675_100002141_pt1 | contig 14611 bp, 13 predicted proteins | sample KBSM43metaG_FD_65343 | JGI IMG/M metagenome (GOLD analysis project Ga0070675, IMG submission 65343) | Miscanthus rhizosphere microbial communities from Kellogg Biological Station, Michigan, USA - KBS M4-3 metaG | ecosystem: Host-associated > Plants > Roots > Rhizosphere > Soil ...
GCAAATATCCCCTCCTTAAGGAGGGGCAGCCGCGCCGATCTAAGAATGTAACGCTACCTCATAGTAATCGGCGCGGCGTGGGGAGGTCAGACAACGGGTCACCGTGTTGTGACCTCCCCCGCTTCGCCCTGGCTGCGGTAGCGTTGCATTTTTCTTAGAGGGCTCAGCGACCCCTCCTTATGGAGGGGATATTTAGGGCATCTTTCTCATCGACCAACCGCGGGGTTGCTGAAACCGCCAAGTTCTCCTCGCACGCCTACGGCGTGCGTTTCTCCAGGATTCACCAACCCCCGGTGGCTCGCTACGCTTCGCTCACCGGGGGCTAATTTCCCTCACGCCTCCGGCGTGCAAACCAGCAGCCCGGACAGAAGGGGCGAGTCTCAGGACACCTCACACCACCGTATCGTCCGGCACCACTCCATCCTTCGGCACGATCACGATGCCGTCGCGGATGTAGTAACCCTTGCCATCGAATTCCTGGGTTCCGGCTTCATTGAGAATGCGGACGTTTCGCCCGATATGCGCATTCTTGTCGACGATGGCTTTCCGCACAACGGATCCCTGGCCGATGCCGACGTTGGGTATTCCCATCTGCCAGTTGTAGGCGCGATCTTCGTCGTCTTCGTAGTAGTCGGCACCCATGACCAGCGCCTGGTCGAGCACCACATCCTCACCGACCGCAGCCCGGATTCCCACGATTGAACTCGTAATGCTGGCGCCCTGCAGCAGCGATCCTTCCGCAATGATCGAATCCTTGATATTGCACCGTTCGATGCGAGAGGGCGGGAGAAACCGGCCATGCGTATAGACAGGCGCCGACATGTCGTAGAAATCGAAATGGGGCGCGGAACTGGTCAGATCGATGTTCGCTTTGTAGAACGCGCCTACAGTTCCAAGATCTTCCCAGTATCCGTCGAACAGATGACCGTAGGCGTTGTACCGTTGGATCGCCATCGGGATGACCTGATGCCCAAAATCGATCGCGGACGGATCCGACAACAGATCCATCAAGACACCGCGCCGGAACAGGTAGATACCCATCGAAGCCAGATAGGGCCGTTGCGCCGCCTGGCGCGGATTCATGCCAAGAGCGGCGGTGTCGGTACGCATTTCGAGGAGGGCATCCCCGGTTGGCTTTTCGCGGAACTGAATGATGCGCCCAGTCTGGTCCAGCTTCAACAGGCCGAGGGATGAAGCCTGATCCTCGCTGCGCGGGATGACGCACACCGAGACGTCGGCGTTCCGGTCCCAGTGGCTTTCGAGGAGCTTCTGATAATTCATGCGATACAGCTGGTCTCCGGCAAGGACCAACTGGTAGTCGTCGTTTCGTCCGGTGAAACGATGAAGGTGCTGTCGGACGGCATCGGCGGTTCCCTGAAACCAGTCGCGATTCTGCATCGTCTGTTCGGCTGCAAGCACTTCGATAAAACCCTTGCTGAACTGATCGAAGCGATAACCGAATGCGATATGGCGATTGAGCGATGCCGAATTGTATTGAGTCAGCACAAACATCCGGTTCAACCCGGAGTTGATCGAGTTGCTGATCGGAATATCGATGAGGCGGTACTTGCCGCCGAGCGGAACCGCAGGCTTTGATCGATCGCTCGTCAGGGGGAAGAGACGTTTCCCTGCGCCTCCGGCAAGGATGATGGAGATCACGTGTGAATAGTCTTCGCGCTGCTTCCGCACCATGAGGGCCATGATACACTACCGCGGTTTATGCGCGAGATCGTGGGTTCTTTCCTCGATTCCCCCAGAGATTTACTTTTTCCGATCATGCACGTGCTGACCGTTCTTGTTCTCGGTCTGGGCATTCTCAAGCTGATCGATTCCTTATTGGGACGGCTGGCCAAGATCGTTCCCAGGGACGAAATTCACCGCCATCGGATCAACCACCGAACGGAAACGTTACGCCACTTCGTCCGAAGTCTCGGCAGAACGGTCCTGGGCGTCGGCATCCTGATCATGGTGGCCTACGAAGTCGGGCTCGATCAGTTCCTCACGACCGTTCTCGCCGGCGCGGGTATCGCGGGCCTGGCTATCGGTTTTGGAGCTCAGAGCCTCGTCAAGGACCTCATCGCGGGTTTTTTTGTGCTCCTCGGGGATCAGTATGGCGTCGGAGAGAGTGTCCGCATCGGCACGCTGGAAGGCGTCGTGGAAGAGATGACCCTGCGCCTTACCGTCCTACGGAACGTAGATGGAGAAATACATGTGATCCCCAACGGTTCCGTCCAAACCGTCACCGTTCTGTCCCGGGATTGGCGCCGTGCCCTTGTGGACATCGAAGTCTCGCCAAAGGAAGAGCTGGGACGTGTATACGGTGTGCTCGCGGGCGTCAACGATACGCTGGCTAAAAGCCGCGTCGGATCTCTCATCGACAAACCGCAGATCATCGGTATCGAAAAGTTGACCGGGAACGGCATCACGGTCCGGCTGGCTGCGAAAACCTATCCTGAGAATCAGGGGGAAGTCGTACTCGAATGGCGAAGAAGAATTAAGGAAACCTTCGATCGCGAGGGAATCAAGCTGGCGGAGAGCCTCAGGATAACGCCCTGAAGCCCTCCGGATTTGATCGAGGGAACTAAAGTCCGAGTTCCGCCTTCTTATCAGCAATCACTTTGTCCGCACCGTCCATGGACTTGTTCTTGTTCTGATAGAGGCTGTCGAAGAGCGGCTTCGCCTGCTCGGTGTAGGGGCCGCCAATAGCGACAGCCTTGGCGAGAGAATCAAGCGCCACGTCGCGTAGTTCCAATGCCTCCTTCTGTGCGCTCTCCTGCTTGGCCATTGCAGCGTCCTGTTCAGCCTTGTTCGAAGCTGCCGCTGCCCTCATCATCGCGGTATTGGCATCCTGTGCTGCCTTGACCGCCTCACCCATCAGGTTGACGCTTGCGAAACCGTGCCGGTATTGCGCTTCCTGATTTTTCGGATCCGCCTTCAACACAAATTCGAGATGCTCCCGAGCGTCAGCAAACTTCTTCTGTGCAAATAATGGCAGCGCGACCGTGTTGTGAAGGCGCGCCATGTTCTTGTTGTAGGTTTCCTGGGAGATGGTCTGCGGCTTCGGCAGTGCGATTGCCCGGTTCGCGTACTCCATGGACTTCTCCGGATTCGGAAGTCCGGCTGCAGCCATGATGTACAGAGCCTGGAAATGATTGGGGTCGGCTTCAATCGCAGCTTCGCCAAATTCAGCGGCCTTCGGGATATTGTTGCTGGTAATCGCGGCAAACAGCGCCTGGGAATAGATCTTTACCTTCGCCGCGGCATCGGGTGAAGGAGGCGCCTTCTTGTACTCTTCAGCGAAAGCGAGGACCTTGGCGTTGTCGTTGTTCTTAGCCCAGGCATCGACCAGGTCCGCGTCCGCGCCAGGCCGGCGGCTGGAGGTTGGGTACTTCTTGACGAACGACTCCAGCATTTCCGTCTTCTTTTTCTGATCCTTCTGCTCCTGGATTGCCTGCCAGTCCTTGGCATCGTTGCCCTGAGGAAAAGCCGGCAGAGCGATCGCCAAACTGAGGATCAGGAACAGTGCCACTCGGCTAAGTCCTCTCAACGTGATCATGGTCCTCTCCTATTGCCTAGTTGCCGAGCTGGCTCTTTTTCTGTTCGATAAGCTCATTGATCGCCTGGGGCGTCCCTTGCGGCGTTCCCTCGAAGATCTTCTGCAGTTCGTTAAGCGCCTGCTTTCCGGCGTCGCCACCGATCGCCGCAGATCTTGCAAAGGCATCGGCGGTCTCGTCACGTTTGTCAGAAGCGACTTTCTCGGCGCCCTGCATCGCAGCTCGGAGTTCGTCGAGTTCGAGCTGACCCGCAGTACGGTTGGCGTTGTACTTATCCACTGCCTCGTTGTACTTCTTGGAAAGATCGATCAGTGCGGCTCGGTGGGAAAGTCCAATCCAGTACCAGGCAAAGCTGTCTTTCGGGTTGAGTTTGAGCGCCGCCTGGCATTCCGATATCGACTCCTGGTACTTGATCTGATTCAGGAGCATCAGGCATGAGGTCTCGTGGAGTTGCACCTGGATGGGATTCCATTGAGCATCCGCGACACCTTGCGGCCTGGGCTGAGCGAGAGCCTTCTTGGTAACCTCCAGTGTCCGCGTGATCTGAGCGTCCTTCTGAGGATTGGTCGTCGGAAGGTTCTGCGACAGGACCCCGGACAGGGTGATCAGCGCGTTAAAGTTGTTCGGGTCGTCCTTTAGGATCTTCTCCGCAATCTCAATCGTTCGGCCATTATTCTTTGAATTGGCGGCGGCGATGAGCGCAATCTGGGTATATTGCTGTTTTTCCGCATCGGTCAGCTTGGGTCCCAGGGTCGCCATGCGATCGTAGGACTCGAGAACCTTCGGCCAATTCCCCGCGTTCGCATAACCCAGATACATCATCTTGAAGACGTGTGTCAGGGCAATGGGGTCAACGTCCTTGTGATCCACAAAGAATTTTTCGGCGTTAGCCGCCTTCTTTGCATGATCCTTCTCGTCATAGACCACCATGTAGTCCTGATATTCCTTGTTGTCCTTCCACTTGGGCTCTTGCTGCAACGCGGCTTGTGCCTGCTGCGCTTGCGCCAAAGCCGGAGTTGTGAGAGCGCCAATCAGCAGTACTGGCAATGCCCAATTCGCGATTCTCTTCATTTCAAACCTACCTCCCGAGTGAGTGGCCCGATTCTAGTCCGAAAGCTGTTCTCGCCGCAATTCAATCGTAGTACTCCATCCCCAGGTGCGTGATCATGTCCTCCCCCTTCAGATAACGGAGGGTATTCTTCAGTTTCATCAACTGAATGAACAAGTCATGTTCCGGGTAGAGTCCTGCGGCGCACATAGGACTCTTGAAATAGAAACTCAGCCATTCCTGAATTCCGCGCATCCCACAGCGCTGGGCAAGATCGAGAAAGAGAACGAGATCGAGGACGATAGGTGCCGCGAGGATGCTGTCCCTGCAGAGAAAATTAATCTTAATCTGCATTGGGTAGCCAAGCCAACCGTAGATATCAATGTTGTCCCACCCTTCTTTGTTGTCCCCGCGTGGCGGGTAGTAGTGGATCCGAACCTTGTGCGTAAAGTCTTTATAAAGATCGGGATACAGGTCTGGCTGGAGGATCTGGTCCAGGACCGACAGTTTGCTTTCTTCCTTTGTTTTGAAGGAGTCCGGGTCGTCCAGCACCTCGCCATCACGGTTGCCCAGAATATTTGTTGAAAACCACCCGCTCAGGCCCAGCATTCTCGATTTGAGGCCTGGGGCCAGGATGGTCTTCATCAAGGTCTGGCCTGTTTTGAAGTCCTTGCCGCAGATCGGAACGCCCTTGTCCACTGCCAGCTGCGTCAATGCGGGGACATCCACGGTGAGGTTCGGGGCGCCGTTGGCGAATGGAATACCCTTGGAAAGAGCCGCATACGCATAGATCATGCTGGGCGCGATTGCCGGATCGTTGTCGCGCATAGCCTTCTCGAAGGACGCCAGGGTCGCATGGGCCGCCTCGGGTTTGAGAAAAACCTCCGTGCTCCCGCACCAGACCATGACCATGCGGGACAGGTTGTTTTTCACCCGAAACTTTTCGATGTCGTCCATGACCTGTTCGGCAAGGTCCATCTTGCTTTTACCCGTCTTCACGTTGGGGCCATTCAGCCGTTTCACGTAGTCCTGGCTGAAAACCGCCTTCCAGGGAACGATCTTTTCGATCTCCGGACGGACAGACTCCAGGAGGCTCTTCTCGAGAACGCCCGCGTTGGACGCGCTCTGGAAGCAGTTGTCGTTGTAGATATCCCAGCCGCCGAAGACCAGATCTTCAATGTTGGCGAGCGGAACAAAATCCTTGATAGCCGGGACACGCTTATCGGTTCGTTTACCGAGGCGAATCGTCCCCATCTGGGTGAGCGAGCCGATGGGCTTCGCGATGTTCTTCTTTACGGCCTCAACTCCAGCGATGAACGTGGTGCTGACTGCGCCAAGCCCGGGAATCAACACGCCCAGCTTTCCAGCCGGCTCTTCGATCTTTACATCCTTACGAACCACACGACCTCCTTAGATTCCGTCACTACGGGATGCTTCGCGTCGGTTCGTCCAGCTGGCGAGCAAGTAATCCCGATTCATGCGGGCTATGACTTCCAATTTGATTTCTTTAGGGCAGACCGCCTCGCACTCTCCGATGTTGGTGCAGCTGCCGAACATTTCCTGCTTCACTTGCGCGACCATGTTGAGCGCGCGTTCGTTACGTTCGGGCTGCCCTTGCGGCAGGATTCCGAGATGACTGATCTTCGCGCCCGTGAAGAGCGCCGCAGCAGCGTTGGGACACGCAGCGACGCAGGCCCCGCATCCGATGCAGGCTGCTGCGTCCATGGACAGGTCTGAATACTTTTTGGGAATAGGAATCGCGTTCCCGTCGGGCGCGCTGCCCGTGGAAACGGAAATAAACCCTCCGGCCGCGACGATCCGGTCAAACGCGCTCCGGTCGACGACAAGATCGCGAAGAACCGGAAAGGCTTTGGCGCGCCAGGGTTCGAGGTAGAGAACATCACCGTTCTTAAAGTGACGCATGTGAAGCTGGCAGACTGTCGTACTGGGCTGCGGACCGTGTGCAATGCCGTTGATCATGAAACCACACGATCCGCAAATCCCTTCGCGGCAGTCGTGATCGAAAGCGACAGGTTCTTCACCCTTCGCGACGAGATCTTCGTTGAGCACGTCGAGCATCTCCAGGAAGGACATGTGCTCGTTGGCCTCAATCGAATAGGGAACCATCTTCCCGGGTTCGCTGGAGCTCCTCTGGCGCCAGATGTGCAAGGTAAGTTTCATCGCTATTTGTAGCTCCGTTGCGAAGGATGGACGTAGTCGAACGTCAGCGGCTCCTTATTAAGGATGGGAGCCTTGCCGGGCCCGCCATATTCCCACGCCGCCGCATAGGAGTATTGATCGTCGTTGCGTTTGGCCTCGCCCTCCGGAGTCTGAAACTCCTCGCGGAAGTGTCCGCCGCACGACTCGGCGCGATGGAGGGCATCCACGCACATCAGTTCGCCAAACTCCAAAAAGTCTGCCACGCGTCCCGCATTCTCGAGAGACTGGTTGAGCTCTTCGCCTGTCCCCAGGACCGAGACACTCTCCCAGAACTGTTCGCGCAACTCGGGAATCTTCGCAATTGCGCGCTTGAGCCCGGCCTCGTTGCGCGCCATCCCGCATTCATCCCAGACCAGCTTGCCCAGTTCTCGATGGAATGACGCAACGGTTCTCGACCCTTTGATCCCCAGGAATCGATTGGTTTGCTGTGCCACGGTAGCTTCTGCGTCCCGCACCGCAGCATGACTGTGGTCGATTTTCTCCAGCTTCGTACTCGCGAGGTAATCGCCGATCGTGTAGGGAAGCACGAAGTATCCGTCGGCCAGTCCCTGCATCAGCGCGCTTGCCCCGAGGCGGTTCGCTCCGTGGTCAGAGAAGTTGGCTTCTCCGATCGCATAGAGTCCGGGAACTGTTGTCATCAGGTTGTAATCCACCCAAAGTCCGCCCATCGTGTAGTGAATCGCAGGATAGATCCGCATTGGGACTTCGTAGGGGTTTTCACCTGTGATGCGTTCGTACATATCGAACAGGTTGCCGTAGCGTTCCTTCACCCCTTGTTTTCCCAGGCGCTTGATCGCGTCGCCGAAGTCGAGGTAAACGCCCAGGCCTGTTCCCACACCCCGGCCTTCATCGCACACAGCCTTGGCGGCACGGGATGCGACATCACGAGGCACGAGATTGCCGAAGCTGGGGTAGCGCCGTTCGAGATAGTAGTCGCGCTCCGGCTCCGGAACCTGACCGGGTGCACGTGTATCTCCTTTTTTCAGGGGAACCCAGATGCGGCCGTCGTTGCGGAGAGATTCGCTCATCAGGGTCAACTTGGACTGATAGTCGCCGCTGACGGGGATGCACGTTGGATGGATCTGTGTGAAGCACGGATTCGCCATCGCAGCGCCGCGCTTGTAAGCGCGCCATATTGCCGTACAGTTGGAACCCTTGGCATTGGTGGAGAGGTAAAAGACGTTGCCGTAGCCACCAGTTCCCAGGACGACGGCATCGGCCAGGTGCGATTCAACTTTCCCGGTAACGAGGTTCCTGACGACGATTCCCCGCGCTTTGCCGTCGATGACAATCACATCCAGCATCTCCGTTCTCGGGAACATCTGGACTTTACCGAGCCCGATCTGTCGTTCCAACGCCTGATAGGCTCCGATCAAAAGCTGCTGTCCCGTCTGGCCGCGCGCGTAAAACGTTCGCGACACCTGCGCACCACCGAAGGATCGATTCGTCAGCGTACCCCCATACTCACGCGCGAACGGGACGCCCTGGGCGACACACTGATCAATGATGTTCACGCTGATCTGCGCCAGCCTGTAGACATTGGATTCGCGAGCGCGGAAGTCTCCGCCCTTTACGGTGTCGTAGAAGAGCCGGTAGATGCTGTCGCCATCATTCTGATAGTTCTTCGCGGCATTGATTCCGCCTTGTGCGGCGATGCTGTGGGCGCGCCGGGGAGAATCCTGAAAGCAGAAGCATTTGACGTTGTAGCCGAGTTCCGCAAGCGTCGCGGATGCCGAGCCGCCCGCCAGTCCCGAGCCGACGACGATGATGTTGTACTTTCGCTTGTTGGCAGGATTGACGAGTTTCAAATCAAACTTGTACTTCTCCCAGCGCGTTTCGATCGGACCTTCGGGACATTTAGACTTCAGTTCCATTATGAGTTCCTCACAAGGCCGGCCAGGACCGAGATCGGCACAGCAATGAATCCGGCGATAAGCAACCAGGCAAAGATCCCGGAAAACTTTTTGATCAGGGGCGTGTATCGAGGATGACTGAATCCTACGGACTGAAACATGCTCCAGATGCCGTGGCTGAGATGGAAGCCGACCAGGACCATCGCAATAATGTACAGGCCGGAAGCGATTGGATTGCTGAAAGCGTTCACGACGTTCTCGTAGGCGTGAAGTTCAACAAACTGGGGATGGATCGTTCCAGTCGTCAGGTGAAGAAGATGGCCAATCACGAAGAGCGCGATCACCGGTCCGCTGAGCATCATTGTCCGGGATCCGGTCGTCCCCTGAACGTTTGCCGGCTTAACGTAAGGAATGGGACGCGCCGCCGCCTTCACGGCCGTCAACTGAATCGCCGCCCACGCATGTAACAGAACCGAAACCAGGAGCAGAATCCGTACTCCCCAAAGCAGAGGGAGGTTCCCGTGGAGCGTCTCGGCATAGTGATTCATTACCTCGCGTCCAAGGAAGACCTGGAGGTTCCCAAGCATGTGACCCACCAGGAACCCGGAAAGGACCAGGCCCGTAAGCGCCATGACGACTTTCTTGCCGATTGAGGAATCGTAGAACCGTGCAACCGCAACCGTACTCACAAATTACCCCTTTCCCCCGCTTTGCAAACGGAACATTGTATCTAAAAAAGAGATAGCGCAAAGCGGCCTTATCGAAACGTCCACGAGATCTCGAAGAGGAGAAGTGTAGAGCAGCCCCGAGGGGCCGATTTCCATACAGGTAAAGTTTAGCTGATTAGGGCGGTGCAGAAGAAGGGCTGGGTTGGTCGATGAACTCTGAAGGATGCCCTAAATATCGGTCGCTGAGCCCTCTAAGAAAAATGCAACGCTACCTTAGACAGGGCGAAGCGGGGGAGGTCACAACAAGGTGACCCGCTGTCTGACCTCCCCACGCCGCGCCGATGACTATGAGGTAGCGTTGCATTCTTAGATCGGCGCGGCTGCCCCTCCTTAAGGAGGGGATATTTGCCTTCGCCGCAAGAGTTACCGCCCTCTCGCGACCATCGGAAGGATTTCGCTGAGTCTGTCAATTCTTGCGACGTCGCCCGGGACTTCCCAATAATCTTTGCGTACCCACACTGGAAGCAATCCTGCATTCTTCGCGCCCGCAATGTCAGCCTCCGGATGATCCCCCACGAACAGCGACTCGGCTGCTACAGCGCCACAACGCTCGAGCGCGCGCTCGAAAATGCGGGGATCGGGCTTCTCGACACCCTCATTTCCGGAAATGACAATCGCATCGAATAGCGGAGCAAGACCTACAGCTTCGATCTTGCGGCTTTGCCAGGTCGCAGGGCCGTTAGTGATCATGCCCAGTTTGATGCCTCGACTGCGAAAGGTCTCCAGCGTGGTCAACGTGTCCTCTGTGACTCGACAACAACTCGGATATTCGGAACGAAAGAACGCTTCGAGTTCGTCGCCAACCTTTTCGGAAAATCCGAGCTCTTCCGCCAGTCGTCGGTGAAATCCCATCGGACGACCGTGACCGTGGTTGTCCAGCGCCACCACACGTTCGACGAACGTCGATTGCGTCAGGTGCGGAAGCTGTGTGCCGAACTTTTCAAATTGCATTTCCGCCAGGCGAACGATCGCCGCATCCCTGTCATACAGCGTTCCGTCAAAGTCGAAAGAAACCGCGCGAATCACCTTGCGGCTCCGAGCCGCAAGGCTTTCCATTCTTCAGCCGTGATCGCCCATCTTTCATGGTCGCGCCAGCGTCCGCCAATCTTCAGATATCGCGGCGAAAATCCTTCGAGCCGGAACCCGAGGCGCTGCACGAGTTCTCTTGAAGACGTATTGCCGGGCTGGATGTTCGCTTCCAGTCGATGCAAATGGTGCCGCGTAAATGCTTCCGACAACACCGCGCGCAGGCCCGCCTTCATGTATCCGTGACCATTGTGCGGAGCGAACGCGTAGTAGCCCAAATATGCCGAGCAGAAGTTGCCACCCACGATTTCACTAATGTCTATCGCGCCGGCCAGTTCGCCGTCCTCCGTGCAAACCCAATAGCTGAGACGCGTCTTTTGTCCGAGCCGCTGGATAAAAGCGTTGAACTCTTCAGGCGTGTTGGGCGGGTAGGTCCAGGGTCGGTGAAGGCCTCGGCTCCGTTCGACAGCAGCCAGAAACTCTTTGCCTCGCTTGGTTGAGGGCTTCTCAAGAACGTTCATCTGTTTTCCTCGAGCGCAGGACGATGAGCAGCGCCGGAAGATAGTGCACCACAACGATCCATATCTGCCACCCGCCGGGCAGCGACAACCAGCCACCGAAGTAGAGCAGCGCGGGCATGGTCACCCATGAGAGCGAGACCAGGAAGGTCAATTCGCGCCACGTCGATGCAACGAGGAGCAGGCAAAGCTGATCGTACACGACACGCTGCGGCATCGCCGCCATCAGAAACAGGAGCCATGCCGTTCTCTTTCGCCATCGGAGCAGGGCGAACGCGAGAAGGGGACCTACCGGCAGCACAAAGAGCGGAGGCAGAGTTCCCTGGTATCCCGTCGTTCGTTGAAACCAGATCGGGAGCCAACCGGGGCTGACCAGGATCGATGCAAGGCCGAGCAGAATCGCGAAGACAACTCCCCGCCAGTCGGGCTTTGTCGACAATAGCATCGGAAGGGCAATATGGGGTTTCACAAGAGCGAGCGGCATAAGCACGGGAAGGAACCACATGCACGTCATCAGTGGAGTCCATTGGACGAACATCAACGCGTACACGAAGGGCCAGGACAGGAAAAACAGCATCCTCCAGGGCTTGCCTGACCCGAGAAGCACCCACGCCAGCAGGCTGCTGCTGAGACCCATGAAAATTCCCGAAGGCATCGGATCGGGCAGCAATGAGAACGGCATCGCCAACAGGCCGGCGGTTACCGGATACGGAACCGCGTCCGGCGCTGCTGAAGCTTTGTAGGGATCGGTGCCCGCGAGCAGGCTTCGCGCAACGTGGAGCGAGAGCCAGAAATCTCCATTCGATTTCGTCGCCTTCAACAGGTCATAGCAGAAAACGCCGGCAACAAAGCCGATGCCAATCGCCACGATCGCTCGTTTACCGCGTGTCATGCCGGGTGGCCCGCTTTACGGGACCCAGGGACAGGCGACCCACCGGCCTTCTTTTTCTTCAAGCGGGGGAACGGCGTCGGCACACGTCGGCCTGGCAATGGGACAACGGGTTCGGAAGGCGCATCCGGACGGTTTCTGAAGGGGGCTCGGAACGTCACCGACAAGCTGAATCCGGCGATCCTTCGGCGCATCGGGATCCGGGCGGGGAACCGCCGAGAGCAACGCTCGCGAGTAAGGGTGCAGAGGCGAACTGTAAATCAGTTCCGCCGGCCCGATCTCGACGATGTTTCCGAGATACATCACGGCAATCCGGTCGGAGATATGGCGGACGACTGAAAGATCGTGCGCGATGAAGAGATAGGACAGATTGAATTCGTCCTGCAGGTCCTGCATCAGATTGATGACCTGCGCCTGAATCGATACATCCAGCGCGCTGACGGGTTCGTCGGCGATGATGATTTGGGGATTTGTTGCCAGGGCGCGCGCGATCCCAATGCGCTGCCGCTGACCTCCCGAGAACTCGTGCGGATAGCGGTTCGACTGTTCCGGGGTGAGCCCGACCTTGCCCAACAATTCTCCAACCCGGCGACGCCGCGCCTGTGAGGAGTCCTTTGTGTGGATCTTCAGGGGTTCTTCGACGATCTGGTTGACGGTCATCCGCGGATTCAGAGAGGAATACGGATCCTGGAAGATCATCTGGATATCGGATCGATAGGGACGCATCGCGGAGCGCGACAGTGTCGCCAGATCGACGACTCCATTCTTATGGTGATAAAGAACCTTTCCGGTGATCTCGACGCCGTAGCTCATGGAGCGGAGAATGTTGATCACCGCTCTGCCTACTGTGCTCTTGCCGCATCCCGATTCTCCAACCAGGCCGAGCGTTTCACCGCGTTCCAGAGTGAACGAGACGCCATCCACCGCACGGATTTCGCCGATCTTTCGCGAGAGCACTCCGCCCGTCACGGGAAACCGAACCTTCAGGTCCTGAACTTCAAGCAACGCTGTCACTTTTCCACCAAGACGCACCGAACCCAGTGGCCGGGCGATACCTCGATCAAGTCCGGTTCATATGTAAAACACTTGTCCAGGCGCTCCGGACAGCGCGTGACGAACTTACAGCCCACAGGAAGATCGAGAATGCTCGGCACATTGCCCGGGATCGTCTGCAGGCGCGCATGACGCGAACCATCGACTGCGGGCAGCGAGGCCAGAAGTCCCTTCGTGTAGGGATGCTGCGGATTCTTGAAGAGCTCGCGCACCGGGGCGATCTCCTGAATCTTTCCTCCGTACATCACCATCACGCGGTGGCAGGTCTCGGCGACAACTGCCAGATTGTGGGTGATCAGCAGGATTGCCGCGTCTTTTCTCTCATCCTTGACCTTCAGCATCAACTCGAGGATCTGTGCCTGAATCGTGACGTCAAGGGCCGTGGTGGGTTCGTCTGCAATAAGAAGAGAGGGATCGCAGGCGAGAGCGATGGCAATCATCACCCGTTGGCGCATACCACCCGAGAACTGATGCGGATAATCGTTCATCCGGCTCGCCGCAGCCGGAATGCCCACGAGTTCGAGCATTCTGACTGCGCGATCAAAAGCTTCCTTCTTCGAGACATCGTTGTGTTGAAGGATTACCTCCATGATCTGCATGCCGATCGTGAATACCGGATTCAACGACGTCATCGGCTCCTGGAAGATCATGCTGATTTCGTTCCCGCGTACCTTGCGAATGTCTTCCCAGGAGAGCTTCAGGAGATCCTGTCCCTTGTACACGATCGAACCGCCGACGATCTTTCCGGGCGGGTCGGGGATGAGCCGCAACACACTCAGCGCCGTGACGCTTTTTCCTGAACCCGACTCGCCCACCAGGCCAAGGACTTCGCCGGGAAAGATATCGAAACTCACTCCATCAACCGCTTTCGCCCAGCCGGCTTCGGTCTTGAAGTGCGTTTGAAGGTTTCTGACCTGCAGAAGAGGAGTCTTTGCCGTGCTCACCGTAACCTCGAGTATTCCTTGGGATCAAAAGAATCCCGGACGGATTCCCCAATCAGGACAATGAGCAGCAGCGTCAGGAAAAGCGCGCCGATCGGAAAGAATACGAGCCACCACGATGTGAGATTCGATACGCCTTCTCCTATCAGTTCGCCCCAGCTCGGAGTCGGCGCCGGCAAGCCAAAGCCGAGGAAGTCCAAAGCGACAAGGGCGCTGATGTTCGCGACGATTGTAAAGGGGGCGAACGAGACAACGGGAGTCAGAGCGTTCGGCAGGATGTGCTTGAACATGATCTTCAGTTCCGAAACGCCCATCGCAATGGCGGCGCCGACGTAGTCCTTCGCCTTCTCGCGATAGAACTCGCCGCGCACGTAGTAGGTGATCGCCATCCAATCAAATAGAGCAAGTATTCCGATGAGCAGCCAGAAGGACTGCTGCAGGAGAAGATTTCTGCCCGGAGTGTAGTTGGGTACAACGATGGAGCTGATGATGATGATTGTGTAGAGGAAAGGCAGTGACGACCAGATCTCGATGAGGCGCTGCCCGATGATGTCCACAAACGAACCAAAAAAACCCAACGCTGCGCCGACGGCGATTCCAAAGCTGTAGGCAAACAGAAGGACCAGCACGGCAAACGAAAGTGAGACGTTGAATCCGTAGGCCAGACGGGTAAATACGTCCCGGCCGGTGACGTCGGTTCCGAAAATATGTTCCTTCGACGGTTTGTGTGGAGGTGTCCCCGGCAAGTCCAACAGGGATTCCGTCGCGCTGTAGGGATAAG
>Ga0070675_100002144_pt1 | contig 14601 bp, 8 predicted proteins | sample KBSM43metaG_FD_65343 | JGI IMG/M metagenome (GOLD analysis project Ga0070675, IMG submission 65343) | Miscanthus rhizosphere microbial communities from Kellogg Biological Station, Michigan, USA - KBS M4-3 metaG | ecosystem: Host-associated > Plants > Roots > Rhizosphere > Soil ...
AGCTCTTCGACGATATTCCCCACGCGGAGCTCGACGCGATCGATCCAGTAGCTCAGTTGATATTTCTCCCCGCTGTCCATCGTCAGCTCAATCGCGTCGGTCGTGTTGAGCGCCACCCGCGCCGTGCCGTTGAGCGGGGCCGGCAGCGGATACGACAAATACAGCACGCCACCTTCGAGGGTCGTCTTCGCTTTGTCGCCGGCGATGGCGGCCGCCTTGTAGACGGAGAACGGTAAGGCCCACAGTCGCATCAAACGGTCGTTGACCGCGTCCGGCTTCGGCGTGGCGCCCGTGCCTGGCGTCGCCTCATCCCACGCCATCGCGTTCGCAATCACCTGCACGACGCGCGCGCCGGGCTTGCCGTCTGCCTGCGCGCAGGCGAAGTCGATCCGCATCGCGGGAACGCTGTAGCGAAGCTGGCCGCGGAAGTTCGTCAGCGTGCACGGCTGGCCGCCAGCGGTCAACGTGCCCGTCGCTTTGAAATCCATCGTCAGAATCGTGTCGCGCTCGTCGGTGTCCCGAAGCATGCCGAGCGCGTCGCCGATCCTGTAGAGCGTGTCCTTGACGCTCGGCGCGGTCGTCAGCGGCGGGTTCTTCAAAGTCCTCCGGCTCTTCGCTGCGTCGAGGCTCGGTTGAAACGTTTTGGGAATGCCGACGTACTGCGCGTGGGCGTATCCGCTCATCGCGCCCAGCACAAGGACGACGGCGGTGGCGATCGTGCGCATGGAACTTCTCATCTTTGTCCTTCCCGCGTTCAGAACTGAACCCTGAAGCCGATCTGCAGCGCCCGCGGACCGTACGACACGTTGTTGTTGAACGCCGGGAGCCCGTACGATGCGCTGCTCTCCTGCGTTGTATAGGAGCCGTAATTGGCGTGATCGAACACGTTGAACAGCTCCAGCATCCCGTCGACTCCCGCGCGGCCGCGAAGATTCACGTGTTTCTGCAACCGCATATCCAGTCGATGAATCGGCGAACCCGCCAGATTATTGCGCGGCGCGATCGTGCCGGCCGCTCCCACCGCCGTGCTGCTGGTGCGGAACCGATTTTCGCCTCCGGCGGCCTGCCCGCGCGGATCGCCGCCAACCGACGTACTGAACCGCAGCCCGGATCCGTAGAAATATACGCCGCTTAGCTGTAATCCGTAGGGCGCTTCCCAGATGCCGTTGAACACGGCGCGATGTCGCTGATCCGTCGCCGCCAGCGTGTATTCCCCGCCCATGTCCGCTGCCGTGCTGAAACCAAGATCCCTGCGCTGCAGGCGCCCGTTCTCGATGTACCACTGCCAGGGCACGTGCGTCGCATCCTTGAACTGCGACAGCGTATAGGTGACCGACGCCTGCAGATGGTTGAGCATCCGGCGCGTGAATGCGTTTTCCCATCCGTAGTAATTCGATCGGCCGTTATAGAGGCTCATTTGCACCGGACCGAACTGCGTGAGCGGCCGGCGGCTCGCATCGCTGTTGTTGTAGTTCACGCCTGTCGCCGGGTCGTAATTGAGATTGATATTCGGGTCGAACTCCTCGTTTCGTCCACCCGTGTACACGACGTTCGACTGAAACGACATCGACGTTCCGAACTGCCGCTCGACGCCGATTGACGCCTGGTGGCTGTACGGCATCTCCCACAAAGGACTGTTGATCTCGGGGATGAACTGCCGGACGATGCAACCGGGCCGGTTGCTGTTCAAGTCGCACGAGTTCGCCAGCACGGAGCTGAATGTCGGGGTCGCGCCGTTGAAAGGGTTGGTTGGAAAGTCGGCGCGGCCGTCGTAGGGAACCAACGGCGACGCACCGATCTGGTAAAGGATCGTTTGGTGTGCTTCATCCTGCGTGCCCTGCGCGAAGAAGATTCCATAGCCGCCGCGAATCACCGTGCGATCGTTCAACGTGTAGGCGGCGCCCACGCGTGGCGCGATGTTGTTCTTGTCGCTCGCCTTCGGCCCCGGCAGAAACGGCTGCAGCTTCAACTCCTGCCCGACGTGGTTCTGATAGTCATAGCGGACGCCAAGATTCAACGTGAGACGTGACGACATCTTCCAGTCGTCCTGCATCCAGACGCCGAACGTATCCTGCGGAATCGTGCGGAAAAATCCCCTGATGTCGGTAAACGACGCCTCATAGCGCGTCGAGATCGGCGCAAGCGCGTTCAGGTTCCAGGTCGAGGTGTCGTTCCACACGGGGAATGCCGCTCGCAGCAGCGCCGCGGAGTTGGCAGCGGACGCGCCCTGCGCAATCAGTCGAGGCGTACAGAGGCTGCCGCAACCGACAAGGTTCGCCAGGTTGTAGATGTACTCGGCGCCGGTCTTGATGTCGTGGCGTCCGTGCGCGTCGAACGAGGTGGTCAGGTCATCGCGCACCGAGGAGAGGTCCTGGTTGTGATGCTGCACGACCGCGCCGACCGCATAGCCGGTGAAGGTGACGCGCGGCGGCGCGCCCCAGCCAAACGACGGGATGTTCAGGATGTCAGGATTCGCGCCACCTTTGAAGCCGGCGAGCGAATGGTTGTTGCGGTTGAAATTGCTGTAGCCGGCCTTCACCACGTTCACCATCCGGTTGCCCATCACGGTGGTCCAGGTGCCCTGCACCTGCTTGGTGAACCGCTGATTGTCGAACGCCGTCGACGGATGCGCAGTCGCACCGCCGCCGGACAGGTACTCCTGGTCGTACCCGTTGCCGCGGATGGAGAGCCGGTTCCTGGGTGAGAACTCGACGTCGCCCTTCAACCCCCAGATGTACTGGGTACGCGGGGCGGGAATGTTCATGTTGAACGCAGCGAGGGCGCCGTTGGCGGCAAAGACGAGCACCTGCGGCTCGCGCTCGTATTCGTAGTTGGCGAAGAAGTGCGCGTGGTCCTTGATGATCGGACCGCCGAACGTCGTGCTGACCTGTTGATTCTGATAGGGCAACACGACGTTCTGTACCTTGTCTGCGGCGTTCAACTTGGCGTCTCGAAAGTAGCCGCCGACCGCGCCGGAGAAGACGTTGGTGCCCGACTTCGTGATCGCATTGGCAATCATCCCGGCGGAGCGCCCCTGCGTCGCGTCGAAGCGGTTGGTGATCACCTCGAATTCGGCGATCGAGTCGCGCGAGAAGCGCGGCTGATCGTCGCCGATGCCGATGTAGTTATTGGTCACCTGCTGGCCGTCGATGTTGATCTGCGAGTACCCCTGGCGCAGCAGCGGCACGCCGCTCGACTGGTTCTGACGGCTCCCCGGCGCAAGCATCGCCAGATCCATCCAGTTGCGGCCGTTGATCGGCAGCTCCTGCATCTGCTTCGGATCGATGTTGCCGGCGAGCACGGAGCTTTGCGTGTCGATGAGCGGCGCTTCGCCGGTCACGGTCACCGACTCCTGCACGGTTGACGGCGACAACTGCAGATCAACGGCGGCCGTCTGTCCGAGCAGCAGGTTCACACTGCGCACGACGGTCGCAAACCCCGCGAGTTCGACCGTGATCCGATAGCTGCCGGTGCGTACGGGCAGACGGAATGCGCCGACGCCATCGGTCACCGCCACAAAGGTATTGCCCGTCGCTTCGTGCAGGGCGGTCACCGTCACACCGGGCAGCACGCCGCCCGAGGTGTCCTTTACGGTTCCGGAAAGGGTTGCGTCCTGCGCATACGACGTCGCAGGGACGATCAGGAGCACGGCGATCAAGAGCAGGCGTCTGACCACACGGACCTCCATCCGAAGCAGGTTTGTTGGAGAAAAAGTCGCCGGAGAATACCTCCGACTGAATCGCTTCCGCAATGCGTAAGAGGGGCCTGCGGCCGCGGATTCTCCTTGACTAATACATAGGAGGAGTGTCTTATGGCGCCCTGCGTCGTGGCGTTCACTCCGGGTTCAAGGTTGAAAAGGAGGAACGATGGTCAGATCCGCATGGCTCCTGTTCGTAGGGTGCGTGCTGCTCCCCGCGACCGCGTGGGCCCAGGCTGATTCCGGGAATATCGCAGGCGTCGTCCGGGATACATCCGGCGCCGTCATGCCCGGCGTCACCGTAGAAGCCGCCAGCCCCGCGCTCATCGAGAAAGTCCGTTCCGTCATCACCGACAGTCAGGGTCTTTACCGGATCGTAGATCTGCGCCCTGGCACGTACACGGTCACCTTTGCCTTGCCAGGCTTCAGCACCGTCAAGCGCGAAGGTATTGCATTAACCACCGGCTTCACGGCGAACGTGAATGCCGACTTGAAGGTTGGTTCGCTCGAAGAAACGGTCACGGTCACGGGCGAGTCGCCGATCGTCGATACGCAGAACGTCGAGCAGCAGCAGACGCTCTCGCGCGAGATCCTCGATGCGATCCCGACCAGCAGACGCCCCGCGCAGTTCATCACGCTCATCGTCGGTGCTGATGGCGGAGCAAACGCGTCAACCCTCCACGATGTCGGCGGCGTCGGCAGCGACCGCGCATTCTTCGGGGTGCATGGTCAGCGCGCCGATGACATGACCTACAACTTCGGCGGCATGGATTCGAGGGTGTTCAGCGGCGGCGGCTTCCAGTACAACGCCCACACCTTCGAAGAAGTCGTCGTCGAGACGGCAGCCGGCTCCGCGGAAGCGACGACCGGCGGCGTACAGATCAACATCATCCCGAAGGATGGCGGCAACATTTTCTCGGGGACCATGAGTGCCGAAGTCACCGGCCCCAAGCTGCAGTCCGACAACATCAACGACTTCCTTCGCACGCATGGCGTCGCGAGCGCGGGGGCCGTCAAGGATTACTACGATGTCGGCGGAGGCGTGGGAGGCCCGATCAGGCAGAACAAATTATGGTTCTTCTTCGCGGCCCGTTACGAGACCCGTTCGCTCTATCAAGCGGGCAACTATTACAACAAGCGCCAGGGAACCGTGTTCTACGAACCGGACTTCAGCCGGCCGGCGTACAACCACGACTACTCGAAGGATGCTTCGCTTCGCCTGACGTATCAGGCCACGTCGAAGCAAAAGTTCGTGGTCAGTTTCACCGAGCATCCAGCATGTCAATGCACGTTTCAGCTGTTGGAGCAAATAAGTCCGATCTTCGCGCCAGAAGCTGTCGCCCAGCACCGTTATGTTCCGCAGTACTTGGGGACGGCTCACTACACGAATACGCTGACCGGTCGGCTCCTGGTGGAGGCGGACTACTCGAAGAGCCGGTATAACCGGGAACAGCGACGGATAGAAGGCGTCGGGCGAGATGCCATCTCAGTCACCGATACAGGGCTGAACCTCAGGTACGGCTCACGCAGCACGCTCTATCAACGACTCAACGACCTGCGTCAGCACGAACGCGTAGCACTGTCCTACATCACCGGCACACACAACTTCAAAGCAGGTGTGGACCTGAATCAGTTCAGCCAGGGCGAGAAGAGCTACGACGACCCCTTCCTGGTCAATCACGCTATCTCGTACACGTTCCGAAACCAGCTGCCCGTATCCGTGTCGATCTACACGGGACCGTACGGGCCGTATCAGGAAGGATTCGAGAACAACCTCTACGCGCAGGACCAGTGGACGATCAAGAGGCTGACGTTGAACCTCGGCGTCCGCTACAGCCTGTATGACATGACGATCCCGGCCATGCACCTCGGGGCCGGCGTGTACGTGCCTGCGCGCGACTTCCCGGAAGTCAAGCACTCGCCGCGTTGGCAGAGCCTGAGTCCGCGCATCGGTGCTGCGTACGATCTGTTTGGCGACGGCAAAACCGCGATCAAGTGGGCGCTCGGTCGGTATCCGCAGCGCAACACGGGTGTTGCGGTGAACCTTCCAGTGTCGAACCAGCCGACGAGCACGACGATTGCCTGGAACGACCAGTTCTACGGTGCTGGTGATCCACGCTCGGGCAATTTCGTGCCCGACTGCGATCTCCACAACTCGCTGGCCAACGGCGAATGCGGCGCGTGGGGTGACCGCTCGTTCGGTCAGGTCGTCGGTGGCAACACGCGCTTTGCAAACGACGCGCTCAGCGGCTTCAACGGGGAGAACTACAACTGGCAGGCCAATGTCTCGGTCCAGCAGCAGCTCCGACCGAACCTCGGTCTGACGGTCGCCTACTTCCGGACCTGGTACGGTGCCATGCAGGCGCTGGACAATCAATTCGTGACCCCGGCGGATTTCGATCCGTTCTGCTTCACGGCGCCCGTCGACTCACGGCTCGGCGACGCCAGCGGCAAGCAGTTCTGCGGGAACTACGACGTCAAGCCAGCGAAGTTCGGTCAGTTCGACTACGTGCGCACGCTCGCGTCGCACTATGGCGACATGACCGAAGTGTTTGACGGCATCGACGTCACCACCGTGGCGCGGTTTGGCAAGGCACAGTTCCAGGGAGGCCTGGCCACCGGACGCACGGTAACGGATAACTGCAGTCTGAAGATCGATTCACCGGCGACGGCCACCGCCGGATCGCCGGCAGGCGCAGCCCTCGCCCTCGGTGTGGTGGATCTCCGGCCGGGCTTCTGTAAGGTCAGCCGTCCATGGGGCTCTTCCACGCAGGTCAAGTTCAACATCGTCTATGCCCTGCCGTGGGATTTCCAGGCCAGCTCGATCTATCAGAACATTCCAGGGGTCCCGATCAGAGCGAGCTATGTCGCGACGGACGCGGAAATCATGCCGTCGCTCGGTCGGCACCTTGCGTCGTGCCCAAGCCAGACCGCGGCCACGTGCAATCAGACGTACACGGCCGATCTGATTCCGCCATTCTCACTGTATGGCGATCGGATCCAGCAGGTGGATCTTCGTCTGACGCGGAACTTCTCACTGGCCGGTAGTAGGCGCAAGCTTCAGGGGAATTTCGATATCTACAACATTCTCAACGCGAGCACCGCGCAGAACGAGCAAGCCACCTTCCGCCCCGGCCCGGCGAACCAGTGGCGGAACCCGATCCAGATCATGGGCGGGCGTCTGATCAAGTTCAGCGCCCAGCTCACATTCTGACCACCAATCACCCGTCGCGCGCACCTGAACGGTGCGCGCGACGGTGTGACTACCAACTAATAACAACCACCTGTGGGGCGAACCTTAAGGGTTCGCCCCACGGGTGATTGGATGGTCGTGGATTATTCCTTGAAGTACTTCGTTGATCTGCTCGATGGCCCACCCTGTTTCTTCTTCTGTAATCACATACGGCGGCATGAAGTAGAGGACGTTGCCGAGCGGACGCAGCAGCAGGCCGCGATCGAGAAATGCGGTGGCGAGTCGCGGACCGATTTCATCGAGATAGCCGCCACGTGTGCCGCTCTTGTCAGATGCAGCGTCCCCGAGCTCGATCGCTCCGACGCCACCGATGACGCGCACATCGCCGACAAGCGGCAGGCCCCGCAGGGGTTCGAGGCCGGCTCGGAGTTGCGCCTCCAGCCGTCTCACGCGGGCGAGCGTGTCGTCCTGCTCGAACAGATCGAGGCTCGCGAGCGCGACCGCACAGGCAAGCGGATTGGCCGTGAACGAATGTCCGTGGAAGAAGGTGCGCGATCGATCGTCGCTGAGAAACGCATCGTAGACCGCCTCGGTCGTACACGTCGCGCCGAGCGGCAGGTAACCGGCCGTGAGCGCCTTTGACAGGCAGATGATGTCCGGCGTGATCTCCGCATGCTCGCAGGCGAACATGCGGCCCGTGCGTCCGAATCCCGTCAGCACTTCGTCGGCAATCAGCAGCACGCCGAAACGATCACACAGACGACGGACACCGGCGAGAAATTCCGGCGGCCAGACGATCATGCCGCCCGCCCCCTGCAGCATCGGTTCGACGATCACCGCGGCCGCGCTGTCGCCGAGAAGGAGGAGCGTCTGCTCCAGATCGGACAGGCAGTCGATCCGGCACGATCGACGCTCGAGGCCGAGCGGACAGCGGTAGCAGTACGGCGCGTGCGCCCGCTCCACCTGGAACAGCAGCGGCGTGAACGCGGTTGTGAAGATGGAATCCTCGCTCACCGACATCGCGCCGACGGTGTCGCCGTGGTACGCGTGATGAAGCGCGACGATCGTGCGGCGCCGCGGCTCGGCCCGGTTGATCCAATACTGGACGGCCAGCTTGACGGCGACTTCAGCGGCAGTCGATCCGTTGTCCGAATAGAACACGCGCGTGATCCCTGAGGGCAGCAACGAGATCAGCTTGTCGGCGAGATCGACGGCTGGTGGATGCGTGCAGCCCGCGAACATCACGTGCTCGAGCCGCGCCGCCTGTGCCGCCAGCGCGGCATTGAGCGCCGGGTGTGAATGGCCGTGAATGTTCACCCACCAGGATGAAATGCCGTCGAGGATGCGGCGGCCATCTTCCGTGTACAGATACACGCCGCTCGCGCTGACGATCGGCAGCGGGGGAGGCGCCGTCTGCATCTGCGTGTAGGGATGCCATAGGTGCGCGCGGTCGCGATCGGCAAGGGTCATCGAAGGGCACCGACAAAAAGCACTCCGCTGCGGTCGAACTCCGCACGCACCCAGGCGTCGAGCACTTCCGGCGTGAGCGGATCGAACCACGGCATCTGTCCGAGAACTTCGGCCGCGCCGTACCGCTCGATCGCCAGCCGGTTCTCGTCGTTCGGCTCGCCGACCATCACCACGCCGGCGACGCGCAGCATACGACGCCGGAGGACGTCGATGGTCATGCACGTGTGGTTGATCGTCCCAAGTGAGGACCGCGCGGCGATCACCACCGGCAGGTCGAGCGCCTGCATCAGATCCGCCATCGTCTCGCGTTCGTCTAGCGGCACGAGAACGCCGCCGGCGCCTTCGACGATCCAACGGGCGGGAAGGGCGGGATCGGCGGGATGCGCGGCGCGGACCTTCAGGTCCGCGGAATGAAGTTTCTCAACAAGTGATCGCACGGTGACCCGCGTTCCGGCGCGCTGCGCGGCCAGATGCGGCGAGAGCGGGCCTGGGAGGCGGATGCCGCAGTCGAAAATCTCATCGTTGTAGGGCGGCCCCGTACGACCCGTCAACCGCGCCATCTCGCGCGTGTCGTCGTCTTCCTCGATCCCGGTCTGAACCGGCTTCCAGTACCGCAGCGGCGCTTCGTCGCGATACCGCAGCATCACGGCCGCCGCGACAACGGTCTTGCCGACGTCTGTGTCAGTACCGGTGATGAAGACTCCGCGCATCCGCTTACGCCCGCACGCCGACCCGCGACAATGCCGTCGTGAGCGAGACGGCAAACTGCTCCATCAGCTCCGGGGTCAGGTTGGCGTTCACCGACACGCGCAGGCGCGCCGTGCCGGGCGGCACCGTTGGCGGACGTATGGCGCGGACGTCGAACCCCTCGCGCTGCAGCATTCCCGCAAGCGCCACCGCGGCGTCGTTGTCGCCGATCAGGACGGGAACGATATGTGACGTCCCGGGCCCGATCGGGACGCCTGCCTCCGTGAGGTGAGCGCGCAGGACGGCGGCCAGCTCACGAACCCGTTCGCGCCGCTCCGGCTCCTGCTCGATGAGCGTGAGGCTCGTGTAGATCGCCGAGGCGAGCGCGGGCGGCGGCGCCGTCGAGAAGATGAACGGCCGCGCGCGTTGAATCAGGTACTCGATGGCCCACGCCGGTCCCGTCACGAACGCGCCGGCAACACCCATCGCCTTTCCGGCGGTGCTCACCGACAGAAACACCTGCTCCGCCACCCCGTGCTCTTCAATGAGACCGCTGCCACGCGAACCGTAGATGCCGACGGCGTGCGCGTCATCAACGATCAAATGCGCTCCGCTCTGCGCGCACAACTCGGCGTAATCGCCGAGCGGCGCCTCGTCGCCGTCCATGCTGAAGAGCGATTCGACGACGACAAAGCGCTCAGCCCCCTCCCCCTCCAACGCGCGGCGCACGGCAGCCACGTCGTTGTGCGGAAAAATGTGCCGGCGCGCCGGCGACAGGCGGATACCGTCGATCAGGCTTGCGTGGTTGTGAGCATCCGACACGATCACGTCGCCCGCTTCTGCGAACGTCGTCATCACCGCGATGTTTGCGAGGTAACCGCTCGAGAAGTACAGCGCGCTCTCGGTCCCCTTGAATTGTGCGAAGCGTCGCTCAAGCGCGGCGAAGCTGTCGCGCTCGCCGCGCAGAAGACGCGAGCCCGTGCTGCCGGCGCCTTCGCGTTCTACGGCGGCAGCCATCGCCGCCTTGATGCGCGGGTGCTGCGCGAGCCCGAGGTAATCGTTCGAGGAGAGGTCGACTCCGGCCGGCGGATGCAGCGCGCGCCGCAGCCCCTGCTCTTCGAGCGATCGCATCCGCGCATCTACGCGACACCGGAGAGGCCGCGAAGATTCTGGACGCTCGTTCACGTCAGGACCCGAGCGCAGCGACGGTAGACGGCCGACGATCCGCGTCGGCCATGGCATCCGACCGGACCTGTAGTCGGAGCCCCAGCCGTTCAAAGAGCGATCGGTCGATATCCGTTGTCGGATTTGGCGTGGTCAGCAGGCGATCGCCCAGAAAGACGGAGTTGGCGCCGGCGAGAAAACAGAGCGCCTGCGCTTCGTCGGACAACGAAAGACGTCCGGCACTGAGGCGCACGTACGACTGCGGCATCAGAATGCGTGCGGTCGCAATCATCCGGACGACGTCGAGCGGGTCTTCAGGCGGGCGCGATCCCAGTGGTGTGCCCTCCACCGCGACGAGCATGTTGATGGGAACACTCTCGGGGTGCGGGTTCAACGTGGCGAGTTGCTGCAGCAGTCCGATTCGTGCCTCACGGCTTTCGCCCATTCCGATAATCCCGCCGCAGCACACCGTGATACCCGCGGCGCGCACCCGCTGCAACGTCGCGAGACGTTCGTCATAGGTCCGCGTCGTGATGATCTGCCCGTAAAACTCGGGCGACGTGTCGAGGTTGTGGTTATAGGCCGTGAGTCCCGCATCGGCAAGTGCGTCGGCCTGCCGCTCGTCGAGCATGCCGAGCGTGCAGCACGCTTCCATGCCGAGCGCGCGCACCCCGCGAACCATCTCGAGCACGCGCTCGAACTGCGGACCGTGCGGCACGTCCCTCCAGGCCGCGCCCATACAGAACCGAGTCGCACCCTGCTCGCGAGCAATGCTGGCCGCACGCAGCGCATCGCCGACGCTGACCAGCTCGGAGCGAGCAACGCTCGTCTTGTAGTGCGCCGACTGCGGACAGTAGGCACAGTCCTCGGGACACCCGCCGCTCTTGATGTTCAAGAGCACCGATCCTTGCACCTCGTTCGGCGCATGATGCTTGCGGTGAACAAGCTGTGCCTGGAAGACGAGGTCGATGAAGGGTGAGCAGTAAATCTGCTCGATTTCGCCGAAAGCCCAATCGTGACGCACGAGGCGCCATTATACCGACCGCGTACGCGATGGCTCAGCTTGCCTGATGGTTTTGTGCCGACTTATTCTCCAAGGGAACGCGTGCCCCGGGTGAGTGTGAGTAAAGAAGTGCTTCGACTCACACGGCGGCTGTGAGGTGAGTCGGCAGACCGACTCCAGATTCAATGGGTGCCAGGGCAATCGCCGCGAACCAGCCGTCGTCGTCGTTGAAAACTCCCGCGCACATTGTGCAGTTGTTCGACGCGCCGCGCTCGCTTGCGGACGCCATCTCACATTACCTGATTGAGGGGCGCGCTGCCGGTCAGCATCTGCTCGCGATCACTCGCGCGTCGCATTGGCAGTTGATCCGCGCGTACCTCGAACGCCGCGGATTGGCGGTCGAGGACAGCTCCGCGCATTTGACGGTCATTGACGCGCGCAAAGTGCGCGCGCGCATGATGCGCCGCGGCGTCCTCGATCCGGCCCGCATGGAAGAAACCCTCACTGGAATGCTGACCGAGCTGTCATCCGCGCCGGGTGGGCTACGCGTATACGGGGAGATCGTCGAGCTGTTCGCGGAGGAAGGAAACTTCGAGCAGGCATGTGCGCTCGAGGATTACTGGAATCATTTGCAGAAGAAGTACGGCTTCATGCTGCTGTGCGGGTATTCAGCGGCGCACTTTGCCGACCCCCGAAACACGTATCATCTCCGCGAGGTCTGTGCCCGCCATACAGCGGTGAAGTCGCAGCCGGCCGATTCGCTCGGCACCTGGCTCACGACTCGCTAAGGCTTCTGCGACGCCGGTTCGACCGCCGACTCCTCGGCAGCACCGACGCCTGTCAGTAACAATGTGCGGACCTGCTGCGCGTGGTGCTCGAGCTCGCGGACACGACGCTGATACCGATCGGCGGTGGAGACGCCGAGCCCCTGTCGCACCGCCCGGTCGGCCATTCGTCGCCGTACGGCCGCCTGTTCCTCGAGCGCTCGCAGTGCGGTCCAGAGCGCGTGCTCGACCGTCGCGGCCTGCTCGGTCGTAAGCGTTTCGCTCGTGTAGGCGTGTCCGACGCGGCACCGGAATCGAATCAGCTCGCCGTCCATGAGCTCCCAGAGCACTCCTCCGCACTCGGGGCACGAATACGGGGACGGCTCGCCGGGATGCTCGCGCTCGTCGCGGTGCATCGTCAGCTCGCGGAGCTCCTCGTTGACGCGCGCCTGCTTGTCGTCTTGCGACATGGTGTTCGCACCCTTTTCCTGCGGTACCACGATCTGCTGAAGGAGGGACCCAATCTGTTTCGCCGGGACGCTGTAGTCGACATCCACGTGACTCAGCGCGCTTTGTGGCATGGACGGCCACTCGGTATCGCGTGGATCCTGCACAATCGCGATGCCGCCGGCACGCTTGATTTCCCGAAGGCCGACCGTGCCGTCGTCGAGCAATCCGCTCAGGACGATCCCGATGGCGCGAGCGCCGTACGAGACCGCCACGCTGCGGAACAACGGGTCGATCGCGGGACGCGCGCCGTGCTCCCTCGCGCCGCGGCTGACCAGTAGGCGGCCGCCGCCTACCGTCAGATGAAACCCAGCGGGCGCGACGTAAATGTGGCGCGGCCGAATCGGCTCGCCGTCGATCGCATGTGTCGCGGGCAGGTTTCCTGCGCGTGTGAGGATCTGCGGCAGCACGCTGCGGATCCCGTCGGGCAGATGGAGCGCAATCAGGATGGCTGCAGGAAAGTCGGCGGGGATATGCTCCACGACACGCTGCAGTGAAACGACTCCGCCGGCGGAGGCGCCGATCGCGATGACGTCAAAATCAGACACCCCGACCTCCCGTTGCAAGAATCGGGACGCGATGCAAATACGGCGTGAAACGCCATGCTAGTCTAGTCCCTTTCCGAAAGACGAAGCGAATTGAAAGACGGGCAGTCCTCCATCGATCTCGAGCATTTGCTAACGCACCTGAGGGACACGCGCGGCTTCGACTTCACCGCGTACAAACGACCGACACTGGGCCGGCGGATCGCAAAGCGAATGGCGGAGGTCGGCGTCGATTCCTACACGGCGTACCGTGACCATCTCGAAGTGTATCCCGAGGAATTCACGCACCTGTTCAACGCGATTCTGATCAACGTCACCTCGTTTTTCCGCGACGCGGAGGCATTCGACCATCTGCGAACCACTGTGATCCCGAAGGTCATCGAGAACTCCAACGGCGGCGACATCCGGATGTGGAGCGCAGGCTGCGCGTCAGGTGAGGAAGCCTATTCGATCGCCGTGCTCTTCGCGGAGACAATAGGCCGCGACGCGTTTCGCGATCGCGTCAAGATCTATGCGACCGACGTGGACGAGGAGGAGCTGACGGTTGCGCGCGCGGGCACTTACAGCGATCGCGACACCGATGGGTTGCCCGCCGAACTGCGCGAACGCTATTTCGAGCACGTCGGCGACCAATGGGTATTCACCAAGGACCTTCGCCGATGCGTTATCTTCGGTCGCCACGACCTGCTCAGCGACGCTCCGATTTCGCGCGTCGATCTGCTCCTGTGCCGCAACACGCTGATGTACTTTCACCGCGAGGCGCAAGGACGTATCGTCGAGCGTTTCCACTATGCGTTGCGCGACGGCGCCTTTCTCGTACTCGGCAAGGCCGAGATGCTCGTCAACTTCGCAACCATGTTCTCGCCGCTCGATCCCAAACACCGGGTGTTCGTGAAGCTGCGCGCGGAGCATGGCACGGAGCAGCTGCCGACGGGTCATACGGATCGCGTCGATCGGACGACGGCGGCAGCATCACCGGCGATCCGTCTGCGCGAGGTGTCGTTCGATCAGGACCCGACCGCGCAGCTCGTGGTCGACTTGAAGGGGCACCTGCTGATGATCAACGCGCGGGCCCGCGACCTGTTTGGCCTCACGCCGCGCGACCTCGGGCGTCCGCTGCAGGACCTCGAGCTGTCATATCGGCCGGCGGATCTGCGATCGTGCATTGACGAGGCCCATGTGCGTCATCAGATCGTGATGCTTCGGGAAGTGAGGTGGCCGACTGCCGCAGGCGACGCGCGCTATTTCAACATTCAGGTGACGCCGGTTCTCGACGCCGCCCAAAGCCCGATTGGATCGAAAATCATCTTCCTCGACGTGACCCGGCAGCGTGAGCTCCAGGATGAGCTGCAGCACTCGCGGCAGGAGCTCGAGACCGCATACGAGGAATTGCAGTCGACTAACGAGGAGCTCGAGACCACCAACGAGGAGCTGCAATCTACGGTCGAGGAGCTCGAGACGACCAACGAAGAACTGCAATCGACCAACGAGGAGCTCGAGACGATGAACGAGGAGCTCCAGTCGACCAACGAAGAGCTCGAAACCGCCAACGGCGAACTGAGAAAGCGTGG
>Ga0070675_100002145_pt1 | contig 14597 bp, 12 predicted proteins | sample KBSM43metaG_FD_65343 | JGI IMG/M metagenome (GOLD analysis project Ga0070675, IMG submission 65343) | Miscanthus rhizosphere microbial communities from Kellogg Biological Station, Michigan, USA - KBS M4-3 metaG | ecosystem: Host-associated > Plants > Roots > Rhizosphere > Soil ...
CTGATGAGAGCGGCGAGATCGGGTGATGCGACAAGCATGCGCCTGCTTCTGGCTGCCGGGGCGGATCCAAAACTCGTAACCAGAGATGGCTCGAATGCGTTAATGTTTGCGGCCGGTGTCGGCTACCGCGACAAGAACACGAAGGGCACCGACAGCGAGGCTCTCGATGCTCTCAAGGTTGCCATCGGCGCGGGCCTGGATTTCAACGAAGCGAATTCGAAGGGCGAGATGGCTATTCATGGTGCTGCATTGCGCGGCGCCGATTCGATCGTGCAGTTTCTTATCGACAGTGGCGCGAAAATCAACGCCAAGACAAGACAGGGATTTACTCCTTTGGATGTCGCACTGGGGAAGAGCATCGTGGGGCAATTGCCGGTTCCAAAGGACAGTACCGTTGCGCTTTTGCGCAAACTGGGTGGACTTGAAGGCAAAGATGTTAACTGACAGAACTCGGAGGAATTCATGAGACTTGCTCGCTGGAGCTTCTTGATGGCAGCTCTTTTGGTGTTTTCACTGACCGCTATGGTCGTTGCTCAGGGTCAGGCCGGCCAGCAAGGCGGACAGCCTGCCGGTCCAGGTGCCGGCGCCGCCGCACCAGCGCAAGGTGGTGCAGCGCCTGCTGCCGGTGGCGGTGGTCGTGGTCAGGGCCGTGGCGGCGGTGGCGGCGGAGGAAACCGTGGCGGTGGTGGAGGCGGTGGTGGTGCAGCAGCTGCTGCCGAGCCGGCACCTCGCTGGCCGGATGGAAGGCCACGACTGGGTACGGAACCCGGGAAAAAGGGGCTTTGGCATGGAGGGTTCACGATTACCGCGACCAATATCCCATACCAGGAATGGGCTCGCGGAATCGCGGCAGTGCGTCAACGCGATAAGCTGGAACCCCATGCGCGATGCAAACCCTCCGGCGCGGTTCGCCAGTTCCAGACACCTTACGGGGCCGACTTCGTTGAGGTCCCCGAGCTGAAAGTGGTTTACATAATCGATGTTGGCGGTCCGCACACGTTCCGCGTTATTTACACCGATGGCCGCGAACACCCAAAGGATCTTTCTCCGAGTTACTACGGACATTCCATCGGAAAGTGGGAAGGCGATACCTTTGTGGTGGACACTGTAGGCTACAACGAAAAGTTCTGGATCGACCGTGGCGACAGCGCGAACACCGGATTCGTCCACACGACCCAGCTCCGTACGATCGAAAAGTTCACCCGGACCTCGGCCACTCAAATGAGGTATGAATTGACGGTCGATGACCCGGGCGCTTACACGGCGCCCTGGACCGCTAACCCCTACACCTTGACCTTGCAGACGGCTGAGGAACTCTTCGAATACATCTGTCAGGACAACAACCTTGGCAGTGAACTGATGGTGGGTGGCGCCGAGTTCGTCGACCGAAGCAGCCGAATCGTTCCGTAGGAGCTTTGATAACTTCGCCTCCAGCAACGGAACCGGCATGTGCCGGTTCCGTTGTTGTGTTTAAAGCACCTTCTCCCTCCGGGAGAAGGTGGCCCGAAGGGCCGGATGAGGGATTTTCATGGTCTGCAAATCCCTCACCCGCCGCTTCGCGGCTCCCTCTCCCGGAGGGAGAGGGAGTCTAACCCATGCGATTCCTTGTCACCGGCGGCGCGGGCTTCGTAGGCTCCCACATCGTCGAGGAACTTCTTCGCAGGCACCACCGAGTTCGAGTACTCGACAACTTCACTACCGGAAAACGAGAGAACCTCAGCTTTGCTGCGAATTCAGATTCGCTGGAAATCATTGACGGCGACATTCGTGATGCGGAAGTCGTCGCGCGGGCTGTCGATGACGTCGAGGGCATTTTCCACGAGGCAGCTCTCGTTTCGGTTCCCGCGACAGTTGAACAGCCTCGTCTCAGTTTCGACATCAATGCGGGTGGGTCGTTTAACGTTTTTGAAGCTGCGCGGCAGGCGCGAGTTCGCCGTGTGGTGTACGCGAGTTCCGCGGCTGTTTACGGCGATAGTGCCGAACTTCCTCTCGCGGAGACCGTCCGGCCGCGGCCTCTATCGCCTTATGGACTCGACAAGCTCTACACCGAATATCTGGGCGCGCTTTATCAATCTCTCTATGGCCTCGAAACGGTGGCACTGCGTTACTTCAACGTGTTTGGGCCGCGGCAAGATCCGAACTCTCCTTATTCGGGAGTCATCTCGATCTTCGTAAATCTTCTTCGGGCAGGGCGCACGCCAACGATTTTTGGTGATGGCGAGCAGACGCGAGATTTTGTGTATGTCGGAGATGTGGTTGACGCGAATCTTCGAGCGATGCTTGCGGAGTATCGTGGCTTTCGAGTCTTCAATGTTGGCGCAGGACGTCAGACCAGCCTGAATCAACTCCTGTCGGAACTCCAGCAGCGGACCGGCACATCGGTTGTGCCGAAATTCGCGGAGGCCCGTCCCGGAGACATCCGGCATTCGCTGGCAGACATTTCCCTGATTGAGCGAGAGCTTGGTTACTCATCTTCACGAACTCTGGCTGAGGGACTGAGTTTGCTGCTGGACTCGGTGCGGTAAGGGAGGATCTTTGCTTTGGTAATCGATAATTCTTTCATGAGCGTTCGTGGTCTGATGTTCGCGACGTTTGCTGCCGTCATGCTATTGACGGGGTGCTCGGGTGGCTCGGCCCTCGGTTCGATACAGGAAGTTGCTGTCCCGGCCAGCGGCGAAAGCGGACAGCCCAATCTCGCCGTCGGGCCAAAGGGAGACATGTATCTGAGCTGGATCGAAGTGAACAATGCAGGATCAAGGAACCTGAGGTTCTCAAAGAAATCAGGCGAGGGATGGTCTGAGCCGCGAACTATTGCAAGCAGCGAAGCTCTGTTCGTCAATTGGGCGGACTTTCCATCTCTCCTCGAACTCGCGGACGGAACGCTCGCCGCTCACTGGCCCTCCACAGTGCCCGCTCGAGGTGGATACGACGTCAGCGTTGCCATTTCTCGGGATAAAGGTGAAACATGGAGCGCTCCGGTCACACCACATCGCGATGGAACCCCCACTGAGCACGGATTCGTGTCTCTGGCTCCGACGAGCGATGGTGTTGCCGTTATCTGGCTGGATAGCCGCAAACTGGACAAAGGAGCCGACGACGTCTCGCTCATGTCCACCAGCGTGAGCCTGGATGGGAAGATCGGGACGGAGACTGAGATCGATCCCCGTGTTTGCGAATGCTGTCAGCCGTCATCGGTCCCTGTGCCTGGTGGATTTCTCACGGTCTACAGAGATCGGTCAGACGAAGAAATCCGAGATATCGTCATCACTCGATTTGACGGCAAGGAGTGGTCTGCCCCAAAGACAGTCTTCGATGATCATTGGACAATCTCTGCTTGTCCGATCCAGGGTCCCGCAATTTCCGTTGCCGGAGACCATATTGCCGTGGCGTGGTTCACGGGAGCCAACAACACGCCGAAGGTGCAGACGGCGTTGTCGTCTGATGGCGGCAAGACTTTTCGCTCTCCCATTCAAATCGATGAAGGCAATCCTGTCGGTCGGGTGGATGTGGTGGCGCTCGACGATGGCGGCGCTGTTGTCACCTGGATTGAGCATTCAAAACGTGGTGGCGAAGTGCGCGCGCGCCAGGTCACCGCGGGAGGCAAGGCGATGGAACCGGTCACCGTGGGAATGACCAGTATCGGCAATGCCAGCGGCTTCCCGCGCGTCGAGCGTGCCGGAGATGCGATCGTCTTTGCGTGGACTGACACCGACAAGCGGCAGATCCGAACTGCCATGGCTCGATGAGAAAATCGGCGTCTGGCCACTCGGTTCCTATTTTCTTGCCGTAAATCTGCTCAAATCCGAGTCTTCTTCAGCCAGGAAAATAGGAACCGAGTAGCCAGACCCCGATTTACCAGTAGTGAGTCTTGTGGCGTTTGTAGTATTCGACGGTTTTCACAAGCCCGTCTTCCAGTGATGTCGTGGGCTTCCAGCCTGTGGCGAAGTTGAACTTCATGAAAGAAGAAAAGGCGCTTCCGATGTCGATACTCTTTCGCTCTTCGGGGAAGGGAACAAGGCGGTAAGATCCCGTTCCCGCAGCCCGAAGCAAAGTCTGCACGAGGACTTCCAGCGTGACCGGCTGCATGCCTCCAAGATTGAAATAGTCGCCAATAACGTTGTTGTTGCAGCCTGCTGTGAGCAGAGCGGTGACAACATCGTCGATGTAATTGAATCCTCGGAATTGCTGGCCGTCGCCGTAGATCTGAATTTCCTCGCCGTCGATCGACTGGCGGATAAACCAGCCAATGAAACCCTGGCGCGCATGCTTTACGAGTTGCCTTGGGCCGAATGTGTTCACCATGCGAAGCGATACGGTCGGCATTCCATAGGCCTTGTGATAGACCATGTGAAACGCCTCGCCGGCCATCTTGCTCACTCCGTTTACATCGACCGGCTTCAGTAGAAGGTTCTCGACCACCGGAAGGATGTCCGGCTTGCCGTAGGACTGGCGGGTACCCGCATACACAACACAGGCTTCGCGGTTTTGCTTTCTGCACGCTTCAAGGACGGTCAGGGGACCCGTGGCATTCATGCGAAGATCACTGAAAGGATCCTGCATGGACTCGATATGGCTGACCCGTCCGGCAAGGTTGAAGACGTGACTGCATCCGGGAACGAGTCGTTCCATGAGTGCGAGATCGGTTGAATCACCTTCGACGATTTCTAGGTCATTCCTGACGGGATCGAGATTGAAGTAGTTTGCTCCTCCGGCGGGATCGAGATTGTCCGCGACCACAACGTTCGCGCCGAGTTTGACGAGCTCGATTGCGAGGTTGCTTCCGATGAAGCCGAGACCGCCTGTGACTAGGACTTTCTTGCCGCGGTAGTGGTCCATACCGGTAGCCAGCGGGATATGACGAGACTCCACCAGATTCGAAGCAGTCCCTTGAGGGTGTGTGAGAGGTGGTGAAGACGGAAGAACTGGCTTCGGCCGTGAAGACGAGGATAGTGACTGACCGGTACTTCCACCATGCGGAAGCCGGCTTCGTCGAATTTTCGGGCCATCTCCACGCAGATCACACCACTGGTCGATTCGAGATTGATCACGTCGAATACTTGTCTGCGAATGAGACGGAAATCGCAATCCACATCGCTGATCGAGAGCGCAAACGCAAATCGCATGGCGCGCCGATATGTGGCGCCGATCAGGATGCGGTACCAGGCGTCGGAGCGCTTGACCTTGTAGCCATTGACGAGGTCGATATTCGGTCGCAGCTGGGCGAGCAGATTATGGACTTCACGGACATCGTACTGGCCGTCCCCATCCGTATAAAAGATCAGCTCTTTGCGGGCGTTCTTGAATCCGGAAATGAGAGCGGCGCCATACCCCTGATTGTGCGGATGGTGGATGGCGCGTACAAAGGGAAGTTCTCCAGCGAGCCGGTCAGCAATGGCCCCTGTCTGGTCCTTGCTCCCGTCGTCGATGACGAGTATTTCGAAGTTATCAGTAACCTTCTGTATCTCTCCCGCCGCCGCCCGCACGATCTGTTCGATCGTGTGCTCGTCATTGTAGGCGGGGAAGAAAGCTGTTAGAGAAATCCTTTCCATGCGTTACGCGCAGGTATCCGTCCCGTCCCCCCCATCTGAAGTGGCGCCATCGTAGTCTCGCCGGCTTCCGGTGTCAACGCGGAAACAGGGTTTCTGGAGAAATTCTTGGAGGTAAGTCCTTGCGTTTATTAGCCAGGAAGACATGCTTTCCACGAAGTTGACGTTTCGCGTCAATGGATTGACCAAGTTTGTCATTAGTTGTCATATTAAGTTGTTGAATTTAAAAGGTACAGACTTTGGCGAGAGGATTGCTTTAATGAAGACATCTGCTGATTTCCCTCTCCAGAATCCCCAAAGGGAGTCTCGAAAACGGATTTCGAGGCTCCCTTCTCCTCCCCTCTACAGTTGTGAAAGTAGCTTCAATCTGGAATCAACTTGGTAGGACCTCCACGATCCAAGATATTGAAATCAAAGGCGACGGCCAGTTGGCCCCCGATTTGCAGCATCCAGGAAGTCTAGTGCTGATTCCTTTGGGTGCCTACTAGGGAGTCTCGAAAGAAGTTTCGAGCCTCCCTTGTTTTTTGTAGGGCTATACTCGCTGCCGCATGGCAGCTTTCCTTCTGCGCCGTCTGACGCTGACGATTCCCGTAATCTGGCTGGTGGTGACGCTTGTTTTCGGGCTGATCCACCTCGTCCCTGGGGATCCGGTCGCGCAGATGCTCGGCGAAGGTGCTCCCCAGCCTGAAATCCAGCGAGTCCGACACGACCTTGGTCTGGATCGCCCCCTGCTGGATCAGTACAAGGCCTATGTGCTTGGGTTGCTCAAAGGGGACCTCGGCACGTCGTATCGCAATCAGGAACCGGTCCTGCATTCCATCGCTGCGCGCTATCCCGCCACAATCGAGCTCACCCTGGCTGCGATCCTGGTTTCCCTGGCTCTGGCGCTTCCGGCAGGCGTGATCGGCGCGGTCAAGCGGGGAACGCTGGTTGACAAGGCGATCGGTGTATTCAGTCTCTTTGGTGTCTCCCTGCCGAATTTTGCGCTCGGACCTCTGTTGATCCTGTTGTTTTCGATTTTCCTGGGCATCCTGCCGGTATCCGGGCGGGGAGGCATCTCGCATCTCATCCTGCCTGCGGTCACGATGGGCGGGGCGCTGGCAGCAATCACAACTCGGATGGTCCGCTCGTCCATGCTCGAGGAGATTCATCAGGATTACATTCGGACGGCACGTGCCAAGGGACTTCCGGAGAGGATCGTCCTTTTCAAACATGCGCTGAGGAATGGGCTTCTACCCATTATTACGATACTTGGCCTTCAGGCTGGTGCACTGCTGGCGGGCGCGATCATTACGGAAACGATTTTCGCATGGCCTGGGTTGGGGCGGTTGACGGTTCAGGCGATCAATGCCAGGGATTACCCCCTGCTTCAGGGCTGTATTCTCACGATCTCGCTCAGTTATATCCTCATCAACCTCCTGACCGACGCCCTCTATTCTGTCGTGGATCCACGCATACGGTATGACTAGCTTCTTTGGGAAGAACAAACTGGCATTCCTGGGCTTCGTCATCATTACGACTCTGACTTTGGTCGCATTGTTTGCTCCATGGATCTTGCCGTACGATCCGTCGGTGCAGGATCTGGAAGCGAGACTGCAGGGGCCCTCCTGGGATCATCCTTTTGGTAACGATGAGTTGGGCCGTGATATCCTTTCCCGCGTCCTGCTGGGGACCCGCATCAGCATGCGGGTAGGGGCAACGGTTGTATTGCTCTCCGGGATAATTGGCGTTCTCATCGGAGGATTCGCCGGATACGTGGGTGGTGTTATCGACACCTTTGTGACGGTGATCGTTGTTAATTCCTTGATGGCGTTTCCGGGGATACTCCTCGCCATCGCATTGGTGGCGTTTCTGGGACCTGGGATTGATCGCCTGATTTTCGCACTGAGTGTTATCGGTTTGGCTGGATATGCGCGGCTGGCGCGGGGCCAGGTCTTGAAGGTGAAGACGCTGGAATTCGTCGAAGCCGCCAGAGCGATTGGCGCGTCCGGCCCTCGAATATTTTTTTTGCATGTGCTGCCCAGCATCGTTCAACCGATTCTGGTTCAAGTCAGTATCGGAATGGCGGCAGCGATTTTGTTGGAAGCGTCGCTAAGCTTCTTGGGTCTGGGCATCGCCCCACCGACTCCGAGCTGGGGCGCAATGCTGAATGACGGTCGCAGTCACCTGTTCGACGCCCCTCACATGGTGGTGTTTCCGTCCTTGGCACTCGTATTAACGGTTCTGTCTTTCAACTTTCTTGGAGATGCGCTTCGGGATTGGTTAGACCCGAAATCGCTGAAGTCGTAAATGAAGCGTGCTTTGTTTCTTCTGGTCGCGGCCACGTGTGCCTTTCTTGGTTTGGAATCCACAACATTCGCCGGTGAAACGGACATTGTCCTGCCCGATTTGAGCACGGTATCGTTCCTGGGGATCCCCGGATCGTCGCTGCTGGCAGCGGGAATTGTCGTCGCTGTCGGTGGATTGCTCTTCGGGCTTGTCATCTACAGGCGTCTGCAGCGGATGCCGGTTCACGCCTCCATGAGGGAGATTTCCGAGCTCATTTACGAGACCTGCAAAACCTATCTCTTTACGCAGGGAAAATTCCTTCTCATCCTGTGGGCATTCATCGGCGCCGCCATCATTTTCTATTTCGGCTTTCTCGAACATCTGGGCTTTGGCGATGTGGCCATCATTCTGATATTCAGCCTCGTCGGTATTGCCGGCAGCTACTTTGTGGCGTGGTTCGGAATACGCGTCAACACCTTCGCCAACTCCAGAACCGCGTTTGCCAGCCTTAGAGGGAAGCCCTATCCGTGTTACGACATTCCGCTCCAGGCCGGCATGAGCATTGGTCTGTTGCTGATCAGCGTTGAATTGCTGCTCATGCTCTTCATCCTGCTTGCAATGCCCCGTGAACTCGCCGGAAAGTGCTTCATTGGTTTCGCTATCGGCGAATCTCTGGGCGCGGCCGCGCTGCGAGTCGCCGGAGGCATCTTTACCAAGATTGCAGATATCGGCGCCGACCTCATGAAAATCGTCTTCAAGATCAAGGAAGACGACGCGCGCAACCCAGGCGTCATCGCAGACTGCACTGGCGACAACGCGGGTGATTCGGTCGGGCCTTCTGCGGACGGATTTGAAACCTACGGCGTCACCGGCGTTGCCCTGATAGCCTTCATCATCCTCGCAGTTCGCGCAGAAAGCGTACAGGTCCAGTTGCTCGTGTGGATCTTCATCATGCGCATCATGATGGTGATCGCATCGGCTCTCAGCTACTTCATCAATGCTGCCTGGGCGAAGAGCAAGTACCTCAACGTCGATAAGATGAACTATGAGACGCCTCTGACGACACTCGTGTGGCTCACCTCTATCGTCTCCGTCGTCATTACCTATATCGTTTCGAAGGTCCTGATCCCGGAACTCGCGGGAGATACCTCGATGTGGTGGAAGCTTTCAACCGTGATCACGTGCGGAACTCTTGCGGGTGCGCTCATCCCCGAACTCGTGAAGGTATTCACCTCGGTGGATTCACGTCACGTGCGTGAGGTCGTCACGTCGTCACGTGAAGGCGGTCCCTCGCTGAATATTCTTTCGGGTCTGGTCGCCGGTAACTTCAGCGCGTATTGGCTCGGCGTTGCCATCCTTGTCCTCATGGGTGTCGGATGGTATGTGAGCACGCTCTTCGTGGCCGGAATGATGACAGCGCCGGCGGTATTTGCGTTCGGGCTTATTGCATTTGGCTTTCTCGGCATGGGGCCTGTCACAATCGCGGTCGATTCCTACGGACCGGTCACTGACAACGCGCAGTCCGTCTACGAACTGTCAACCATCGAGCAGATCCCGGGCATTTCTGCCGATATCAAAAAGAATTTCGGTTTCGAACCTCAATTCGAGAGAGCAAAGGAGCATCTCGAGGAAAACGACGGGGCGGGGAACACGTTCAAGGCGACAGCCAAGCCCGTATTGATCGGGACCGCCGTTGTCGGCGCGACGACGATGATCTTCTCGATCATTCTGTCTCTTACGGATCCGGAGGGAACGGGAACAATGCGTCCCGAGCTCGTGCAGTTGATCTCTCCAATTAACCCGCTGTTCCTTCTGGGCATGATCGCCGGAGGCGCGGTGATCTACTGGTTTACAGGCGCGTCAACTCAGGCGGTAAGCACGGGAGCCTATCGAGCTGTCGAGTTCATCAAAGCCAACATCAAGCTGGAAGGGACAACGAGAGCTTCGGTCGCGGATTCCAAGAAAGTCGTCGAGATCTGCACGCAATACGCGCAGAAGGGAATGTTCAACATCTTCCTTACGGTCTTCTTTGCATCCCTTGGCTTCGCGTTCATTGATCCCTATTTCTTCATTGGGTATCTGATCTCCATCGCCCTTTTCGGACTGTATCAGGCGATCTTCATGGCGAATGCGGGCGGCGCCTGGGATAACGCGAAGAAGATCGTTGAAACTGAGCTGAAGGCGAAGGGGACTGATCTGCACGCGGCAACAGTTGTCGGCGACACCGTAGGTGATCCCTTTAAGGACACCAGTTCCGTTGCGCTGAATCCGATCATCAAGTTCACGACGTTGTTCGGATTGCTGGCTGTGGATCTTGCGATTTCACTGCGCCAGCAGGGCGGCAATCTTACCGGCGTCCTTGCCGTGGTTTTCCTCGCCGTTTCGATGTTGTTTGTCTACCGGTCGTTCTACGGAATGCGGATCCAGCAGGAGTAGGTTTATTTTCGTCTGATCCCGGCCCTGATTCCGCGCAGCGCCGTGAGCACAGCAACAACAATAAAGACTGCGAACAGAATACGGATCAGTCCGCGCACTTACTTGCTACCGCTAATCGCCTGGAGGCGCGTGCGCAGTTCGGGCAGTTGGTCGTAGGAAGGTTCAATGCCCTCGATCTGCTTTATCAGGCCTGCCGCACGGACGGCATCGCGCTTCTCAAGCGCGAGCAACGTGAGGCCGTGAAGGCTGGGGATGTTTTTCGGGTCGATTTTCAGCGTCTCCTCGAGTTGTGCACCGGCTCCGTCCTTGTCGCCCATTCTCCAGAGGATTGCTCCATACATGCTGCGCGTTTCCACGTTCCTGGGTTCCAGTTCCACCGCTTTGCCGAACCATTTCCCCGCTTCGTCGAAGTGTCCTGCCTCGAATAGCGCCATCGCGTAGCGTTTGAGGACCTCCGGCTGTTTGGGATCCGCCTCGACCGCTTTCTTCATGGCCTCCAACATCTGCTCGTTGTTCACCTCGGGATGGCCCGGAGGGACGTCGGCTTCGGTTTGGGATTCCGTCAAGGATGGTGGCGGCTGAGCGGCCTGCGCGCGATAGAAAGCGAAAATGTATCCGCTCGAGGCGCCCAGGATAATCCCGAGGAGTGCGAAGTGGATATTGCGGGAAGAAAACATGGATTCGGAGAATCAGGGAGACGCTCTTGCGGCGCCTCCCTGAACACGACAAGTTACCTCGTTTTAGCCGGCTGTTGCTTCGGTGCTTTTCCTGGAGCAGGCGTCGCGTTCTGATACGTGGTCGGCGCGGTCTTTTTCAATTCGTCGATCAGGGCCTTGGCCGTCGTCGAATCCGGTCCAGCAGGGACCAGTTCCACATATTTAGCGAGGTTTGCGAGAGCCTCCGCTGTCTCGTTTTCGCCGATCTGCGTGATACCCAGTTGGTAGTAGGCGTTCGCGTACAAGGGGTCCAACTCGACGGCCTTCTTGAAGAAGGTGATGGCGTCCTTGGGTTTTCCGCGATTGACGAGTGTTGCTCCCATGTTGTAATACGCCATGCCGGCATTGGCCGGATTCAGTTCTGCGGCCTTCTTAATCGAAGCCTGGCTATCTTCCAACTTGCCGTTGGCAATCTGCGCCAGCGATAGATTGACGTAGTAGGCCGATTCTGCTCCGTTGAATTCAATCGCCTTCTTGTAGGCAGTTTCAGATTCCACGAAGTCCTTCTTCCCGTCGTAGGCCATGGCGAGGTTTGCCCAGACTACGTCGTTGAGCTTTGCCTTAGGCGGAACAGGCAGCAGTTCGGTCGTCGCCTTAAACTTCGTAATCGCTTCGTCGAAGTTTTTGGCCGCATAAGCAGTTTTTCCTTCTTCGAAGGTCTTGTACATCACGCCATCCTTGGCTGCTGCTTCCTCCAGTTTCTTGCGTAATTCCTCGCGCTCTTTCTCGTTGGCCGGGTTTGGCGTGGCGGCATCACCACCGGCAGCAGCAGCTGGAGGCGCAGCGGGAGCTTTGCTGAGGTCGAAGTTAGCGACTGTATCGACGCCGGTGGCGAGGTAAAGCTCGTCTCCGACCGCGTCCCCCTTCGTCATGACGCGCTGGTTATTCATGACAACGCTGACTCTGACGCGGCCGATGTAAAGGCCGGACTGATTGTAGCGCCCGTCTCGCCCGGTCTTTGTCTGCAGGGTTTCCCGCACGATGATGCGGCCGCTGTTGGTCGCCAGCTGATCGATGATGATCAGCGTCCCGTTTGGCACTGGCGTCTTACCGTCTCTGTCGAGAACCCTTCCGGTGAGTGTTCCGTCCTGCGACTGACCAAAACAGGGCACCGCAATAAGAACAGCTGCCAGGACGACAGGCAGAATTCTTGAAAGACGTTTCATCGCAATCCTCCTAAAGACATTCAGTTCTAGTTTCTTGCATACTCCGGTCTCGTACGATAGGCGACAGGATCTTCGATGCCCGCCTCCTGAAACGCCCTGAGCCGCAGAGCACAGCTGTCACAAAGCCCGCAGGCTACTTCCATATCCCGGTAGCATGACCATGTCAACTGAAAGGGAGCACCCATTTCACTGCCCTTCCTGACGATGTCTCGCTTCATCAACGCGATCAACGGTGTTTCTACCGTGATACGGGTTTCCGGCCGCGTTCCAGCCTGAATCAGCGCATTCATGGCCGAGTAGTACTCAGGCCTGCAGTCCGGATATCCCGAACTGTCTTCGCAAACCGCTCCGATAAAGATTTTCGACGCCCCCAGCACCTCAGCCCATGATGTCGCGATTGCCAGAAAGTGGGCGTTGCGAAACGGGACATAGGTGTTCGGAATGCTCTTGTTCGCCAGATCCGCGTCATGCACCTGGACGCTGAAGTCCGTCAAACTCGACCCACCGATCTGCGAAAAATAGTCCAGTCTTGCCACCATCCGCCGAGTTGCCCCGAAATGATCTGCCAGCGCGTTAAAACACGTCAGTTCACGCTCGGCAGTTCTCTGACCATAGCTTGCATGAAGGGCAGCTACTTCATAGTTACGCGCGGCGATAGCCGCAGTTACACAACTATCCATGCCACCGCTCATTAATACGACGGCCATAGGCCTTTTGGGCATCAGATTCAGATTTTAGGGTCTGAAATCGGCCAAGTCAAAAGGGTTTACACCCCGCGTACGTGCGCGCCCCAGATGTACTTATGGGCTTGTAATTGAAGACGAACGGGCAGGTTGTCCTCAAGTATCCAGGCTGCGAGATCCCTGGCGGGAAGCTCCTCATGGGAAGGGGAGAACAAGACGGGATTTTCCCGGTCCCTAAGCTCTTTGCGCAGGAAGTCCCGGCTCCACTCGTAGTCTGCCCGGGATGTAATGACGAACTTGTATTCGTCGTGAAGGGCCGCCAGGTCGAGGTTCTCCGGACGGAATGTGTTGCCCTCACGACTACCCGGGGTTTTCACGTCAATGATCTTAATGACGCACTTCGGGACACGTTCGACGCTGACATGCCCACCGGTCTCCAGCATGACCGTGTAGCCGTCCTTGAGCAGGGCATCCATCAAGGGGTAAACCTCCTCCTGCTCGAGCGGTTCCCCTCCTGTAACTTCGACCAGCCGAGCGGGATAGGATGCGATCCGTGTCAGCACCTGCGGCAGAGGAACTTCCTCGCCCCCGCTGTAGGAGTATTTCGTATCGCAATACCCGCAACGCAGCGAGCACCCCGTCAGCCGAACGAAGATGCAGGGCTTTCCCGCGTGCGTGGACTCTCCCTGGATTGAGAAGAAGATTTCGGTGATGCGCATTCCAAAAAACCCGTCAGAACGGTTGCTCTTCCTTCATGAACTCTACCAGATCCTCGACGGAGTCCGTGACCGTGTAGTCCGGCAGGCTGGCCATGAAAAGCTTTCCGTATCCCTTCGTACTCAGCCGATTGTCCAGGATTGCGAGTACGCCACGGTCCGTCTTCGAACGGATCAGCCGTCCCAATCCCTGCTTCAGACGGAGGATCGCATGAGGCAACTGATAATCGGAGAAGGCGCTTCCACCTTCGCGCTCCACGCGCATCATGCGGGCGCTGACGAGAGGATCCGACGGTACCTGAAACGGGAGCTTGTCGATAATCACCGCGCTGAGTGCCTCGCCCTTGACGTCCACTCCCTGCCAGAAACTCGAAGTGGCGAACAACACCGCGTGCGGAGTGATTTTGAATTCTTCCAGCAGCCGGCTCTTTCCGGCGCTGCGAGTCTGGACCAGGCAAGGCCATTGCAGATCGTGTGAAACGACTTCGTATGCCGCCATCATCTGCTGATAGCTGGTGAATAAAACGAAGGCTCGCCCGCGCGACGCATTGAGGATGTTTTGGATTTCCTCTACGGCACGGTTGAGGTACGAAGGATGCCGATAGTCCGGCATGCGCCCCGGGACATAGAGCATTGCCTGGCTTCGAACATCAAACTCGGTCGATAGCGTTAGCTCTTCCCCCACTTCCATCCCGATGCGCTGCCGGAAATATCCAAAGGATTCCGCTATGGTCAGGGTTGCCGAAGTCAGAACACATGCGGGAATGCGTTCAAAAAGTTTTTCGCGCAGGAGTCCGGATACATCGACCGGACATGCCTCGAGGAAGAGTCCGCGGCCGCGGCGCTCGATCCAGGAGACAAAATTCTCCAGAGTGCCGTTTCGGAATATTTCCAGTTCTGAGGCAATCTCTCCGGCACGGCGTTCCAGGGCTTCCCACTCTCCAGAGAAATCCTTCTGCTTCTTCAGGGTGTTTTTCGCATCCTGAAGAGCGCCGATCAACGCATCCATACCTTCAAGATCGCGGAAGTTTCGCATCGGATGCCGGCCTTCACCCATCATCGCCAG